>ERZ779885.2805-NODE-2805-length-15527-cov-24.459087_pt1 | contig 15527 bp, 9 predicted proteins | sample MGYA00511554_ERZ779885 | MGnify/ENA primary metagenome ERZ779885 (study PRJEB29588, sample SAMEA2160998) | human gut metagenome | biome: human gut; feature: human-associated habitat; material: faeces | place: Denmark | collected 2008/2010 ... | reverse complement strand
CCTTGACGATCTTGCGCATCTCTTTTTCGATGTTGGCCAGATCCTCGTCGCTCAGTTTCTGGTCGCCCAGATCGACATCGTAGTAGAAGCCGTTCTCGGTGGCAGGGCCGAAGGCAAAATCAGCCTGCGGATACAGGCGCTTGATGGCCTGTGCCATAACGTGAGCAGCGGTGTGACGGATAACGTGCAGCTCCTGATCCTGCGGGCACTCGTCCACATGACCGTCCTTGTAGATGATCTTCATAGCAGATTCTCCTTTGACAATGTGGTTTTGAACAAAAATAAAAAGCGCTTCACCCCGTAAAACTCACGGGATGAAGCGCCGATCAAATGTCTGCGTTCCACGGTTCCACCCGAATTGCGCGCTCCCCGGCGGGGAAACGCGCCCCTCGCAGTGCTGTAACGGGCACGCCCGGCAGAGGTTCGCCTCTGCACTCTGCGGTGGTAGAAGCCGGGGTCATGGCAGGCTGCTTGCAGCACCCGGAAACCCGGGGCAGCCCTCTCTGCGGCATGAAAAGCGGGGCTTCAGTTTGTCCGCATCAATGTTTTGGACAGGATGAAACTACGCTGATTGTAGCACGCCGGAACAAAAAAATCAAGAGATAGCGGCAGAAATATACTTTTTTATGCGCTCTGTTTCTCTACGCTGCGCACAGCCAGCGCCTTAGCGGGCTTCATCAGCAGCACGCAGACACCGTTAAAGAGCACAGAGCCCACGATGAAGGTGATAAAGAACTGCGGCAGATGGGCGGTCAGGGCGGGGATATCAATGCAGGCCACGGTCAGGTAGGCAAAGCCCACGTTGTTCAGCACCTTGGGTGCGTAGGGGTGCAGGATGATGAGGATGAACAGCACCACGGCCAGCGGCAGGATAAAGCCGAGGAAATCGCCCAGAACAGGGGTCAGGGCACTGATGGACAGCAGCGCCGCCACAGTGAGCACCAGACCCACAAGGCCGCCCAGCTCCACAGTGACAAGGCGATCCTTCACATCGCCCTCCAGCGTGAACATCATGATGTTGCTCAGGAAGATCAGCCAGCTGTACTCCATGCCGGTCAGGTGGATGACGGCGTTTGCAATCAGGATCCAGACCAGCAGCATCAGGCGGAAGTAAAGCAGGAAACGCTTGGTTACGGTCTCGTTCATAGGGGTGTCCTCTCTTTCTCGTCTGTATTGACAAGTGTTTCTTTTCAAATATGCGGACATTTTGGCAAGCAACACTTGCATTGAACAAGACGAGTATACAATACTTTCCAGAAAAAGACAATAGTTTGGCAAGTAAAAGTTGCATTATATGTAAATTCGGTATGGCGGGGGAGCCGGGGATGCAGACCGAAGGGATACTTCCCTGAGAGGGTTCTGTTCCTCGTCAAAACCGCAAAACTGTATTTTATACAAATACAGTTTTCAGGGCAATTTTGCAAAAGCTTACAAAAAACGTGATTTGAGGCGTCAAAATGCCTGAAAACACTTTCTCTTTTTTGCCGTATATGCTATAATGACAACTGTTCTCGCACAAGAAACAGGAAAATGTACGCACTAGGCGTACAGTGTAAGAGGAGTGTTACGATATGAAAACCTTGAAAGCGGTTGTAGCAAAATACAACCAGACCAGCCTGATCCTGCGCATCCTGATCGGCCTGGCAGTCGGTTCGGTGCTGGCGCTTGTTGCGCCGGGCGCGGGTTGGGTCGGCGAGCTGGGCAGCCTGTTCGTCGGTGCGCTGAAGGGCATTGCCCCGGTGCTGGTGTTCGTCATTGTGGCAAGCGCGCTGGCACAGGGCTCGTCCAAGCTGGACCGCCGCTTTGGCACCGTGATCTGGCTGTATATGCTCACCACCTTTCTGGCAGCGGCCATTGCGGTCATCACCAGCTTTATGTTCCCGGTCAAGGTGGTACTGGCCGATGCGGCACAGTCTGATGTGATCCCGCAGGGCTTGGGCGAAGTGCTGAGCACCCTGCTGACCAACTTTGTGGCCAACCCCGTCAGCGCCCTGATGAACGGCAACTACATCGGCATTCTGTTCTGGGCCTGCATGTTCGGCATTGCCATGAAGAAGATCGGCGCAGAGAGCACCAAGGTCTTTCTGGCAAACACCGCCGATGCTGTTTCCCAGATCGTGCGCTGGATCATCAATCTGGCCCCCTTCGGCATCATGGGTCTGGTGTACACCAACGTTTCCGGCAACGGTCTGGCCATCTTTACCCAGTACGGCAAACTGCTGGCGCTGCTGGTGGGCACCATGCTGTTCATGGCGCTGATCGTTTCCCCCTTTATCATGTTCATCTACCTGCGCTGCAACCCGTATCCGCTGGTATTCCGCTGCCTGAAGGAATCCGGCCTGACCGCCTTTTTCACCCGCAGCTCTGCAGCCAACATCCCTGTGAATATGTCCCTGTGTGAAAAGCTGGGTCTGGACAAGGATATGTACTCCGTGTCCATCCCGCTGGGCGCTACCATCAACATGGACGGTGCCGCCATCACCATTACCATCATGACGCTGGCAGCGGCCAATACGCTGGGCATTCAGGTGTCTTTGCCCGCCGCCATCGTGCTGAGCGCCATGAGCGCTTTGGGTGCCTGCGGCGCTTCCGGCGTGGCTGGCGGCTCCCTGCTGCTGATTCCCATGGCCTGCTCGCTGTTCGGCATCTCCAACGACATCGCCATGCAGATGGTGGGCGTGGGCTTCATCATCGGCGTGGTGCAGGACTCGGTGGAAACTGCGCTGAACTCTGCCGGTGACGTGGAATTTGCCGCCACCGCCGAGTATCACCAGTGGCTCAAGGAGGGCAAGCCCCTGCCGGCTTTCCTGAAGGGCTGATAACCTAATATAAACAAAGCAGCCGCTGCACGAGAAAGTGCGGCGGCTGCTTTTTGCTGTAATGAAATTTACCCAAACAGCACCACGGCGTAGCTTACGCCGTCCTTTACCACATAGGCAACGCCCAGTTTGGTCTTGCCTGCTGCGGCTTTGGTCATGGTGTCGGTCACGGTGCCGTCCTTCGGCAGAACAAAGCGGATGTAGTCTTTTCTGGAATCCAGATCTGTATCAATGCCAAAGCCCGGAACAAAATTATTTTCGCCATAAATGCCCATGCTCATGCTTTCAAATGCAGTGGCATAGTTGTTCTGCAACAGGTTGGTTTTGGTGACATCGTTGGCATTTCCAACGCGGTAAAGCTCGGTCTTATTGGTATTGGTGGAGCAAGACACCGAGGTGCTGGCGACCCAGTTCGCAATGCTGTAAGCTTTTTCGCTCAGGTCCTTATCGTAGGTCACGCCGAATCTGGTGCACAGTGCCTCTGCGCTTTTGGCGTTCGAGCTCTTGGCTTCCATCGGTCTGCCCACGCTGGCATCGCAGGCGGTGAACACGGTCAGTGCCATCAAGCCGACCAGCAGGCAGGCCAGTAATTTCTTCCAGTTTTTCATAGAACGATGCTCCTTTCCGTTCCGGGGTCGTTGCGGGTCTGCGTCCGCACGGACACAGTTCTTTTTGCTTTCTTCTGCATCCATGATACCTTTTTTTAACAGGAATTGCAATCGTTTTGGCGCAAAAAAACAGGCTGCCGTGCAAAAAACACGGCAGCCTGCGGAAAAAGCTTTATTTTGCGTACTCCACAGCGCGGCTCTCGCGGATAACGTTGACCTTGATCTGGCCGGGGTAATCCAGCGTATCCTCGATCTTTTTGGCGATAGCGCGTGCCAGCAGGATGACCTGATCATCGCTGATGACGTCGGGCTTGACCAGAATGCGCACCTCGCGGCCTGCCTGTACGGCAAAGGCCTGCTCCACGCCCTCGAAGCTGGAGGAGATCTCCTCCAGATTTTCCAGACGCTTGACGTAGCTTTCCACGTTCTCGCGGCGGGCACCCGGGCGGGCGGCGCTGATGGCGTCGGCAGCCTGAATGATGAAGGCCAGCGGGGTCTTGGGCTCCACGTCGCCGTGGTGGGCCTCAATGGCGTGGATGATCTGGGTGTTTTCCTTGTACTTGCGGCAAATGTCCACGCCGATCTGGACGTGGCTGCCCTCGATCTCGTGATCCAGTGCCTTGCCGATATCATGCAGCAGACCGGCGCGGCGTGCCATGGTAACGTTCACGCCCATCTCGCCTGCCAGCAGACCGGCCACCCAAGCCACTTCCATGCTGTGGGTCAGGGCGTTCTGGCCAAAGCTGGTGCGGTACTTCAGCCGGCCGATCAGCTTGATCAGGTCGGGGTGCAGGCCGTGGATGCCCAGCTCCATCACTGCACGCTCGCCCTCGCGCTTCATCTGCAGTTCCAGATCGTGGCGGCACTTTTCCACCGTCTCCTCGATGCGGGCGGGGTGGATACGGCCATCGCCGATCAGGCGCTCCAGCGTCATGCGGGCCACCTCGCGGCGGGTCTGATCGAAGGAGGACAGGGTGATGGCCTCCGGGGTATCGTCGATGATCAGATCCACGCCGGTAGCGGTCTCCAGTGCGCGGATGTTGCGGCCCTCGCGGCCGATGATGCGGCCCTTCATCTCATCGCTGGGCAGCGGCACCACACTGACGGTGGTCTCGCTGCAATGGTCGGCAGCGCAGCGGCTGACGGCCTGTCCGATGAGGTTGCGGGCGATGTTATCGCAGTTTTCCTTCAGGTCGGTCTCGTAGGCGGCAACGCGCACGGCCTTTTCGTGGGTCAGCTCCTCGTCCACCTTGTGCAGCAGCACCTCGCGGGCGTCCTCCTGGCTCAAACCGGCCAGCGTTTCCAGACGCTCCATCTCCTTGGCGCGCAGAGCGTCGATCTCTGCCAGACGCTCCTCGGCCTCGGCAGCGCGCTTTTTCAGCTCTTCTTCCTTCTTTTCCAGCGCCTCGGTCTTGCGGTCCAGCGCTGTCTCCTTCTGGTCGATGCGGTTCTCCTGACGGCTGATCTCCGCACGGCGCTGCTTGATCTCCTTGTCGGCCTCTGCCTTCTGGGCATCGACCTCGGCTTTCAGACGGAAAGCCTCATCCTTTGCTTCCAGAACCGCTTCCTTGCGCTTCTGGTCGGCGGTCTTGATCGCCTCGTTCACCAGCCGGGTAGCCTCAGCCTCGGCGCTGCCGATCTGGGCTTCGGCAGTCTTTTTACGGTTGTTGTAACCAATAAAATAGCCCGCAGCCACGCCGACAACAGCAACGATCAAGGCCACGATCACTCCGATCGCGGTCATTGCGTTCACTCTCCTTTGTTTCAATTCAATGCAAAATTAAAAGCAGGAGACGCTGCGCAGCAGGACACGGGCAATGATATAGAAAGAGCTTTCAATGCAAAAAGTGACACCAAAACCATACGCACCACCCAAAACCGGCGGCACGGGCAAAAGCATACGGCTTTTCTCTTTACGGTTCCATTTTATATCAAACAGGCACGCTTTGCCTGAAACGGGTACAGGGGTCACACAGAAACCTGCGTACAGCGTCTTTGATTCCATACTACTAAATATAGTACGAAACATTTGCCCGCTTGTCAAGAGGAAAACCCTGCCCGCAGAACATTTTGTGCAGAAAAAACAAAAATAAGATGACTGAGGGGGTTCTCTCCCCAAACCAAAAGGGCCGCCCCGGAGAACGGAGCAGCCCTTCTGGTTTATGATGAAGAGAAGAAAATGAAGGAGAATAGCTTATTATTTGGCGGCTTTTTCGCCCTCCGGGAAGATGATCTTATTCACAAAGAAGAAGATGACCATGGAGATGCCGCCGTTGAGCACGGTGGTGCCGATGTTGTAGATGAAGTCCGGTACCAGCAGCCCTGCCACTGCCACCCAGATGCAGTTGATGGAGTTGACGATGCAGGTAATGACGCAGAAGGCCAGTACATACCAGCCGATCTGTTTTGCCAGATTGCCCTTGCTGCGGAACACAAAATTGCGCTGGATGGGGAAGTTGATGCACTCGCCGATGACCATGGCGATCATGTAGGCGCAGAAGTAGGGCAGACCGCCGTGGGCGGCATCGTAGCCAAGGATGTTCCACTTGAAGGTCTCGCCGAACAGGGTGATGTCGATGCCCGGCCAGCCGAAATCCACCACCGGCAGGCTTGCAAAGGCCTTGGGCAGAAATTGCAGCAGCAGGTACTTGAACACCGTGATGAGGTTGGACACGATGACGAACAGGCCGCCCTCGCGCACCCACTTGGCAGCGGCGGGGTGCTTTGCCGCGAAGTTATTCCAGAAATTCATAGCCTGCTTCCTTTCAGCTGTTTTTCAAGCGCTCTTCCATGCGGCTGTTCAGTACGAGGTTCTTCACGGCCTCCACGATCACCCGCACAAGGCCGATGATCCAGAAGCCCTGCAGCTCCATCACGATGCCGTCCACCATGCCCATGCTGATGGCGCCGTTGGTCATTTTGGCCAGCGCCCGCAGAGGCATATTGTACTGGAACAGGATGTTCAGGTCGGGCTTGCCCTTTTTGATGCTGCGGCGCAGCAGGGTGCCCAGCACGGCAGCCGCCAGCCAGCCGATGGGGCTGCGTCCGTGCCCCATCTCGCCCAGCGTCATGTTGCGGTCGATGTGCACCTTGTTCTCCGGGATGGGACGACCAAGCAGCGCCTCAAACTCCGCGTCCGGCACGTTCTGCACCTGCGCAGTGCGGTAATGTGTAAGGTCTTTGCCCGCGTAGGGGTCGGGTGCGCCAGTGCTCTCCACCGTAACAGCGGCAGTCAGACGGATATCAGCGCTGGAAGCGCCCACCAGCAGCTGATAGCTGCCGCCCTCCACCTCCCAGCGGTCGGTGGCAACGTTCCAGTAGCGGAAGGCTTTGTCGTCCAGCGGGATGGTGACGGTCTTGCTCTCTCCGGCTTCCAGCTGCACCTTGGCAAAACCCTTCAGCTCCTTGGCGGGGCGGAAAACTTTTGCATCCGGCTTTGCCACATACAGCTGCACCACCTCGGCACCTGCACAGCTGCCGGTGTTGGTGACAGTCAGGGTCACGCCGGTTTCGTCTGCTTTCAGGTCACTGTACGCAAAGCTGGTGTAGCTCAGGCCGTAGCCGAAGGGGAAGGCGGTGGGCACACCGGCGGTGTCGTAGTAGCGGTAGCCCACATACAGACCCTCGCGGTACTCCACAGTGGGGCCGTCGCCGCCGAAATGCGCTTTTGCGGGGGTGTCGGCGTAGCTGCGCGCCCAAGTCTCAGCCAGCTTGCCGCAGGGGTTCTGCGCGCCGGTGAGCACCTCGACCAGTGCGCCCGCACCGGCCTGACCGCCCAAGCAGCCGTAGACCAGTGCCTTGCAGTCCTTGACCCAATCGCTTTCCAGCGAGGAGCCTGCACTCAGCAGCAGCACCACGTTGGGGTTTGCCGCCGCCACAGCCGCCAGCAGTTCCAGCTGGTTCTCTGCCAGCTTCATGTCGGCGCGGTCGATGCCCTCGCTCTCCTTGATCTCGTCCAGACCCATGCACAGCAGCACCACATTGGCGTTCTTTGCCAGCAGCACCGCCTCGGCTTTCAGTGCCCCGTCGGGCTTGCCCTGCCGGTCAAAGCCCTTGGCGTAGCCGACGCTGTTCAGGCCGCTCTCGGCAAGGCAGTCCAAGAAGGAATCCACCTTGATGGAGTTGACGGCGCTGGAACCTGCACCCTGATAGCGGGGCGTCTGGGCAAAGTCGCCGATGACCGCCACCTTTTCCCCCTTTGCAAGGGGCAGCAGGCTGTTTTCGTTCTTCAGCAGCACGATGCTCTGGGCAGCAGCCCGGCGTGCCAGCGCGTGGTGGGCATCGGCATCGAACTTGCCGGGTGCGGCGTCCACCGCCGCCTTGGTGGTGAACACCAGCTCCAACAGTTCCTCCAGCCGGGCGTCCACGTCCGCTTCGGTGATCTTGCCGGTCTGCACCGCCTTCATCAGCTCCCGGATGGCGTCCCCGCCGGGGGCAGGCATTTCCAGCGTAGAGCCGTTCTTTACGCCGAGGGCGTGGTCGTTGCTGCCGCCCCAGTCGGTGACCACTGCACCGTCAAAGCCCCAGTCCCTGCGCAGGATCTCCATGAGCAGGTGGGCGTTCTCGTTGGCGTAGGTGCCGTTGACAAGGTTATAGGCGGACATGATGGTCTTGGGCTGTGCCTCCTTGACCACCATCTCGAAGCCGGTCAGGTAAATTTCCCGCAGGGTGCGCTCGTCCACGATGGAATCCGAGGCCATGCGGCGCAGCTCCTGACTGTTCACGGCAAAGTGCTTGGGGCAGGCGGCAATGCCGTTTTTCTGGATGCCGCGGACGTAGGCCGCCGCCATCTTACCGGCAAGGTAGGGGTCCTCCGAGAAATACTCGAAGTTGCGGCCGCACAGGGGGCTGCGCTTGATGTTCAGGCCGGGGCCCAGCAGCACCGACACGCCCTGTGCCGCTGCTTCTTCGCCCATGGCTGCGCCCACAACCTCGCCAAGCTCCGGGTCCCAGCTGTTGGCCACGGTGGCCGAGGTGGGGAAGCAGGTGGCGGGCACACTGGGGTTCAGCCCCAGATGGTCCGCCGCCCCGGCCTGCTTGCGCACGCCGTTGGGGCCATCGGACAGAGTAATGGCCGGGATGCCCTTGCCCGGCAGCGCCCGGGTGGTGAACACCGTGCCGCCGCTCAGCAGGGCGCATTTTTGTTCCAGAGACAAGCTCTTGATGATATCTGTGTGTTTCATGGGTCTCTCCTGACAATCAAAAAAAGGGGGCGGGCGTTTGCCCGCCGCCCCTTCTGTTCCTATGTGTTGATCAGACGGTTTTTACGTCCTCTTTCTTTTTACGGAAGCGGAGGATCGTCAGAACGACCAGAACTGCGATCAGACCGCCGCAGACACCATCCACTGCGTAGATGACCTTCTGGTAAGGCTCGACCTTTGCCAGATAACGGCTGCCCGGCATACCGCCGTTCATTGCCTTGGAGTTTGCAATGGTGTACAGGATGTTATGGATTGCTTCACGACCGTAGTGGTAATCTGCAACGTCATCCTTGTTAAAGGTGTACCGTGCGCCGGTGGGCAGGTTCGTCAGCTTGCCGTCTGCACCGGCCTGGATCATCTGGCCAGCGTCCATAAAGACACCGGTGTTTGCGTTGTCGGTGATGATAAAGCCGTGGAAGCCCCACTCGTTGCGCAGCAGGCCGGTGATCATGTTGTAGTTGCCGCCGGCCCAGGTATAGCCAACGCGGTTGAAGGAGGTCATGATGCCGGTGACGGACGGGATCTCGGTGGTGGCATTGCTGTAAGTGCCGTCGCCGTTGTCCTTTGCATAGTTCATCTCGACCTTATCAGACTTGACGCACATCTCAAAGGGCTTGAGGTAGATCTCGCGGGCCGCCTGCTCGTTCAGGAAGGTCGCAATGCTGTACTGGCCTTCACGGTCGCCGCGGTGGTCCTCCTGATCGTTGATGGCGTAATGCTTGACAAAGACATACATACCGCGGGAGGCGACACCCTCACACTCGAGGGAAGCAATGTGACCGCCGATGAACGGATCCTCGGAGTAATACTCGCTGTTGCGGCCGGAGAATGCCGTGCGGTGCATATTGACAGCAGGTGCATACCAGCCATCAACGCCCAGATAGTAGGACTCGTCGCCAATGTTCTCGCCGTAGTGAGTGGCCAGATCATCGTTGTAGGTCTGTGCCAGAACGATCACGCCGCAGTGCGTGATGTTGCCCTTGAAGTAGAGGTTGCCGCTTGCATCAAAGCCGTAGTTGACCAGGCCGGTGGCAGTGTCGCGGTCGGTCGTGGAGGGCTTATCCACCGACTTGATGGCAGCCGTGCCATAGCCGGACTGCGTGATCAGGGTCTGATAATCGCTGGGGGTCAGCTGGTCGAGCAGTGCGTCCCACTTTTCATCATCGTAATCCAGACCGCGCATATCGATCAGACCCAGACCGTTGTCCTTGCCGTAAACGATCTCATCGGTCAGGGTGGAGAAGTCGGTGGGGTTCAGGGAATCAAAAGAATCCAGCTTTGCAAGGTCCTCCTTGCTGATCGTCTTGCGGTAGGTATAGGATGCAGCCTTGCCGCTGGCATCGGTACCATTGATGGGGTTGCCCCAGGTGCTGATCTGGTCGCTGACCTCGCCGTCAACGGTCGGCCAGGTGCCAGTCCAGTCACTGCGGGAGAGATACTGCAGCCCGCCGTTTGCATGGTCGAGCTGATTGGTGATCTCCACACCGGTCGTGGTGTCAAGCTTGTAGGTTGTGGTATCCACGGTGCCGTTTGCCGGGGTGTAGATTTCAACAAAAGCAGTGTCGCCATCCGCGGTCATACCGTCTGCCACGCTCTTTCCCTTGGCAGAGAGGATGTTGTTGACCGCTTCGTGTGCGTTTTTAGCCGCAGTGATATAGTAATCACCTGCGTCCAGAATGTAGGTCTTGGCATTGACGTAGTCGTAGGACTTCAGCTGTTCCTGGTCGAAGGTGACCGTCACGGTCTCGCTTGCACCGGGAGCCAGCTCCGAGGTCTTGGCGTAACCGACCAGTTCAACGGCAGCCTTTTCCACCTTGTTGGCCTTGTCATAATCGGTGTAAGGGCTCTGTGCGTAGACTTCCACAACGTCCTTGCCTGCAACAGAACCGGTGTTGGTGACCTTGACCGTCACGGTGCAGGTATCGCCATCCCAGCTGGTGTTGTAATCCGACCAGTCAAAGGTGGTGTAGGACAGGCCGTAGCCGAAGGGGTACATCACAGCATCGTCGTAGTTGTAATCGCCCGCATTGCCCTGACCGAGGACTTTATCCTCGTAACGGGTCTCGTAGTAGCGGTAGCCAACATAGATGCCCTCTTTGTAGCTGACGTAGTTGTACTTGGTGAGGTTGCCATTCTCATCGTAGTAGGCAAAGTCGCCGAAGTTCTGCGCCGCCGGGCTGTTCATGGCATCCACTTCATAGGTATCCACGGTGCGGCCGGAAGGATTGACCTTGCCGGAGAAGATCTCAGCCAGAGAGCACAGGCCGTAGTCGCCCATGGCAGGAGCCGAGATGACCGTGTGGATGCTGGGATAATCCTCCACCCAGCTCAGATCGACCGCTGCACTGGAGTTGAGCAGCAGCACCACATCGTCAAAGTTGTCGTTCAGATACTGCAGGATCTCCAGTTCCGTAGAATCCGGCTCCAGATAAGTCTTGGTCTTGTCCTCTTCCACATCGGTGTGGTTGTACATGGAGCGGGGCATATCACGGCCTTCGCCCGCCACACGGCTGAACACAAAAACAGGAACCGTATTCTTCATGGAATCGGTCAGACCCGGCTCTGCTTTCATAACAGACAAGGGGCATTCGTTGATGGAAAAGTCCTCGTCATCACCGTAGGAAACGGAACCAACGCCCAGACCGTAATCCTTGCCGTTGCCTTCGGAATAGAATTTCCAGAGGTCCTCGTTGACACCGAACCCGGCATCTTCAAAGGCCGTTTTCATATCGACTTTGTTGCCGCCGATGTAGCTGACTGCCGAATGGCTGACAAAACTGAAGGTGGTATCCGTGCTGTACGGCATCTTTCCTGCATCGTTTTTCAGTAAAACAATGCCTTCGGCGGCGATCTTCTTATTCAGAGCGATCTCATCCTCAATCAGCGCAGCCTCTGTGTCAAAACCGGGCTTGCTGTATTCCATATTGATGCCTTCGGTCTTTGCCTTGCTGTTGTCGATGCCGCCGCTCTTCAGGCCCAAAATGCTCTGCACGCTGCTGGCATTAGGCGGGATCAGCACATTGGCCGCAACCATACCGCCCGCCAATGCGACACACAACACACCCGAAACGGCAGTTTTGATGATCTTGCCCATCATCTTACTGTCCTTCTTTTTCTGTGCCATAACTATTAACTCCTTCTCTTTTGGGTACACGACCCGGTTCATGGCTGTTCTCCGGAGTGCGTCCACTCCTTTGCTTGATGTCATTTTATCATATATACTGCAAAACGAACCGTTCTTCGCACAATCTGTCGTTTTGGATGCATGATTTGCAAAAGTTACAATAAAGTTTCAAATTTTATTGTGCTAATACACAAATATCACCGCATTGCATTTGTGCACCCTGCCAGACAACAAAAAACGGCAGGGGATGCCTGCCGTAAAGATTTATTCGTTTTGGGGCAGCGGAAATAAGATCCGCAGGGTGCACCAGTTGTTTTCCCAGTGCATCGTCATGCTGCCGCCGTGCTGCTGCGCAGTGGTGCGGACGCTTTTCAGGTCTGACCCCTGCTTTGGCAAGCCGTCCGCATCCAGCGCGGGGGCGGCCTCTGTATAATGCTCGAACCGCAGCATGGCAAAGCCACCCTGACTGTACACCGCCACCTTAATGAGCCGCTTTTCGGGGTCCGGCTCGGCGCGCACGGCGGCAATGGCGTTGTCCAGCGCCACGCCCACGATGGTGCACAGCTCCCGGATGGTGAGAAAGCCCAGCATCCTGCCGTCCGCCACGCTGGTGATGGTGATATTCTCCTGCTGGCATTCCATGGTCTTGGCGGTGAGCAGGGTATCCAGCACCGGGTTGCCGGTCTTGTTCTCGGCCTCGTACTGGCGGATATTCTGCTCCATGGCGGCAATGGCAGCGTTCTGCTTGGTCTGGTCCTGCTCCTCCCGGATGCGGGCAAGCTGGACTTTCAGCTCATGGTACCGCCGGTTGATGAGGTTGATGCCCTCCTTGCTGCGCTTGTACTGCTCGTACTGGCGGTGCAGTACCTCGTCCATGGCGGCAAGCTCGCTGTGCAAAGCGTTCTCCTGCAGCTGCTCGTGCTGCACAGATAAGATCAGCACGCCGGAAAAATCCACCAGAGTGCGGATGGAAAAAATGCTCATGTTGATCTCGCTGCCGGGCAGAAAGCCCAGATTGCTTACCGCAAAGGCAGTCAGCGCCAGCATGACCGCCGTCAGGGCGGCGCTGCCGCCGATCTGTAAGTGCCCGGCGGGCTGGGGACGGCGGTGCTGCAGATAGCACATGATGCCGAACAGCGTCCCATACACCAGTGCCAGCAACAGCAAAGAAAGCGGCTCCCATGGGCCGCGGGCGGGCCAGAGGGCGCAGTGCAGCTGCCACTCCACGCTGGCGGCAAGCTCTGCCAGAATAAACGCCCGTGCGCAGTGATACCCGGCTTCCAGCAGAGTGATGTTCCACATGCCCCATAGATATAGGTAGGAAAACCCGATGGCCGCTGCCATGCAGGGGATCCAGAGCCCGCCGGGCACATCGCCCGTCAGCCCCAGAAAGGCCGACAGCACCGCCGCCCACAGCAGGGTGACACCCCCGGTGACCGCTCTGGAAAAGCGGGGCGCAAGCGCCGGGGTGAACAGCAGCACCGCAAGACACTCGGCAAGGGCGGTGTACAGCCGGGGGATATCCGGCAGCGCGGTCATGAGCCTTCACCTCCGATGTAATCGGTCAGTGCGGCAAGAAAAGCCTTACGCTTGGGGCGGCTGACCTGCAGCTCGCAGGGGCCCACCTGCACGGTGCTCTGCCGCAGCTCCCGCACCTGTGCCAGATTGACAAGATAGCCGCTGTTGCAGCGGGCAAAGGGGCAGTCTGCCAGCTTTTCCTCAAAGGCCTTGAGGGTGCCGGGGGCGGAAAAATCGCCCTCATCGGTATAAAAATGCACCCGGTGCCCCTCGCTTTCCAGATAATAGATGCTTGCGGTGTCCAGCCGGCGCAGCCCGCCCTCCACCGGCACGGTCAGGTAGTGCTTTGCCCGCTTTTCCAGCCGGGCAACCGCCTTGAGCAGCTGCTGCGAAAAGGCAAAGTAGGGCACCGGCTTCAGCACATAGTCCAGCGCTCCCACCGAGTAGCCCCGGATGGCATACTGCGCCATATTGGTGATGAAGATCAGGATGACGTCTGCATCCATCTGCCGGATGCGCTCTGCCGTGGTCATGCCGTCCAGATGCTTCATCTCCACATCCAGAAAAATAATGTCGTAGACCGCGCGGTAATCCTCCAGAATATCCACGCCGTCCGCAAAGACCGTCACTTCAAACTCTGTCCCGTACTGCCGGGTATACCGCCGGACATACTCCTGCAATACTCCCTGCACCTCCGCGTCATCCTCTACGATCGCCACCCGGATCATGACCGCACCTCCCTTACCACACCTTTGTGGAACTGTTACGGCTCTATTATAGCGCAATCCCGTCCGGTTTGCCAAGGGGCACTCCGCAACAAAGGGCAGGGCAGCCCACAGCTGACCACCGTGGACGTCAACCCCTACCAGCTGGGCATGGAGGCTGCCAGCCAGACCATCAACCACATCGAGAACCCGAACCTTCTGGCCACAAAGATCATCGTGCCGCACAAGCTCATCCCCCGGGAGAGCTGCCGCGCAGCGCTTGCTATCCTGCCCCCAGAGTAGACAGCGTAAAAAACGCTGCATCCTCCGGGGGTATTTTTATGCCCCAAAAGGCACAAAAGAATGCCCGCCCACCTGTGGAAAACCACGGTGGGCGGGCATTTTGCGTTTTATTGTTCGTGCCGCTGTAAAAGCCTTCAGAGGGTGGCGGTCTGGGGTACCAGCCGGAAGAGCATTACGGGCAGCGCGCTGTTTGCAAAATCCAGCGTATAGATGAGCTTTCCGCGCTCCGTTTCAAACGGCATCTCCGTCTGTGTGCCGTCCGGGGCAATGCGCACAAGCGTTTTGCCTTCCAGCAATCCGGCGGGCAGCGCGAGCCTTACCAGACCGGTGGGCTGCGTCAGGCTGCCTGCGGTCTCAAAGGCCACACTCAGGTATTCCCCATTCGTCCGTGCAGTCACATCCTCCGCAGAAAGACTGCCGCTGTTAGCCCACGCCGTTGCGGCTTCGATCATTTCCAGCTGCGCGGCGTTTTCTGCCTGCCCGCACACGGGGCAGAAGGTCAGGGTTTCGCCTTCCGCAGTGCGGAAAGTAAACTTCCGGCAATCCGTGCTGCCAGTGTGCGCGCAGCCATCTCGCAGACAACTGGCGCTCTGAGAGCCGGTTCCGTTCGGGGACCATGCACCGAACTGGTGTCCCAGCTTATCGGTCGGGTCTGCGGTGTAGCTGTCTTTGCAGCGGCTGCAAGTAAAGATGGTATAGCCGTCTGCTTCACAGGTGGGGGCTACGGTAACAGCCTGATAATCATGGTTCAGCGCGGGCTGTTCTGTATAGGTGGTATAGTCACAACGGGAACAGGTTTCGTAGGCATCCCAGCCGATTTCCGTACAGGTAGGGGCTTTTGCTGCGTGCTGCTCCAAATCATGGTTCAGTGCGGGCTGCTCCGCATAGGTGTTATAGTTGCAGCGGGAGCAGGTTTCGTAGGCATCCCAGCCGATTTCCGTACAGGTGGGAGCTTGCGCTGCGTGCTGCTCCAGAGCATGGTTCAGTGCGGGCAGCTCTTTGCGGGTGGTATAGTCGCAGCGGGAGCAGGTTTCGTAAGCATCCCAGCCGATTTCCGTACAGGTGGGAGCTTGCGCTTCGTGCTGCTCCAGAGCATGGTTCAGTGCGGGCAGCTCTTTGCGGGTGGTATAGTCGCAGCGGGAGCAGGTTTCGTAAGCATCCCAGCCGATTTCCGTACAGGTGGGAGCTTGCGCTTCGTGCTGCTCCAGAGCATGGTTCAGTGCGGGCAGCTCTTTGCGGGTGGTATAGTC
>ERZ779885.2794-NODE-2794-length-15558-cov-5.901180_pt1 | contig 15558 bp, 11 predicted proteins | sample MGYA00511554_ERZ779885 | MGnify/ENA primary metagenome ERZ779885 (study PRJEB29588, sample SAMEA2160998) | human gut metagenome | biome: human gut; feature: human-associated habitat; material: faeces | place: Denmark | collected 2008/2010 ... | reverse complement strand
CGGACGCGAAACCCGGCGCCGCATGCGCGTTCTTGCTGTCTGAGGGTATCATAACACGTTTTCTCCTGTTTTACCAGAAGGAAGTGAACCGCCGCCGGATTCCCTGTAAATTTTCCGCAAATTCCTTCCAGATTCGCCCTGCGGCTATTACAGACTGTATAATTCTATGGAAAATCAAAGAAAAATTCGGTTTTCCCTCTTGACAAACAGGGGGGCCAATGCTAGTATGATACTAACAGCAAAATAGTCCAAAGCGTTGAGAAGGAGTTTCCGACTCACCTGTTCGTTTCAGAGACTCTGTGCCATGGGCTGGAAGCACGGAGAACGGACGAATCTGAAATACCGCCTTTGAGTGCGCGCCGAAATAAGGCGCGACGCTTTGCCCACGTTACGGGCAGCTATGAGAGAGTTTTGTTATACATGGTTTTCCCTGTTTAGCAATTCGGAAAATAGGGTGGAACCGCAAGCCGAGCCTTGCCCCTTACCAGGAGGGGCAAGGCTTTTTGTTTGTCCTGAAAACAGCTCTTCTCCGCGGACAAGGGGTCGCTCCCCCGCGGGGAGCCCCGCCGCACGCGGCCCGGACGCTGTTTTTCATCTTATATTTCAAAATTTTATGAAAGGGGACTGTCACGCATGATTCAAGTAATGCTGAAGGGCGACGCAAAGGAGTTCGAGGCAGGGATCACCGCCGCCGAAATCGCCAAATCCATCGGCGCGGGCCTGTACAAGGCCGCCTGTGCCTGCAAAATTGACGGGGAGGCCGCGGATCTGCGCACGCCTCTGACAAAGGACTGCACCCTCGAAATTCTGACCTTCGACTCCGCCGAAGGCAAGCACGCCTACTGGCACACCACCGCCCACATCATGGCCCAGGCTATCGGGAGACTGTATCCCGGCGCGAAATTCGCCATCGGCCCGGCCATTGAAAACGGCTTCTACTATGACGTCGACCTTGAGCAGACGCTCACCCCGGACGATCTCGTGAAGATCGAGGCCGAGATGAAGAAGATCATCAAGGAGGACCTGCCGCTCGAGCGCTTTGAGCTCTCTCCCGAGGACGCTGTGAAGCTCATGGAGGAAAAGAAGCAGGACTACAAGCTCGAGCTCATCGCCGAGCACTCCGGCAAGGGGGAGAAGATCAGCTTCTACCAGCAGGGCGAATATATTGACCTGTGCGCCGGCCCGCATCTGATGAGCACCGGCCACGTCAAAGCCGTGAAGCTCACGAACTGCACCGGCGCTTACTGGCGCGCCGACGCGAACAACAAGATGCTCCAGCGCGTGTACGGCATTTCCTTCCCGAAGGCCGCCGACCTCGACGCCTACGTCACGATGCTGGAGGAAGCCAAGAAGCGCGATCACCGCAAGCTCGGCCGCGACCTCGAGCTCTTCACCATCATGGACGAGGGCCCGGGCTTCCCGTTCTTCCTGCCGAAGGGTATGGTGCTCAAAAATCTGCTCATCGATTACTGGCGTGAGATCCACCGCAAGGCGGGCTACCTCGAAATCTCGACCCCGATGATCCTCAACCGCTCTCTCTGGGAGCGCAGCGGCCACTGGGATCACTACAAGCAGAACATGTACACCACCGTCATCGACGAGCAGGACTTCGCGATTAAGCCCATGAACTGCCCCGGCGGCATGCTCGTGTACAAGACGAAGCTCCACTCCTACCGCGACCTGCCGCTGCGCATGGGCGAGCTGGGACTGGTTCACCGCCATGAGCTCTCCGGCGCGCTGCACGGCCTGATGCGCGTGCGCTGCTTCACCCAGGACGACGCGCACATCTTCATGATGCCCTCCCAGATCAAGGACGAGATCAAGGGCGTTGTCAACCTGATCGATTCCGTTTACAAGACCTTCGGCTTCCAGTATCACATTGAGCTCTCCACGATGCCCGAGGACCACATGGGCGCGCAGGAGGACTGGGACAACGCGACTGAGGCGCTGCGCGCGGCCATCACCGAGCTCGGCTATGACTACGAGGTCAACGAGGGCGACGGCGCGTTCTACGGCCCGAAGCTCGACTTCCACCTCACCGACTGCCTCGGACGCACCTGGCAGTGCGGCACCATCCAGCTGGACTTCCAGCTGCCCGAGCGCTTTGAGCTTGAATACACCGGCGAGGACGGCGCGAAGCACCGCCCGATCATGATTCACCGCGTCGTGTTCGGCAGCATCGAGCGCTTCATCGGCATTCTCACCGAGCACTTTGCCGGCGCATTCCCGCTGTGGCTCTCCCCCGTGCAGGTCAAGGTCCTGCCGATCTCCGAGCGTCACCACGAGTATGCCGAAAAGGTTGCCGCCGAGCTCGAGGCCGCCGGCCTGCGCGTGGAGGCGGATCTGCGCAACGAGAAGATCGGCTACAAGATCCGTGAAGCGCAGCTGCAGAAGACCCCGTATATGCTTGTCGTCGGCGACAAGGAGGCGGAGACCGGAACGGTTTCTGTCCGCGGCCGCAAGGACGGCGACCTGGGCGCGATGGCTGTCGCGGACTTTGCCGCGAAGGCTGTCGAGCAGGATAAATCCCGCGCCATGGATTGAGGCCGGGCCGATTCAGAGATTTGTTTCCCATAAAGAACGCCGCCGCGTGCTGTACACAGCGCGCGGGGGCGTTTTTGCCGTTTTTATCCTGATTGGAAAAAGCTTCAAAGCTCCCAGGGCTCTGCCTGATTGCACCGGTTGACATACTTCTCCTGATATGCCGCAAGCTGCGGGCAGGGATATTCCGGACAGGCGGCACAGGAATCGATCCCGCGCTCCCGGCAGCAGAGGGCAAACGGACATTCCCGCCGCCGCCCTTGGTTCGGCTCAGCGCACCGTCACCTTCGCCGTCACCGTGCGCAGCTCCGGCAGCAGCCAGCGCTCCGGGGTGAGGGTGAGAAGCGGGGTTCCGTCAAAGCCGTAGTGGATCGTGCGGGCGAAGAAGCTGCGCATGCCGCCGTCCGGCTTTGCGTGGTAGATGATCACGTCGCGGCCGTACTCGTCCTTTGTGAAGGAGTTGTGGCCGGGGCCGCGCTCCGCCGCGACATGCTCGCGCGCGAGCACCGGATAGCCGGTGCGCTCCCACGAGGCCGGATCGAGCAGCTCCGCGTCCTCATCGGCGATCAGCCAGCCGAGGCAGTAGTAATCGCTCACGCTGTCGCCGGAATAGCTCATATACAGCTTCCCGTCATGCTTCAGGACGTGCGGCCCCTCGTCGACCTCCGTGTGCTGGCGGTCCCACGCATACTTCGGACGGCAGAGAAGGACGGGCTCCCCGGCAAGGCGCTCCGGATGGGCCGGATCCACCGGGGCGATCATCAGATCCGAGCTGTCCGTGCCGCGCTCATCGATCGTGCGCTGCGCCCAGCAGTAATAGCTCTTCCCGTTCGCCTCAAAATACGTCATATCCAGCGTGATGCCGTTCTCGATGAGCGGCGATCCGTCGGCACGGGTGACGCGCACCGGCTCCGACCACTGCTCCGGAACCGTCGGGTTATGCTCGCAGACCATGATCCGGGACTGGACGTGGTTCCACTCGCCGTTGGTGCTCGAGGCAAACAGGCAGCACAGCTTTCCGCCGATAACGTGCAGCTCCGGCGCCCAGTTGCAGCCGCTGTGGTCGCCCGACTCCGTCGCGTGGAAGATGCACACGCCCTCCGCGCCGGTCAGCCCTTCGATCGTGTCGGAATGGCGGATCCACAGGTCGCGGCCTTCGGTGTACTCGTTCGTACCGACGAGGAAATAGAAATTGTAAAAGCCCTCATAACGCAGCACCATCGGGTCGGCGATGCCCCACAGGATCGGGGTGCGGTACTCCTTCACGACGGCCCGCCCCGTCACGGCATACTCGCCCGGGCGGCCCGTATCCACGGCGGCAAGCGAAGCGGCGTCCCACTCGACGGGGATCTCCTCCGCGGAACCGTCCGAATACCGCGCCGTGAGCGGCGGCAGCCGCAGCTCCTCCCCGGCGGCGAGGGTAATTTCGATCGGATCGGCGGAAATGTTTTTGACCTCGCCGAGTTTGCGGCGCAGGTAGTCCGCCTCCTGCTCCGTCAGATCAAGCAGGCTGGCCGCGACGCTCTCCCCGTCGATCTCCGCTGACCCGGACGGAGCGCTGTGGACAAGCGGCTCCGGCAGGCGGGTAAAATGGACGAGGTCCTCCGTCTCCCACGAAGCCGTCCCGCGCGGCTCGCCGTCCACGGAGGAAAGCAGAGCGGTGACGGCGATTCTGCCGTTTTCGAGGCGGGTCAGGACAGGCTGGTCCAGGACAATCGTCTCCCCCGCAGGTTTGCCGCTTGAGAAGTCGGCCTCGGCAAAGAGAACGCCGATCCCATAGTTGAGCGGTTCAAAAACGCCGTCCTCCCCGCGCAGGGCAAGGTGGAGGCTGTGCGCGTCCGGCAGGGAAGAAGCTGCGGTGTAGGCGGCACAGAGGATTTCGCGTGCGGTGTTCATCATGATTCTCTCCTTCTAAAGGGCCCATCAGCCCTTGACAGAGCCGACCATGACGCCCTTTTCAAAATATTTCTGTGCGAACGGGTACATGACGATGAGCGGAATGGCGGAAATCACCATGCAGGCAAGCTCAATCGTCTTGTAGTTGGAGGAGGCGTCCGCCATCGCGGTGATGACGGACGAAGCACTCGTGCCTGTCATTGTACTGGCAAGGTTTGCGGCGGACTGTGCCGACTTGGAAAGGGACAGCGTGTAGTAGGAGAGCGTTTGCAGCTCCGAAGAACGCGTATAATAAAGCGTCTGGGTATAATCGTTCCACATACCCACAGCGGTAAAAATGCCCAAAGCGGTAATGACCGGGCGGGAAAGAGGCATTACAATCTGGAAAAAGATGCGCACCTCAGACGCGCCATCCATCTTCGCAGACTCAAACAGACTCTCCGGAATGGATTTGAAATTCGCATTATAAATGATCACATTATAAAAACCGCCAAACAGGCAGGGGATAATATAGACAAGGAAATTGTCATACAATCCCATCGTGTTGAACAGAATGAAGTAGGCGATCACACCGCCGTTGAGATACATGCTCAAAAAACCGAGCGTCGAGTAAATACGCCTTGCACGCAGATTCGGACGGGAAAAACCGTATGCAAACATAGCGGTAATCAGAGTCTGAAGGATCGTCACAGCGACAGCACGGCCGAGCGTGGTAAGAAACGCACGGATAATCTCCGGGTCATTGAGGACCGTCGCCCAGCTCTCAAACGTGAAGTCACGGATAAACAGGGGTGTATATCCATTTTGCGCGATATCCTTTGCGCTGTCAAGTGAATTAATAAACGAATACCACATGGGGTAGACGGTTACGAGCATCACGAGGAACAGAATCAGGCAGAGGAACGCTTGAAAATGCTTCTCATGTTTGGAATAAAGCGTCGAGTGCATGAAGCTTCCTCCTCTCAGAACAGGCCGCTGTCTGTCAGCTTGTTGGAAATCTTGTTGGCACTGAGCAGCAGAATCAGTGCCAGGACGGACTTGAAGATGTTGATCGCCGCGGCCACGCCGAATTGCAGCTGCTGGAGGCCGACCTTGTAAATATATGTGTCAATGACCTCACTGCGCTCCATGTTAAAGGCGTTCTGCAGAACGTAAATCTGGTCGAAGTTGTTGTTGAGGATGCCGGCGACGGCAAAAATCAGCATGATGACAATGGTTCCCTTGATGCCAGGCAGCGTAATATACCACATTTTGCGCCAGCGCTTTGCGCCGTCGATCTCGGCGGCCTCGTACAGCTCCTGATCGACGCCGGCAATGGCCGCCGTGTAGAGGATAGTGCCCCAGCCGATCTCCTTCACGATGTTGGAGACGATGGCGATTGCCCAGAACGAGTTGGGATCCGCCATGAACACCTTCGGCTCTTCCAGAATGTGCAGACTGGTAAGGATATTGTTGATGACGCCGCCGTCCGCGTCGAGCAGGTTGATCACGATGCCTCCGAAAACGACCCAGGAGACAAAATGCGGCATATATGTAACGGTCTGAACCGCCGCTTTAAAGCGCGCGACGCGCACCTCATTGATCAGCAGGGCGAGAAAAATCGTCAGCGGGATGGTAATCAGCTGGCCGATCAGATTGATCCCGAGTGTGTTGACAAGCATTCGGCTGAAATCATGATTGGAAAAAATAATTTTGAAATTCTGAAAGCCGTACCACGGGCTGGTGAAGATACCCATAATCCCGTCCGTGACCTTGTAGTTCTTGAACGCCAAAATCAGCCCGAACAGCGGGATGATGTTGAACAGGACGACAAGCACCGCGCCAGGGAACATCATGCCATGCAGCTGAACCTGGGAGGCGGCGTCGTAGCCGAGACGGTAATTCTTTTTCTGTTTTTTTGACAAAGAAAATCCCTCCGATAGGAAGAAGGGGCGCCGCGGAAGCGTTTTCGGCTTCCCCGGCGTCCCTCCTGTTTCTCTTATGCTATGGTCAGCGAAAGGCTCAGCCGTACAAATCAAAGTTCACGTTCTCAATGGTTTCCCCGTACTTCTCATAGTTTTCCTGGAGAATCTTGTCGTACTCGGCGTCGATGGCGTCGATCTGATAGCTGTTGAGCGTGTCGATCATGTTCTGATACTCCTGCTCAAATTCCTCGTCGGTGGTGGCAGAGACAATCTTTGCCTTCTGGGACTCAAGATAGTTTTCCACCTGCGAGAGCTGGATGCCCAGATCGCTTGTCGGGTCGAGGACGGTACCGTTGGCAAAGTCAAGCAGACCGGAATCGTACATATAGGTGGTCTCATACTTGCCGATGGCCGCAGTGATGACGTTATGATAATACGTATCCATGGTTTCGTCCGGCTCCGGCGAACGGCTGTAGCCAAAGTCGGTGTTCGCGAAGGGCCACAGGGCCATATTGTTGGCATAATCGTTTTCAAAACGCTGCTGGCCTTCCTCCGTGCGGATGGCAACACCGCTCTCATAGTTGAAATCGACGCCTTCCACGCCGTACTCGTTCAGAGTAAGGCCCTCCTCGCTGGTGCCGAAGCTGAGCAGCTTTGCGGCGGCCTCCGGGTTTTCACAGCTCTTGGAAACAAAGGTCTGGATCCAGCCGAGGCCGGCCTGCAGATTGGTGGGCGCAACGGGATCCGCGCCGGTCGAAGCCAGGATAGGGCCGTTCGTGACCCACGGAACCTGCTCCTTCTTGCCGCTCTGGGCGGGGTTGCCGATCCAGCAGAAGACGCGGCCGCCCTCGATGTCAACCTTGATGGCAGCCTCCTCCTGCGTGAGGCTGTTCACGTCGAGATAGCCGCGGCGGATGCACTGGTTCACGAAGTTCAGCGCGTACTTGTAGCCGGGGTTGCACTCAATGCGGCGGTAATGTCCTTCGCCGTCAACCGGGACAACGCCGAACGTCTCGCGGATGATGCCGTCGAGAGAGGAATTGATCCACAGGTTGCCGTGGAGCATCACAGGAATGGCGGCCTGGCCGTTCACGGTGTAGCCGGAATTCTTCACCTTCTCACACGCCTCGTAGAAGCCTTCCTCGGTGAGAACGTCGTCCAGCGTAATGCCGAGCTCGTCCATCATCGTCTTATTGAACATGATGGAGGAGTTGTGACCGTAATTCAGGCCGTCAAGATATACGCCCACGGGGGAATAGACCTCGCGCATATCCGGGGATTCAAGATGACTGGGCAGCGACCACCAGTCGCCGAAGGTATCGATCACCTTCTGCTTGATGTCCTCGGGGAAATCGACGAGCAAATGGGACTCGGGGTCATACGTCTCGAGCAGCTCGGGCATGGTGTAAACGCCGCCGGAGGCAATGAGCTCGTTGATAGTGTCCGAATTGGTCAGGGAAATGAGGTCGGGCAGATCGTTTGTCGCGATCATCAGGCCGAGCTTCGTATCCGCGTCGGTCGGGGGCTGCTCATATTTGAGCGTGATGCCGAACCGCTCTTTCAGCTCCGTCGTCAGCGGGGAATCCGTCACCCCGGAGCTCCAGCCGGAGGGGCCCCAGCCCGTCACCGTGGAATACCAGTACAGCTCCACGGGTTCGGCGGCCTCACCGCCCTCAGACGCCGTATCGGCTGCGGACGTGCCGTCCTGAGCCGCGCCGTCCGCGGCGGAGGAAGCATCCGTCCCCGAGCTGCAGGAAGCCGTCATGGCTGCGAGCAGCGCGGCAAGAAGGAAAGCCGCTATTCTCTTGCACTTATGCTGTTTCATGTTCTCAGATCCTCCTTTATGTTATTCCGTCCGGAGGGCTTCTCCTGCCGCCCTCCGGAATCTGTCTTTTATTTTATGAGAAAGACAACCAGAATTCCATGAAGGATCTTTTGTATTTTGGTAATAATATTAAAGATTCCTCCGGAAACGGCTTGGGCTCAGACCGGTGGCTTTCTTGAATACCTTGACAAAATAAAAGTAATCGTTGTATCCGACCTGCCCGGCAATGCTCTCGATGCTGTCCTGCGTGGTGCGCAGCAGCTCCTGCGCCCGGCGGATGCGCAGGTCGAGCAGGTGCTCACTGTACGTCTTTCCCGTCTGGCGCTTGATGATCTGGCTCACGGAGCTGGGGCTCAGGTGATACTGGTCGGCCACCTGCTGCTGCGTCACACTGTTGTAATTCTCCTGCATGAACCGCAGCATTTCCTCGGCAAGGCGTGCCTCCGAGACGTAGGAGGACATGGGGGCTTCCTCCTCCGCGGGATCGGGAGTCTGCCTGCCTGCGGCGCGCTGCCGGACGGCGTGAAGCGCCTTGAGCAGCTCCTCCTCATCGATTGGCTTGAGCAGGTAATTCGAGCAGCCGTACCGGATGGCGGCCTGCGCATACTTGAAATCGGAATAACCGCTGATGAACACGACCTGCGCGTTCAGATTTTCCTCGCGGATCTTCTGGAGCAGCTCAATCCCGGTGAGGCCGGGCATCTGGATGTCGGACAGGATCAGATCGGGCTCGAGCGTACGGATCCGTTCCCACGCCTTGACGCCGTCGGTCGCCTCCCCGCAGATGATAAAGCCCTCGTTCCCCCAATCGATCAGATTTTTCAGGGTGATGAGCACCCACGGCTCGTCGTCCGCCAAAAACACTCGAAGCATCGTCTTACTCCTTTCCCGGCTGATCCGGCACATCGGTGGGCAGCTCTATCACAAAAACGGTCCCTGCACCCTCTTCGCTTTCGAGCGACAGGCGGGCGGCCTCCCCATAGAACAGCCGCAGACGGCGCGCCACGTTGGCTACGCCGATCCCTTCTCCCTCCTCCTGGTCCGCCAAAGCGCGGAGTTCAAGCTTTGCTCTCTGCCTCTCAAGCGTCTCTTCATCCATGCCCACGCCGTCGTCACGTACCTCGATCCGCAGCATTGCATTTTTCAGCGCGACGGAGAGCGTCACCGTCCCCTGCGTACGCTTCGGTTCCACCCCGTGATGGACGGCGTTCTCCACAAGGGGCTGCAGCAGCATCTTCGGCATACGGCAGCCAAGCGTCTCCGGCTCCGCTTTCGTCTCGACGACAATCTTACCCATAAAGCGGTAGGAGATGATAACGGCGTAATCCTGAATTGAGCGCACCTCCCCATGCACGGAGGTAATCTCCGAGCCGCGGAAATTGTATTGCAGCATCCGCGAGAGAGCCGTCGTCAGGCTGGCGATCTCCTTTTCGCCCTCGTAAAGGGCCATGCCGCGGATGCACTCAAGGGTGTTGTACATAAAATGCGGATTGATCTGGTTTTTGCAGGCGATCAGCTCCGTCTGGCGCTTCGCGTCCTCAAGCCGGTAGATCTTCTCCTGCTCCTGCAGCACCTGCCGGTTCAGCGAGGCAATGCGGTCGAGCATCTCATTGAGCTCCTTTTCAAGCTCGCCGAAATCGTTCGTCCCGCTGACCTCCATGCGCTGGCTCATATCGCGCGTATAGTTTGCCACGAAAGCCATCTGCGCCCGGATGGGCCGAATCACGCAGCGGTACATCAGAAAACACATACAAACGAGGGCGAACAGCACAATCAGAGAAGTCACCGCGTTTACTATCTGTACCAAATTGGTGTAATCCGAAAGGTAAAAATTCTGACGCATGACATGGACAACACTCCACCCCGAATACGGAAGTTCCTCCCGCAGGCAGAGAAACGGCCCGCTGTCCCCGGCCTCGCAGTATTCCTCCCAGAGGGAGACGCTGCCGGCCTGCGCCAGCACTTCGCCGCTCCGGTCGAGGACAAGAATACTGTTGTCCTCCTGCGTCAGGCCAGAAACCGTCATATCAAGTGTTTCCTGCAGCTCCTTGCTGCTGAACAGGAGGGCGGTGCTGCCGACCTTCTCATACAGCCCGGAGGACGCCTTCTGATAGCTCGGAATGACAACGTAAAAATAGTTTGTGCTCGTTCCCGGAATGGTGACGCAGTCGGAAAAAATCTGCATGCCGCCCTCCTGGCTGATTTCGGGAATCCGCGCAAAGACGGGGCCGACCATGGCAATCACCTCATCCCCCCTGCTGCGGACGCAGACGGAGGCGATGGAGTCGTTGAGCCGCACAAGATCGGAGGCAAGGCTCTCTATCTCCCGGAACTGCTCCCAGCGTCCCTCCAAAACCTCTGCGTTCAAATAATCAAGCACCGTCCGGTTGGAGCTCACAATCCCAGTGATGGCCTCGATGTTTGTCTCCATATCTGTCAGCTGCAACACGAGCTGTGAGAAGGATTCCCTTCTTGCCTGCACGGCTTCCCCACGGTACCAGCGGTAGATGACGACGTAATTGCACAGATAGGTGATCGCCACTGCCAGACAGGCTGCGGTCAAAATCCGCAGGCTGCTCGTCATCAGCCTGCTCCGCGTGCGTCCGTTTCGTTTCCCGCGCATTCTGCCTCCTCCTTTTTCGGCATACTCTCTTCCCATTTTACTAAACTTTCTCCCGTGAGAACATGGATTCTAATTACATTTTTAGCAATAATATTGCAGCCAACAAACCGCCCCCGCGCACTGTACAGGATCTGTTCACAGTGCAGGGGGGCGGGTTGCTTCCATACATTTACTTGAAAAAACTTACGTTTTCAGCGCGCCGATAAAATCAACGCCTCCGCCGTAGGGGCGGAAAATAATGCCGGAAACGCCGGGAGCGCTCGCGAAATAATGGCTGCCGAAGGAGATCGGCAGAAAAACGGCGCGATCCACGAGCATCTGCTCGGCGGACTCGCAGGCGGTAAGCTTTTCCGTTCCGCTGGTGTGGCGTACCTGCTCGACCAGGGCGTCATAGGAAGCGTCCGAGAAACCGCTCACATTTCCGCTGTCCCCTGTGGAGAACAGGGACAGAACGGCGGCGGGATCGTCGCTCTCCGGTGTGAAGGGACAGACGGCGGCGGAAAAACTGCCCGCGGCCAGGCGCGAGGCGAGCTCGCTCTCCGAAAGCGGAGCCATATTGAAATACTGGCCGAAGGTATTGTTCCACACCACCAGAATCTCATTGACAAGGGCGGTAAGCTCCGGGTCATCCGGACACAGGATCGTCAGCGCGGGCGGAGATTCCGCTCCGACCTCCGCAAGGCCCTCCTGCATAAGAGCCGCCGCATCCTCAAGCCGGGCCGGAATCGCAACGTCCGCGGCCTTCTCACGGTAATTCTCTCCCTCGATGGAGACGGCCGGAGGAATCACGCCCTCCGCGGCCTCCCCCTGCGGAAGCGACGCCCGGAGCGCGGCCCAGTCCACCGCGCAGAGGAAGGCGGTGCGCACCTTCTCGTTCTGCAGCTCAGGCGAGGCGTCGCTTGTCAGATTGAAGCAGAAGCCCCAGACGGTGTCCTCAAACGAGGTGATGGTACAGCCGCGGCTCTCCGCGCGGGAAGCCTGACTCTCCGTCAGGGCAATGGCGTCCACATCCCCGTTGGAGACGGCGATCACCTCGTCTTCGATGTCGAGCTCCGCCGAGCCGATCGGAAGCTTGACGCTCGCGGGGGCCACCGTCCCCCAATAACGCGAGGAGGCGGCCAGGTTGATGTGCCTGCCTGCGTCCCAGCCGTAGACGCCGTCAATGATAAACGGGCCGTTGCTCAGAATGCATGAGCGATCCAGGCCGTAGCGGCCCGCGGTCCCCTCAAAAAACTCCTGATTGCACGGCATAAAAACAGGCAGAGCCGTCAGCACGGGAAAATTCCGCACCGGGTAAGCCAGCTCGACCACAAGGGTATACTCTCCCTCCGCGCGCACCCCAAGCTCTTCGGGAGCCAGCGCGCCGCTCTGGACTTCGGCGGCATTCTTGAGGCAGAGCATCGGCGAGCAGGAGGCGGATCCGGTAGCTGGATCGAGAGCGCGCCGGAAGGCATAGACAAAATCCTCCGCCGTCACCGGCGTTTCCCCGTCCGACCAGAGCGCGTCCTCGCGCAGATAAAATGTATATGTTTTATAATCGGCGCTGTTTTCCCAGCTCTCCGCCGCGCCGGGCACAGCGTCCCCATTTTCATCCAAGCGGGCAAGGCCCTCATACAGCGCGCCGATCACGATGGCGGCATTCTCCCCCGTCGCAATCTGCGGGTCAAGCGTCTTCGGCTCACTCGCGAGATGCCAGGTAAAGCTTTTTCCCGTCCCCGTATCCGCCTTTTCCTCGCAGCCTGTCCCGATCAACGACAGCAGCGTAATCAAACACAGCAGCAGCGCCGCTGCCTGTCTGGCCTTCATGGGCGTTCCTCCCTTCGTCACCGGTTTTTGTTGGGAACGGCGCGGTACGCGCCTGTAAACTATCAAAAAGCTGCCAAAGGGCAGCCGTGAAAATTTCGTTCGCCTGCATCGCTGCTGAAACGACGGTTTCCGGTGCGCAGCACGGCAAACGGCTCCTTCGGGCGCATCCTTCGTCCTCAGCCGGAGGACGCAAAAACAGACAAAACGTCTTGTTCCGGCCTGTTTCCTTTCAGCCCTGTTTCCTCGCAGCTCCTGTTTCATGCAGCTTTCTGGCAGCAGAAAACTTTTTTTGACAAGTAAAAGCGCTTCCTCCACACCGGGAGGAGCAGCCTGCCCTCATTTTATCACGCTTTCCGGGTGGATGCAATCGAACGGCCTGAAATGTTACAAAAACGTGAGAAATGACGTTCGCCGCGTATTTCCAAAAATCCCCTTGTACGTCGCCCCGCGTAATGCTACAATGAAGGGGCGGACAACCCGCGGATCGCCGCGTCCTGCGGCGGAAAGAAAGGAGGAACTTTTCTCATGAAGGAACTCAAGTTTTATCTGTGCAATCACTGCAAGAATCTGGTGGAGATGATCCATTTCGGCGGTGCTCCCCTGATGTGCTGCGGCGAAAAAATGCAGCTGCTGACGGCAAACACGACGGACGCCGCGACGGAGAAGCACGTGCCGGTCGTCTCCGCGGAGGGCGGCAAGGTAACCGTAAAGGTCGGCAGCGTGGAGCATCCGATGACGGACGCGCACTATATTCAGTGCATCGTGCTGCAGACGGAAAAGACCGTACAGCGCGCCGATCTCCTGCCGGGAGAAAAACCGGAAGCTGTGTTCGCGCTGGCGGACGGCGACAAGGTGGTCAAGGCGTACGCGTACTGCAACCTGCACGGGCTGTGGGCCACGGAGTAATCAGGGCCGGAGCAATTTTTTCCGGACGATTTTCACCCGGCTTTCTGCAACCGGTTCATCCGTTTGCAGCCAAAAGGCACCGCGCTCCTCTCTCCATCCTCTCTCAAGGATAAGTGCGAATTGAAAAAGCCTCCCCGGTTCCCTGTGGGCTGAATGCCTTGCGGGAGCGGGGAGGCTTTTATTTGATCTCAGGCAGCGCAGCGCACGGAAAAATTCGCTTCGCTGTTTTTCTCGCCCTATTCTTGGCTTCGCGTAGTGTGGGGGGCTCCGCCCCCTGACCCCTGCGGCCTTTGAAAAGGCCGGCGAAACTTTCATCCGGCTACGCCGCGATCGCTTTACCCTTACTCAATCAGCGACTTGCCATCCATCTCGGCGGGCTGAGGCAGGCCGAGAATCTGCAGCATCGTCGGCGCAATATCCGCCAGACGGCCGCCCTCACGCAGCTTGCCCTCATAGCCGACCATGCAGAACGGCACCGGGTTCGTCGTGTGCGCCGTGAACGGAGATCCGTCGTCGTCAACCATCTTGTCCGCGTTGCCGTGGTCCGCCGTGATGAGGATCACGCCGCCCTTCTTCTCCACGGCCTCCGCGACGCGGCCGACACACGTATCCACCGCCTGCACGGCCTGCACCGCCGCGTCAAACACGCCCGTGTGGCCGACCATGTCGCAGTTCGCGTAGTTCAGGATGATCACGTCGTACAGATCCGAGCCGATCGCCTCGACCAGCTTATCCGTCACCTCATACGCGCTCATCTCCGGCTGCATGTCGTACGTGGGAACCTTCGGGCTCTTGACCAGAATGCGGTCCTCGCCCTCATACTGCTTCTCCACGCCGCCGTTGAAGAAGAACGTCACATGCGCGTACTTCTCCGTCTCCGCGATGCGGAGCTGCTTGAGGCCCTTCTCCGAAATGTACTCGCCGAAGGTGTTCGCCAGCGACTGCGGCTTGAACGCCACCTGCACGTTCGGCATCGTCGCGTCGTACTGCGTCATGCAGACATACGTCAGCGGGAAGAAGCCGTTCTTCCGCTCGAAGCCGGAGAAGTCCGGATCGACAAACGTGCGGGTGATCTCACGCGCACGGTCGGGGCGGAAGTTGAAGAAGATGACGGAATCGTTCGCCTGAATCTTTCCGCTTCTCGAGCAGACGACCGGCACGACAAACTCATCGGTCACTTCCTGCGCGTAGGAGTCCGCGACCGCCTGCACCGGGTCGGAACCCTGCACGCCCTCGCCGTACACCATCGCGGCATACGCCTTCTCGACGCGCTCCCAGCGGTTGTCTCTGTCCATTGCGTAGTAGCGGCCCATCACCGTGGCAATCTCGCCGACGCCAATCTCGCCCAGCTTCTCGCAGCACGCGGCGACGAAATCCTTGCCGGAAGCCGGAGGCACGTCGCGGCCGTCGAGCAGCGCGTGAATGTAGACCTTCTTCAGGCCGTGGCGCTTCGCAAGCTCCACAAGCGCATACAGGTGCGTGTTGTGGCTGTGCACGCCGCCGTCGGAGAGCAGGCCGATCAGGTGCAGCGCGGAGTCGTTCTTCTTCGCGTTCTCCACCGCGGAGAGGAAGGCCTCGTTCTCAAAGAAGGCGCCGTCCTGGATGGACTTCGTGATGCGGGTCAGCTCCTGGTACACGATGCGGCCCGCGCCGATGTTCGTGTGGCCCACCTCGCTGTTGCCCATCTGTCCGTCCGGCAGGCCCACGTCCATGCCCGACGCGCCGATCTGCGTGAGCGGATTCGACGAGAAAAGACGGTCAAGGTTCGGCTTCTTCGCGGCGGCAATCGCGTTGCCCTCCGCGGGAGCGTTGCCGAAGCCGTCCAGAATCATCAAGAGAAGCGGTTTTTTCGCCATGGTTATCAAGTCCTCCTGTCTCAAAGAAAAAGGGAGCGCCCGTCCAACACCGGACTGGACGCCCCCTTCGTACACATCATGCTTTCCTGCGAGGGCTGTCCCCGGTTCAGCGGGAGGCCGCCTTCACGATCGCGGCGAAGTCCGCGGGCTTCAGGGAAGCGCCGCCGATGAGGCCGCCGTCGACGTCGGGCTGATCCAGCA
>ERZ779885.2792-NODE-2792-length-15563-cov-6.806036_pt1 | contig 15563 bp, 18 predicted proteins | sample MGYA00511554_ERZ779885 | MGnify/ENA primary metagenome ERZ779885 (study PRJEB29588, sample SAMEA2160998) | human gut metagenome | biome: human gut; feature: human-associated habitat; material: faeces | place: Denmark | collected 2008/2010 ... | reverse complement strand
CTGTTTTCATCTCAATCAGACGGGCTGCCATTTCCAGAAACTCACTCGCCACATCCATGCTGGCTGCCTGCATGGCATGAACCTGTTCCACATACTGATCGACAATGGACAAGATGGAAACTTCACAGATGTCCAGCTTATTTTTCGAAAGCATCTGCAAAAGCAAATCCAAAGGCCCGTCAAACGTTTCCAGATGATAGGAAAAAGAGTCCAACAGGGTCCCTCCTCACAGCAGGCCGAGCGCCTGAAACGGGAGGAGCGCAACGGAAAAAACAGCATCCCACAGCGCATTTTGAATGGTCCAGAGAACCGAATCCAACGCACCGGACAGCAGGATGAGGAACAATACGCCCACCAGAATTCTCTCATAACGGTAATACTGACGCATGATACGGTCCGGGAGGGCAGCTGCCACCAGACGCGAGCCGTCCAGAGGCGGCACCGGGATCAGATTGAACACCGCGAGCGAAAGATTGATGGAAACAAAAAAGTAAAAAAAGGTGAACAGGACGGAGAGGACCTGATAGGATGCACCCTGCACACTGGGCAGAGAACGGGTCACACATTCCAGAACAAGATAGAAAAAGGCCCCTACAAAAGCAGCGATCAGGTTGCTGATCGGTCCGGCGATCGCCGTGATCGCCATATCACGCTTGGGGTGACGGAAATTGTAAGGATTGACAGGCACCGGCTTGGCCCCAGCCGATGCCGAAGAGCAGGATGCCCAGCGCACCGACAGGGTCGAGGCTGGCCAGGGGATTCAGCGTAAGCCTGCCGCACTGCTTTGCCGTGGAATCTCCCAGCTTATATGCCACAAACCCGTGCGCAAGCTCATGGAGCGGTGTAACGAAAAAAACAATGCAGGCTACGGCGAGAAGCTGCATGAGCAGCTCAGGAATCGAGAGGCCGCTTCCCCCTGCAAGACTTCGAAGAGCTTCTATCAGCATAAATGGGTATTCCTCCCTGCAAACCAATTGGATGTGCCGGAAATTGGATTCCTCTATTTTTCCAAAAACAGCAAAGAAGATTCCTTTCCGGTGTCAAATCGATCCAGTATACTTGAGTGTATTATAATATAGCGTCCTCACAAAAACAAGCCCAATCCCCGCGCGGCCGCTTTCGGAAAAGAAAATATCTGAAAATTAGAAAATATCTCTTGCTTTTCTTCGAAAAACCTGATAGAATACGAATGTTGTAAGCTCATAGATTGTCCTCAAAAGGAGGTGCAGACATGGCAAAGTGTGAAATTTGCGGCAAGAACGTTGCATTTGGCATTCAGGTCTCCCATTCCCACAGACGTTCGAACAGAACCTGGAAGCCGAACATCAGACGTGTAAAAGCGATTGTGGACGGCAGCCCGAAGCGCGTTTACGCCTGCACCCGCTGCTTGCGTTCCGGCAAGGTTACCCGTGCTGTCTGATCGAGACAACCGAAGAATTACAGGATCTTCGCTTGCGGAGATCCTTTTTTCTTTTTCTTCAAAACGTTTCTCCCCTCTTTTCGGCCGTTCTTATCTGAGCAGCACATTCTCCGACCGGAAAAACAGATATATATTTCTGAAACTTCAGATTCCCCCTGACAAGAGCATTCTCCGGCATTGCACAGTTTTCCGAAAAGAGGATGACAGTAGTTATAAAAAAGGACGAACCCACAGCAACGTGCGGTTTCGTCCTTTTTTTGTTCAGGCTTTGTCAGCCTTTCTTTTTCACAGTGATTTTTTTCTCTTCACCCGCACGCAGACGCTGAATGTTTGCACGGTGCTTGTATACGAGAATGGAAGCTTGCAGCGCAGCAATCACCACACTGAATACGACATAAAACAACGTTGTGGAACCTGCAGCGGAGCTTTGATGTATGTAATCATACGTATTGAGGATCAGGGTGAAAATCGGGAAGGAAGAACCGGCACAGATGGACGCCAAGGACACAATTTTGCTGCAAAGAAACACGATGATAAAAACGATAATCACCAACACAAAGGCGCGCCAATCGATCAAAGCAATAATAGCCCAGCTGGTGAGAACCCCTTTTCCCCCTTTAAAACCAAAGAAGATGGGAAAAATGTGGCCGATAGCGCAACAAAAACCGGCAATATAAGCGCCATACTGCACCAACTCTCCGGCGCCGACGCCCTCGATGGTGGTGAACGTAGTCATCCATGTGAAGAGCAGACGGCCAATGAAAACCGCCAGAATTCCCTTTGCGAAGTCAAAGATGAAGGTAAACGCCGCCGCCTTGGCGCCAACGGAGCGCAGCACATTTGTTGTACCGGCGTTGCCGCTTCCCATGGATCGGATATCCTGCCTGTGGGCAAAAAGCTTCGTAAAAAGGATGGAAAAGCTGATGCTTCCCAGGAGATACGCAATTACTCCAGCCAGAAGTCCAACCAACAGAATGTTCAACAAACCAAACACCCAGCCCTTCTTTTTGAAAATTTACTTCGTTTTCTCCCCACGCTCACGAATGATAAAACGAATGGGGGTCCCTTCCATACCAAAGGTTTCGCGAATTCTGTTTTCCAGATATCGCTGATAAGAGAAATGAAACAGCTCTTCGGAATTGACGAAAAATACAAACGTCGGAGGACGTACCGAAGCCTGCGTCATGTAGTAAATTTTCAGACGTCGCCCTTTATCGGTGGGGGGCTGAACACGCGCTGTTGCCTGTGCCAAAACATCGTTCAGCATACCCGTCGAAATTCTCATAGAGTTGGAGTTTGCCACGTGCTTGATCAGTTCAAACAGTCGATCCACACGCTGTCCTGTTTTAACGGAAATAAAAACAATCGGCGCATATGGCATAAAGGAAAAATCGTTCTCGAGCTTTTTGCGGTATTCCTGCATGGTCTTGTCGTCCTTGGCAACGGCATCCCATTTGTTGACTGCTATCACGCAGCCCTTCCCCGCCTCATGCGCCAGGCCTGCTACTTTGGAATCCTGATCGGTGAAGCCCACCGCGGCGTCAATCATAATAACGCAGACGTCGGAACGATCGATCGCCATCTGTGCCCGCAGAACACTGTAATGTTCAATCGAATCTTCCACCTTGCTCTTGCGCCTTAAGCCTGCCGTGTCAATGAAGGTAAATTTCCCGAAGCGGTTCTCAATCGACGTATCAATTGCATCACGTGTCGTGCCGGCAACATCTGAAACGATGCAGCGCTCTTCCCCGGAAATATAGTTGATCAAAGAACTTTTGCCCACGTTCGGCTTTCCAATCACCGCTACGCGGATCTCCTCGCCCTCGATCTCCTCCCCTTCCTCCTCAGGAGGAAAATATTCAAACACCCGATCGAGAAGATCGCCTGTTCCATGGCCATGCACGGAAGAAACCGCAACCGGATCACCCAAACCGAGATTATAAAACTCGTAAAACTCTGCAGGAGGTTCTCCTACGGTATCGCATTTATTCACGCAAAGTACAATAGGCCGTCCGCTTCGCTGCAGCATCGCGGCAATTTCCCGATCCGTAGCAACAACACCGGTGCGCAAGTCGGTTACCAGTACGATCACATCGGCAGCGTCAATCGCCAGCTGTGCCTGGGTGCGCATCTGCGCGAGGATCACATCATTGGTTTTCGGCTCAATACCGCCCGTATCCACAAGAGAAAAGCGGCGGTTTCTCCACTCGCTTTCACCGTAAATCCGATCCCTTGTAACACCCGGCGTATCATCGACAATGGAGAGGCGTGTGCCAACCAGCTTATTGAAAAGAGTCGACTTGCCGACGTTGGGACGGCCAACAATTGCGACAATAGGTTTTGCCATTCCCGTTCACTTCCTTTATGCTATGATCAATCGGAGCAGCTCACCGCCATCGTCAGGAACAACGACAACCGGAACACCAAGGCGCCGCTCAAGGTCGGCGAGAGAGACGTCGTCCAGGAAAACATCTCCTTCGTGCCTCAGCATGGTAGAGGGTAAAAACAGCCGCTCGCCGAGCGGTATCCCCTCCAGCTGCCTGAGAATATCCTGCCCCGTTACAAGGCCCGCTACATTGATGCTTTCACCAAAAAACTCATTTCGAATTGCACGAACCCTGCATGTTAAATTATGGCATTTTCTTCGCAGTCCGTCAAGAATCTCATCCAAAAACGGAGCAAAAGAAACGCCGGTAATCAACGTACAAGACCTCTCTCTGTCATCACCGGGAAAATCCTCAAGGGCAAACTCAAATTCCTCACGGAAATTCGCGATCAATCCTACCCCATTTTCAAGCTGGTCGAAGGCTCCGTAAAAAGCAGCTTCGGGAATAGGGAGACCGGCCTTGAGATAAAACTCATCCGCTGCGTAGCAAACACGCTCCCCGCAGCGTTCCACCATGGTATTTCCCCAGCGTTCGGCCGCGCGGACCACCTCAAGAGCTGTTTCCCGGGAGTACGGTGTCAAAGGCGTCAGTTTTTCGCGAAAACGCGTCACACCAAGCGGAACAAGAGCCACACTCTGTACCGCCGGATAAAGCGGCAGCAAGTCTCCCAGTGTGCGCTCCAGTTCTTCCCCATCGTTCCAACCATGACAGAGCACCAGCTGGCAATTCAAACGAATTCCTGCTTCGGCAAACTGATACAAATATCGCAGGGAATCTCCTGCAAAACGGTTGCCCATCATCCGGCAGCGCAGCTCCGGATTTGTCGTATGCACGGAAATATTAATCGGGCTAATCCGCATCTTCACGATGCGATCCGCTTCGCGCTGACTGAGATTGGTCAATGTAATATAGTTCCCGAACAGAAAGGAAAGTCTGGAATCATCATCTTTGAAATAAAGACTCTCCCTCATTCCGTCAGGCAGCTGATCAATAAAACAGAACACACACCGGTTACGGCAGGAACGCTGACGATCCATCAAATAGGTTTCAAATTCCAGCCCGATAGACTCATACTGCCCCTTGCGCAGCTTCACTTCCCGGGCAATGCCCTCGCTGCTGCGCAGAGAAAGAACGACCTCCTTCTCCGTTTCATAGAAACGATAGTCAAGAATATCGCATATTTCATTGCCGTTTATGGCACAAAGTGTCTCCCCGGGCAGAATACCGGCATGAGCGGCAGGACTGTCCTCGTGAACGGAAAAAATAGTGACAGGCACGTTTTGTCTCCCCTTCCTGCTGACATGGGAAAGATACATCCGGACAAAAAAATAGAGAAGGATCTCTCCTTCTCCATTTTCCGCAATGAAAAGAAAGCTTATGCTTCCTTCTTAATGACTTCCCTGCCGTTATAGTAGCCGCAAGCGTCGCAGACTCTGTGAGGGGCCTTCAGCTCACCGCACTTCGGGCATCTGGCAAGAGCCGGAGCGCTCAGCTTCCAGACATTGGAGCGTCTCTTGTTCTGTCTTGCACTGGATGTTTTTCTCTTTGGTACCGCCATCGTCAGCACCTCCTTATTATCTGGAACTAATCTATCAGTTTTTTAAGAACCTCCAGACGAGGATCTACCTGATGCAGATTGCAGCCGCAGGGGCCTTCATTCAAATTCTTTCCGCAGGAGGCACAAAGTCCTTTGCAGTCCTCACTGCACAAATACTTGTATGGAAGCTCAAGCAGAATATCCGAACGGAGAAGCTCGTCCAGATCCAGCGTGCGCTCCGGCCCTATCTGGATAACATCATCGTCTTCCTCTTTCTCCGGAGAATCGGAGAGAATATGCGAAAACTGATAATGATACCGCCGTTTTGTTAAAGCAGTGCACCTGTCGCACGGCGCTTCATAATCAAAGGCAACCGATGCTGTGAGCTCTACGGATCCATAAGCGGCTTTCGCTATTCCTTCCACCGCAATCGGAGTGACAAACGGATAACCGCCGTTAAACTCCGTCTCCGAAAGACTCAATTCACAGGTAAACGGAAGCGTATCCTGCTCCCCGGAAAAAAGGCTTTTTAAATCAAGCAGCATATCCATACCTCAGCGCTACATTTAAACATTATATCGGGTCGGGTGGGGTTTGTCAATAGAGAACTTTACAAAATATTGAACAAAAAGACGCTGCCGGAGTCAGGCTCCGGCAGCAGTCATGGTGTTTTGTCTCAGACGTTCTCAGCCAGGGAGCTCATGCCCTCGGGAAGCTCGGAAGCATCCGCGGAAACCAGAAGAGTAATCTTCACGTTGGACTCCTGAGCAAGAGTGTTGAGTCTCTCAGCAAAGCTCTTAAAAACAGTCATGTCCGTGCCAATAATCTTCAGCGTGGAATCAATGAAAATATCGGTCACATCATAATCGCCAGCGCAAATGCCGCTGACAAAACCAAAGAACACGTCAGCGCCGGATACTTTATAGGCGTCGGTGTCAATCAGACGAGCTTCATGGGGAAGATCATACGTCAGTTTGGAACCCTTTTCGATGACGATCACGTTGCCGTTCGTGTTTTTCACAGCCTGGCTCGCGCGCTCAATCAGCTTCTTGGTTTTTCCGGATCCCTTTTTGCCAACAATCAGTGTAATCATTTGGAAACTCCCCTTTTTATTTATTTCCGCAGTAAATACGGAGGGTTTTTCAATTCTTATTTCCCGAGTCTCTTTTCCAGAGCTTCTTTTTCCGACTCATAGCCGGGCTTGCCAAGCAGAGCAAACATATTCTTCTTATAGCTTTCCACACCGGGCTGATCGAACGGATTTACCCCCATCATATATCCGGAAATGGCACAGGCTTTTTCAAAGAAGTAAATCAGATATCCCAGGGTCTGCTCAGAAAAATCGGGAGCATGCAGCACGATATTCGGAACACCGCCGTCGGTATGGGCCAGCACGGTTCCCTCAAACGCTTTTTCGTTCACAAATGCCATGGACTTGCCCTCGAGGAAATTAAGGCCGTCGACATTCTCGGGATCATTGCCGATGAAGATATCCTTTTTCGCCTTGTCAAAGAGCACAACGGTCTCAAAGAGAGAGCGGCGGCCCTGCTGAATATACTGGCCCATGGAATGCAGATCCGTGGAGAACACAACGGACGCCGGGAACAGGCCCTTGTTATCCTTGCCCTCACTCTCACCGAAGAGCTGCTTCCACCACTCGTTCATCATCGTAAAAGCAGGCTCATAGCTGACGAGAATCTCCGTCTCTTTCCCCTTGCGGTACAGGATGTTGCGGGCGGCAGCATAGCGATAGCAGTCGTTTACAGCAAGATCCGGATTAGCAAGCTCCGTCTGTGCCTGCTGTGCACCGGCCATGAGCGCATCGATATCAGCGCCCGCGACGGCGATCGGCAGAAGACCGACGGCGGTGAGAACGGAATAACGGCCACCAACGTCGTCCGGAACAACGAACGTCTCATAGCCTTCCTTCGTAGCCAGCTGCTTCAGGGTACCCTTTGCTTTGTCCGTAGTGCAGTAAATACGCTTTCTGGCTTCTTCCTTGCCATATTTCTTCTCAAGAAGCTCGCGCAGCACACGGAAAGCGATAGCAGGCTCCGTGGTCGTACCGGACTTGGAGATCATGTTGATGGAGACGTCGCGTCCCTCGCAAAGCTCCAGAATCTCAGCCAGCGCCGTGGAACTGATGCTGTTTCCGGTGAAATAAATGTCCGGCGTATCTTTCTTGAGCGTATTATAGTTTGGAGACTTCAGAAACTCAATCGCAGCGCGGGCGCCCAGATATGAACCGCCAATACCAATCACGATGAACACGTCGGTATCCGACTGAATCTTCTTGGCAGCCGCCTTAATGCGGGCAAACTCCTCCTTGTCATAGTCTGTAGGGAGCGTAACCCAGCCGATAAAATCATTACCCAGACCTGTGCCGTTATGCAGCGTGTCATGCGCAAGCTTCACCTGCGGCGCGATTGCCTGAAACTCATTATCATTCAGAAAGCTGGAAAGGTGTTTGACATTCACCTTAATCGCCATATTCATTCCTCCTAATTTAGCATGAAATATTGTATGTTCATTTTACACTAAATCAGGAGCATTTGCAAGGAATTGAGCTACAATTTATATTTTTTTCATTTCTCTCACTCACCAGGCTAAGCCTGGGTCTCCGCTGCCGCTCCGGTCGGTGCTAATTCGCTCCCCACTGGGGAGCCGCACCGCAATTCGCGTTCCGGGCTCAGCTTTTTCTTTTGTCCGTTGGCTCGCGATGGTATCGTGCGCTTTTATTTTACTTCCCCGGCAGCGCCAGCGTCCTTTCCATGGTTTCCGCGCTCAGCTGCTTGGACTGCGAGTCCAGATGAGCATAGATGTTGGCGGTAGTGGAAATATCGCTGTGTCCGAGCCATTCCTGAATCTGCTTCATCGGTACACCATGCTTGAGCAGCAGGCTCGCGCAGCTGTGACGAAGATCATGGAAGCGGATCTTCCGCAGGCCATGGCTTTCCAAAAGCTTTGCAAATGCCCCGGTCACATAATTCGGCAGAATGAGGTTTCCCATCTCATCCACGAACAGATATCCTTTAAATTTCCGGTTGTAGCTGTTGCCGCAGAGCTTCTCGTAAGCGGCCTGCTGCGCTTTGAGCTCCCGCAGGCGATCGGCGAATCCGGGAACAAGCGGCAGCGTGCGCAGACTGGATTTTGTTTTGGCACGGTCGGCCTCCACCAGGACGCGCTTCCCGTCAATGCTGACGTTCGTCACGATATGGCGGATGGTCAGCGTACCGGCTTCAAAATCCACCGCTTCCCACCGCAGGCCCAGCACTTCCCCTCGGCGCAGCCCATAAAAGGCCGCGAATTGAATGATGAGCTCCAGCTTATGTCCGCGCGCCGCCTCAAACAGCTGCTCCAGCTCCTCAGCCGTGTAATAGGACGCCAGATATTTCTCCGCCTTGGGACGTTCCACCTTGTCCACCGGATTGCCCGGAATCAAATCCAGCTTAACCGCATATTTCAGCGCCTTGTGCAGATTTGCATGGAAGCGCAGAACGCTTGTGGCTTTGAGCGTTTCCAGCTCGTGCAGGTAAAAACTCTGGATATGACTCGCCCGAAGCTCTCCCAGCGTGATTTCGGTCGCCTCAAAGTACGGAACGATGTGATCCTTCACATTGAAGCAATAGGAGGACCATGTGGTTTCCTGCACCGCTGAGCGAATGATTTTCAGCCAGTGGAGCATATAATCGCTGAACAGCATGTTGGGACTGAGCTCTCCTGTCTTTACCACTTTGGGCGGCGCGAAGCTTTGGCGCAGCTCGCTGAGCATTTCCTCCGCCCTTTTCTTATTGCCCTTCACCGGCAGCCCTGTGGAAACCCAAGGCTGCTTCCGCTTTCCGTTTGCGTCCGTATAACTGAGCACCATATAATAAAATCCGTTTTTCTCCTGCAGTCGGCCTGCTACCATTGGCATCTCTCCTTTTTCTTTTTGATTTTTCTTCCTCCGGGTCCACCATAAGAATACCTCCACACGGGGAAGAAAGCTATCACGAAACTGCATAAGGGATTTTCCGTTCATTGGGTACAAATCGATAGAATCGCCCGCGTCAGAACTTGTTCCGGCGCGGGCTTTTCTGTGCTGTGGATCAGGACAAAGGGGGACGGGGGACTGCCCCCGAAACGCGTTTGGATATCCAAACGCTATGCTTGCGACACTTGGTTTTCACCAGATGACGTTTCTTCCAATGACGATGATGACGCAGGTGACGATGCTTCCGCGGTACCCGCAGCGCAGGAGGGACTCTCTGTTTCATCGTCATTCCCGTCACAACCGTCACACCGGAAGATCATCCACCTGGCTCTGGCTGTGCGACGGCTCTCATAATGGAGCCCACGCGGAGCGAACACCGTGTAGTAATGCTCCACAAGCCTGCGCGTGAGCAGATTGGGCTGCGGCTCGGAAAGTCCCGCAGCAGCCAGCAGATCGCTCGCGGTCCCCTCCCAGGATCCGGCAGCCTGCAGAAAATCCGCAATCTTCCACAGCCATACAGGAACTGCCCGTTCGGCCTGCTCTCCCGCCGTCTCCTCGTCAATCAGCTGCCACACGCAGTCCTCCGCCTGCACATGCAGCGTACGGCTGTCCATATCCCGACCTGTCACCAGCAGTCGTGCCGCGGTACTCATGCGCTGACGCTGCAGCAGCCAGATGGTATCTGCCGCACCCATCAGACCATTGGAGCCGGATATCTGATGAAAAGGATCGGCGGCTCCCTGCTTGCGAAGATGGTGCACCAGAAGCATTCCGATGCGGTGGCGATCTGCCAGAGATTTCAGCGCGCTCATATCCTGATAGTCGCTCGCGTAGGCTCCGCTGGACGGATCGGCGGCCCGTACCTTTTGCAGCGTATCAATCACTATCAGAGCCGTATCCGGATGCTGTCTGAGGAATTTTTCCAGCTGAAGCTCCAGTCCTTCTCCAATCGATTCACATCCGGTCTGGAAATATAACCGGCTGGGAACAACATCGTCCGTCAAATGGAACAGCCTCGCCTGGATGCGGGCATATGTATCCTCCAGACAAAGATATAGAACAGTTTGCGGCTCCGTGGATCGTCCCCACACCTCTCCGCCCCGCGCAAGCTGCAGGCAGAGCCACAGGCACAACCAGCTTTTCCCTGTCTTGCTGGCTCCCGCAAGCAGGGAAAGCCCTGCGGGAAGCAGAGCAGGAATGATCCACCGCACCGGCGGCATTGGGGTAGCCAGCAGGGCTTCTGCATCAATCGGTTCGTTTGTCTGCACAATTTCCTCCTTGCATTGTTATTGTCGGTTTTCTCCCGCACAACTCCCTCTGTATGGCGCACACACGGGACTTTGGGAGGCTTTCGGGGGAAACCTCCTCCTTCGTGGATAGCGCCGTCCTGTGGCCGCAGAAGCGGGAACAAAAGGCTGGACGTCCTGTTGGACGCCCAGCAGCCAATTTCCTCTCATTCCAGATGTCCATTTGGACGTCCTGCGCTTTTTGTCAGCACATATCGCACCACATTCAGCTTTGGTATACGATAGGCGTTCCCCAGCCGAATGCCTCCCAGCTCCCCCTCCGCCAGCAAATCGTACACCGCGTGGCGGCTGATGCCGAGCATTTTCTGCAGGTCCCGCACGGTCACAATGTCGGGATAGTCGGAAAAAATCAGGGGATACATGGATTTGATTTCCTTCTCTGTGATTTCCCGTCTGTTGTCGATGATCCCTCCTTTTCGGGCTGTTCATGGTGGTTGTTCTCTGGAATGGTCGCCAGTCAGTTCAGGCGAAATCCCTCCTTCCCTCTTTCATGACTTTTATTTCGCAAAAACGTTAATTATAGAATAGTTCACAAAAAAGCGAATGTCAAGATAGTTCGCATAAAAGTTAATTATTTCTTTACATTTCGACCTGATTTGGGTACAATAAGGACAGAAAGCTGGGAAGGGGAGCCTGCCATGACCACAGGAGAAAAAATTAAGCGCATCCGTCAGCACCGCGGCATGACGCAAAAAGAACTGGGCGACGCGGTCGGCCTGACTGCCAATCGCATCGCCCAGTATGAGATGGGATATCGCGTGCCGAAAGCGACACTGCTGGAGAAGATGGTAGAAGCGTTCAACGTATCACGGGAATGTCTCCTGGAGGAAAACGGAATGGCTGTCGCCATGCTGGAGCAGCTTTTCTGGCTCGACGAGGAGATGCCCGGCATCATCAAGCTGGCAGAAACTTCCCGAAGCACCGCCGGCTACAACACAAATTCAGGATTTTCTCTGCAGTATGACGACAACGACGATTGGCCCGCACGCCCACCTGTCGCCATGTGGTTTGACTTTACGATTCTGGATGATTTTCTGCGCGATTGGGCCAAGGTGCAGAGAGCGCTACGGGATGGGGAACTGTCAAGAGAGCAGTATTTTGAGTGGAAGATCAGATGGCCGGAGGAGTAAAGTTTTTTTGAGCAACAGATAGTCGGATATGGTTTTGAAAAGGAAATCACCACAGCACTTGCGTCAGATACATCGAATAGATGTATTACGATATCAAAACAGAACGATTTGAGGTGATAAACATTGCAAATACGATGCGTATGGGAACATCATGGAAATGACACTCTTCTTCATTCTGAAAACTTTATCGGAGCATTCTCACGCGGTGAAACATGCGAAATTGCCATACAAAAAATGCCGTTTGAAATTGTCTCTTATCTTCAATGGAAAGGCGAGGAAGTTCCCGATCTTCTTGAGCCGGTTATTGTTCAGGAGAAAGAATCCGATCTCTGTATCTCTGACGCAGACAGTGACGTTCTTTTTGAGGCAGAACGAAAGCCGCTCACTGTTAAAGAGTACGGAGCTCTTAAAGCGTTAGCACTAAAGTCTGCGAAGGATTTTCTGGCGCTGTATGAGGCCATTCCTGACAGAAACAAAAGCTGTTTGCCCGAAAGAAAAACCTTTTATGGTTCCATTCCCCGCACAGCATATGAAATGTATGAACATACAAAAAATGTAAACGACTACTACTTCGGCGAAATCGGAGTTGAGAGCGATCATGCAGGCTCCATTTTCGACTGCCGTCAGCGCGGTTTTCTTCTGTTGGAGTGTCAATCCCATTTCCTGAACAACACTGTTTTTATAGGGAGTTACGGGGAAGAGTGGTCGCTGCGAAAGGTTCTGCGACGCTTTCTTTGGCATGATCGCATTCATGCAAAGGCGATGGTCCGAATGGCAAAGCAGACATTCAATATTACTGTACCAAATGCATTTTATTTTTCATGATTTTTTCTGGTTGACTTGGTTCCATAAGGAAATCGCATCGATGAAAAGTTTACTTCATTCCGTCCTCAGCATTCTCTCCAGCGTCTCCCCAAATGCCTCATCCTGCTCCTTCGTCCGCTTGGCAGGCCCTTTCAAATGCTTGCCGGCACGAAGGAGCTTTTTATTGTGATAACGCTGTTCGAGCAACCCTTCGATGTTGTCCGCCGTGTATTCCAGACCGTTCTGATTGAGGACACGCGCACGGCGGGACAAGCACATGGCAGCGAGTCCGTAATCCTGCGTGATGACAACGTCCCCGGGGCGCACGCGGTTGACGAGGGCGAAATCGACGCTGTCCGCGCCCTTGTCGAAGACCATGGTCTCGGCTCCGTCCCGCTCAATGCGGTGGGCGGTATCGCACAAAATCAAAACCGGAACGCTGTGAGCACGGCAGATGCGGATGGTCAGGTCGACGACCGGGCAGCCGTCGGCGTCGATTAGAACGGTTGGCATGGGAGGACCTCCTATCTTGCACTACGAGCAAAAGACTACTCTGTTTCATACAGAGCAAGTCACTGATTATCCTGCTGAATTTGCTCAACGATGTAGTCTGCAAAAACTGTATAAATTGCTAAATCAACTGGACATATCCCCTGCCGTTTTGGGCAATACCAGCCCATTCTAAAACGGCAGCTAAAACAAACACTGGGTCAAAACAGGACTCACCTGTTTTCTTCCCAAAGTAGTGGATCGCGATGGCGCCTACGACCGTATCAGCTGTGCAGCGGCCATATCCAACTTTATCATCTGGGCCACGAGAATTCCCCTTTCGGGCTTTCCCGCGTGGAGAGTTGTGCAGCAATTCCACAATGATGTCAAAAACAGAAAGCTCGTATCGAAATCCATGTAACTTGTCGCTAGTTACAGCGCTACCGTTATCCACAAGAATGATCGTGCAAGGATCTCCTTTTTGAAGAGAAATAACCGCAGTGCCACCGTTTTCCAGAAGTTTGTTGCGCACAACATCGGAAGCTTTTGGACTTGAAATAAGCATTTTCCTTTTCCTCCTTGATTTCCGTTTAGGCTTTACCCCAAATCTCTGGAAAGTTCCCCGACTACAGTCGCATCCGTCGATAGGGCTTCACCAACACAGATTTTTTAATACAGTGCGATTACAAAGCACAAAAACGCCTATAAAAGTTGTGATCGATGTGAAATAAAGCAAATAGTTTTACTTCAAAATCTGGCCGGGAATAATTCCGATGCTATTACTCCGTCACAAGATAGATCTTCTTGTCGTCAAAGTAGATTTCTTTTGTTTGCCCGTAGATTCGGATCATGTCGTCCATCTTTTCCACAAAGATCCCAATGCCCGGATTACTGAGTCGAGCAAAGGCTCCGAGTGTCTTCTTCTCAAGCTGGAGCGCATTCTCACTTATCCGTTTTCCGCTGCCCTGAAAAAACTCATCCACGGAGCCTTTGTTCACGACCGGTATGTGCCGGATCGCCCTGCCTACCGCCTTGCTTGCCGTTCCGATCCCTTTTAAAAGATTTGTCTCCAGAGAGGTATCACTCAGCTTCTCCAGATACAGAGAACAATTTTCGAAGATGTCCCGGTATGCGGCGGACATCTTCTCGATCTCATCCCGAGCGCAGCGGATGTTTTCCTCCTTGAAATCACCGCTCAGCATAAGTTCGATAAAGGATGCCATGGAAAAGATGTAAACGGAAAGTCTGTAATACCGGAATTTCCTAAGAAGATCGTTCAGCGAAGTGTTTACCTGCGCATGCGAAAGGATCCGCTTTTTGGAGTTTAGCGCATCGGTGATCTTTTTCTGATACGAATTGATATGCTTTCGTGCCGCCCGCTCAATGTCCAGGACAAGCTTATGGTTGCTGGCGACAAAGTGCTCATTATCCCAGTTGAATTTGTATTTTTTGATTATGGAAAACAATGTCTCCAGATCCGCCTCGATTTCGGCTTCTTTTTCAATTTCCAGGAAGGATAAGATCTGCTTCTCCATCTCTTCAATGCTGCCCAGTTTCTGCTCGATGGAAAACAAAGCGACCGACATCATAACGGTGGCCGGATTAATATGCGTAACCGTTGTGGCTGTTGCTGGAGCAAAAGCAGCAGATTGAAGTTGTGCAAACTTTGAGGTGCCTTGTGCTGTTTTGAACGCACCCCAGAAGTTTCCGTTTCTGGCAATCTTCAACACATCCCCGACGCCGGCATTTGCCAGCCGGTAGAGCCCCTCTGTGTGGACGGTTGTTGCCTGCGTCACCGTCCTGAACACGGGAAGAAGCGAGGCTGCTCCTGCGCCCAAGGTCGCCAGCTGCGCGATCGGCATACTGATGACAGACTTGTCCTCAATGCGCGCCCGTGTGTCGAAGAGAATGCCTTCGGCGATCTCGGCAAGACCAGCACTGCATCCATGTAGCTGCATTTGATTATCACAACGCAGCTCATCGTTACTGTTCATCATAATCCTCCATTCAATCCATCTCTGAACATCCTACAAACCCATTAAGTAACACAGGAGCAACGACCATTGTTTTCACAGAAAACCGCTTTGAGGGAAGCTGGAGACCGAAGCTAAGATTTATTTCTTTCATTATAGCAAAAATAGGTCCAATATTATGGACAACTAAAAGTTTATATAAATCTACTGCGATTGATAACCACCAGATAGTTCACAATGCGTTCTATACTGCCACCCACGAAAACACCACAATGACCATTTTGACATTCTACCGATTGAAAGGATCTTCATCCCCTACTTCTGCATAAATTCCGCATGGAGACTCTGTTTGCATTGAAAATATTTCTTTGCATTATCCCGATTAACATCGGCTACAAATGACGCAGTGAATTTCGTCACGGGGAAGCCAAATCCATCATTAGCGCGGTTACTTCGCACGATGAGCGAAATAGACAACAATAAAACTTCGGCCCGGAGGAAATCTTCCTTCGGGCCGGCGTTCTTTGTTTATTCGTCCGCAAT
>ERZ779885.2781-NODE-2781-length-15626-cov-2.918053_pt1 | contig 15626 bp, 15 predicted proteins | sample MGYA00511554_ERZ779885 | MGnify/ENA primary metagenome ERZ779885 (study PRJEB29588, sample SAMEA2160998) | human gut metagenome | biome: human gut; feature: human-associated habitat; material: faeces | place: Denmark | collected 2008/2010 ... | reverse complement strand
AACAGTGACATTATATGGTAATTATACGATATTGGTGCAGCGTATCACGAGTTTTATCGGTGGCATTGTAGACAGTACGGGAGCCGGTGTGGGGAATTTGATAGCGGAAGGCAATCAGGAAAAAACATATTGCATATTCAAGGAACTATTTTCAGTGCGTTTCTTGATGGCAGGAGTGTTGTCGTTATGCGTTTGGCATCTTGGCGATTCGTTCATAGAGATATGGCTGGGGCCTAAGATTATACTTGCTTTGGTCAGTCTCAATATGTTCTTAGGTATTTTATTCAGTATCTACAATCAGTTCATGAACGGTTACAAACTTTTTGCCGACACATGGGTACCAATGTGTCGCATCGGCTCTATTGCCGTTTGCGTGTTGGGCGGATATCTGTGGGGAATGGCAGGCATTCTGGGCGCACAGATATTAACAACCGTCTTGTTGCTGCATATGTGGAAACCCTATTATCTGTTCGGTAAGGGATTCCGACTCCCGTTTATGAGATATATCCGGTTGTTCGCCTCGAATCTGCTCGGTTTGTCGGCAACCTATATCGTTTCCGCATTGCTTTGCAGATGGATTCTGTCATCGGTCGATGCCGCCGGCGGCTGGGCAGGCTGGCTGATTAATGCTACGGTATTCACATCTGTATTAGGAGGTATCGCATTAATCGTATCCTATTCGTCGCAAAAGGGAACTCGAGATTTTATGTACCGTATACTTAAAAGGTATCCGGGAAAGTTCACTTTTTAACAAATAAGACAGTACTATTTGATGCAAAAAGCGCAGATGTATGGTATTCTCCCCCGTGTGATGTTTTCTGCTCGTCGTTTGAATGACGGTATGGGAACATACGTGGCTGAGCAGGCTGTTAAATGTATGAATAAGAAAGGCGTATTGGTTAAAGATGCGAAGATTCTCATATTGGGTTTCACATTTAAGGAAAACTGTCCCGATATACGCAATACTAAAATCATCGATATTTATCAAACTTTTGCCGAATATACTACGAATATTACGATTTGCGATCCTTGGGCAAATTGCTTAGACCTGAAAAAAGAATATGGTGTCGATATAATGAATGAACAGCCTTTCGAGAAATTCGATGCCGTGATTCTTGGAGTTGTCCACAAGGAGTTTCTCTCTGTTGATATACGGAAATTCACCAAAGGAGGTGGCGTGATTTATGATGTGAAAGGCGTTTTGCATCGTGATATTATTGATGGACGTTTGTAAGTAGTAAAGAGTATGATAAACTATACAATAATCATTCCGCACAAGGATATTCCGCAGTTGCTTCAGCGGTGTCTGGATTCGATTCCGCAACGGGAGGATTTGCAGGTCATCATCGTGGACGACAACAGCGACCCTGATAAGGTGGATTTTGCTCATTTCCCTGGCCTTGACCGCCCAGACGTGGAATACTACTTCACCAAAGAGGGGCGTGGCGCTGGCTATGCCCGCAATGTGGGACTGAAACACGCTCGCGGCAAATGGCTGCTGTTCGTCGATGCCGATGATTTCTTCCATCCCAATTTGCTTGAAATCCTTGACCGGTGGAAAAACTCTACGCGCGACATCATCTATTTTGAAACGGATTCGGTGGATTGCGATACGTTGAAACCGATTCCTCCCCGTCTGTCTTTGCATCCCTCGACGATGGTTCGGGAGGAGTTGGAAAATAGTTGCTTATGGGTTGTACCATGGGGTAAAATGATTCGAGCGGAACTTGTGCGAAAACATGATATTCAATTCGAAGAGACTCGTTGGTCCAACGATATAATGTTCTCTACGCTGTGCGGTTATTATGCCGGGAAGAACGTAGACATATGTAGTGATCTGCTTTATTGTGCAACCGACAGGAGGAATTCTTTATGGACTGGAGTTTGGTCGGAAAAACATATCATGTGTCGATTGGATGTGCAAATGCGTCAAGAAAAGTTTTGCTTAAAGCATCATTTATCATACATTATACTACCTGACGGTATATCTGTCTCTTTTGACTATCTTGGAAAAGCAAGACCCTTGGGTAAAAAATCGTACAATAAATTTAAACTTCATTATTTGAGGCACGCGGGTCTTTACGTTTTGTTCAATGATTTTATTGCAGTCGTAAAGTTTAGAATCCGACACCTATTATAAAAATGAGACTGAATCATTTGATTTCGGTAATCGTTCCGGTCTATAATACCGAGCCGTTCTTGCCGAGATGTCTTGACAGCATCATCGGACAGACTTATCGCAATCTGCAAATCATTCTGGTGGATGACGGCAGCCCCGATCGTTGCGGGAAAATTTGCGATGAGTATGCCCGAAAAGATGAACGAGTTGAGGTTATCCATCAACAAAATTCCGGTGTTGTAACCGCACGTAATGCGGGTTTGAGTTTGGCAAAGGGCGACTACCTTGCTTTTGTCGATAGCGACGACTGGATCGAGATAGATATGTATGAAAAACTTATCGTACTTGCATCTGCCCCTCCTTTTCCGGATATGGTATACTGTAATGTGGTGAACGAATACGGAGACGGGCAAAGGAATGTGTATAAGGTGCCTTTTAATTCTGATTATGAAGTAATGATTGGCAGTTTATTGAGAACCGAATTGTACGGATGTTTGTATAATTCGTTGATGAAAAAAAACTTTTATGATAGTTCTAATATAAAAACAGATCCTGATTGCGGCATGTTTGAAGACACCAATATTATCTTGCAACTGTTATATAATCGGCCATCATTGGATTATGTAGATAGTTGCTTGTACCACTATAACTGTCAGAATGCGTTATCTGCCGTGAGCAAATGCGATTCGTGGTTTGATCAATGTATAATCGGTATTCCTAATTTGGTGCATATGCAGGATTTTTTAGTGGATAGAGGCATATTTGATAGATACAGAGCCGACTTCAGATGGTGGTGCATGGTTGCTAAAATAGAGGTATTGAGAAGAGGCGGTATGGCGGAGGCTCGCAGGGTGTTACCATTGACGCATAAACCGTTGTCGGCATTTATGGGAATGAAATTCCCGATAGCTTGTATCTATTGGTTTGGATTCAATGGGGGGTATATCGGCAAATGGGTATTCGAACTGTATAACAATCTGGTGGAATGGTTGAAAGAGAGAAAATGAATATTGTCTGTGCAACGGATGATAATTATGTTTTATATTGTGGCATTATGCTTACTTCTCTTTACGAGAATAACCGCGATGTCGAAATCACGACTTATATTCTTGCCAGAGGATTGAGTACGCACAATCAGAACAAATTGTCACGATTGGCGGAGTCGTATAAAACGAAGATCGAGGTAATAATGCTTGCTGACGATATGTGGAAGAATAGCCCTATTTGGCTGGGTGATCATATCTCGGTGGCAGCCTATTACAGGCTATCTGTGGCTGAAATATTGCCCGAAGATGTAAAGAAGGTGCTTTATCTGGATTGCGATATTATTGTAGCTCGGTCGTTACGGAATTTGTGGAATACCGATATAACGGATTATGCGGCAGGAGCGGTTATCGACAGCGGCCATTTCAACGAGCAGCGGAATAAGATGGTAGGAATATCCGTTACAGAGCATTATTTCAATAGCGGTGTTTTGCTTGTCAATGTAGACTATTGGCGCAAAAAACATGTTTTGGGGCAGGCTCTGCGTTTTATCAATGACAATCTAGATCAGTTGCGCAGTCACGATCAAGATGTGCTGAATGCTGTACTTAAAGATCAAGTTTTGTATCTCCCCATCAATTACAACCTTCAGGATTTTTATTTGTTCCCGCCTTATTTCAACAGATACGGAGAACAAATAAAGCTGCAGATTCTACAAACACGAGAAAGCGAAATTGCCATCTATCATCTGAGTATGCCGGTAAAACCTTTGAATTGCTGGCACTGCGCTTATCCGTTCGATGCCATCTGGAAACAGTATAAAAAGATTTCATTGTGGAGACATTATCCCTGCGCATCGTCTATGAAAGACAGGCTAATGTGCGCCATTCTGAGATTTTGTTGGAAAATGGGTGTCAAGAAAACCAAAGTGGATTTTATCGAAATTCAGTAGCTGAATGGAACCGCTTGTAAGCGTCATTGTTCCTGTCTATAATACCGAGAAATATCTGAGGCGTTGTATAGACAGCATCATTAATCAGGCCTGTAACAATCTACAGATAATTCTGGTAGATGACGGAAGCACGGATAATAGTGGCCCAATCTGTGATGAATATGCACGGAAAGATGCACGGATTATAGTCATTCATCAACAGAATGGCGGCTCTGTGATTGCAAGAAATGCCGGTATAAAGGTAGCTAAGGGGGAATGGATTGCTTTTGTAGATAGCGATGACTGGATCGCTTCACAAATGCTTTCCGTATTAATGGACAAGGCCTCTCAAGCAGATTACGACATGATTTGGTTCGATATAATAAGCAAATATTCCAATCATTCAATCACAGAAAGAGTCCGGTTTAATAATAATCCTTCCACGATGTTATCATCTATGCTCAAGGGGCATATATTGGTAGGTTGTATCTGGAGTAAAATTATCAGAAGATCATTTTTATACTCTTGTGAGTTAAAGATGTTTGACCACGATAATATGTTTGAGGATTTATTATTGACTACTGAATTGTTATTGCATCATCCTAAGATAGGTCATGTGCCGGTATCCCTGTATTATTATAACCATACAAATGATAGTTCGCAAACAGCAGTATCTGAAGGTAAATCTACACTTCGCGGTATAAATAATATCCGTCATATGGCAGATTATATTATAAATAACGGATCATGGGACAAATATAAGGACAATATGGCATTATTGCTAATGACAGCGAAAGTCGCATTGCTGAAAAACGGCAATATTAAACAGGCATTATCTTTTTTCCCGTATGCGCATAGAAAATTATCATATTATCGGATGAACACCTTATTGGCTGTCATATATTGGATAGGATTCAATTGTGGGTTTATAGGGGAAATTATAATAAAGATATATTTAAGATTACGACAAGGTAACAGATTACTTAGACATAGTTGTTTCGACAAGTCGGATTTATGAAAGTCATTACATTCCTTTTCCCAGGGCATGCACATACTCCAAGTGGCGGAAACAAAGTAATTTACGAATATGCCAACCGTTTGGTGAGTAATGATTACAAGGTACACATTGTATATGCCGGTTCTTTGTTTTGGACACAGAAGAGTATGCGGTTTAAACTGAGCGCGTGTGTGCGATATGTTCAGCATTTGTTGCAAGGATATTCTGCACGCCGGTGGTTTGATTTGGATAAGTGTGTTCACGAACATTGGACCTTTTCACTGAATTACAGGCATGTGCCGAAGAGCGATTTATATGTTTGTACATCGCCATATACGGCAATGTACCTCAACGATTATCCGATAGAAAACACCAGCAAATTCTATCTCATACAAGATTATGAGAATTGGGGGAATGTGACAGATGAGATGTTGCGTACCACTTATCATTATCCATTGCAGAAAATAGTAATTTCCGGATGGTTGCAACGAATCATGGATGAAGAAGATGTAGAATGTAAGTTGATTCCTAACGGGTTTGATTTCAGCTATTTTAAGATGAATATACCGATTGAGCAAAAAGATAAATACCGGATCACAATGCTGAATCATTTTATGGAAAGAAAAGGGTGTAAGTACGGATTTGAGGCATTAAAAAAAGTAAAGCGTGTATATCCTCGGTTACGTGTAAACCTATTTGGCACCGAATTACGACCGGAAGGATTGCCGGAATGGTATGATTATTATCAATCTCCGAACCGGGAAATCCATAACCATATTTATAATGAAGCCGCCATCTTTTTAGGAACTAGCTCTGTTGAAGGGTGGGGTTTGACGATTGGAGAAGCGATGATTTGCGGGCAAGCCGTGGTTTGTACCGATATTCCCGGTTACCGGGAAATGGTAGAGGATGAGAAAAGTGCTTTATTGTCTCCCATAAAAGATTCGGAAGGGCTTGCAAAGAACATCATTCGGCTCATTGAGGACGATGAATTACGATACAGGATTGCGAGAAACGGTCATCAACACATTCAGCGGTTTACATGGGAGGATTCTTATAAGAATTTAGTAAAAGCATTCGGCTTGGATTAATGAAACTTGCTTCGTTTGACATATTCGATACTGCTCTGATTCGCAAATGCGGAAAGCCGGAGAATATCTTTTACCTGCTGGCTCATCGCCTTTATCCGGATGATACCGCCAAACAAGAGGATTTTTTGCTGTGGCGAACTAAAGCCGAGGGTAATACCACAGGCAGATGTAGTAACGAGGTAACGTTGTCCGATATATATGCCAATCTGGATTTGGAGGGGTTCAATGAGTACACGGAGACGGAATTGATTGCCGCCGAGAAAGAGGTGGAAGCCGATAATTTGACGGCTAATCTTGCTGTCAAAGCACTAATTTCTCAGAAACGAGATGCTGGCTATACGATCTGTTTTATCTCGGACATGTATCTGGACCGTGATTTTCTCACCACGATTCTGATTCGGGAAGGTTGCCTGCTTGCTGGAGAGCGGATTTTCGTCTCTTGCGAACAGGGTATGCGGAAATCAACCGGAGCGTTATACCGTCAAGTGAGAAAACTGTTGCAGCCTGCTGTGTGGGAACATTACGGAGATAACTGCCAGAGTGATATAAAGGTGGCGAGAAAGGTAGGGATAAAGGCTACTTATATAAGCAATGAATCTACCGATGTAGAGAAGCGTATGCAGAGAGAAGCGGTGCGGCAACGAGACAAATATTCGCTTTCGCTATTGGCTGGCTTATCCCGTGCAGTGCGATTATCAGATACTTCATCTGCGGAGATGACACTGGCGGCAAATTTTGTAGCTCCAACCTATATTTCATACGCCTTGTTTATATTGAATTCCGTACGTGAAAGAGGCATAAGGCGGTTGTATTTTCTTTCACGGGATAGTTATATTCTGATGAAAGCACTGCAGGCTTTATCTCCGGATGACATTGAGTTGAAATACCTGTTTGTATCGCGGCAGTCTCTTTTGCTGCCCTATATGGAAGAGGAGCTTTCGGCTGAGCGTTTTCTGGAGGTCATGGATCACAAGACTGTTTATAGGAAACATGTGGATATCCTTTTGCATAAATTAGGTACAGACCGCAACGAGCTACAAGAAATAGGTATAACCTTTGACTATAATCATATCGCTACCCGTGATCAGGAACAGGATTTCTTGCATAAGATTTTTGACGAAACCTTTGTCCCTGTTTTACAGCAAAGGGCACGAGAGAAACGGCAAAACTTGCTTGCTTATTTCGAACAGGAAGGACTATTTGACGGAACAGAGAATGCGATGGTCGATATTGGTTGGCTGGGGACATCACGGTTGATGATTAACCGAATACTCCGTGAGACCGGGTATCATGAAACCTTGTTCTTCTACTGTGGCATTCGGTATGATGTGTTGACAACGAAGTACGGGCGATATATCACCTATTTCCCAGCCGGACAATTAAGTACTGAATCAACGGCTTTGCTCGAAAATTATTTTTCGGCATCGCCCTATCCGACAACAATCAGCTATCGTCAGGATGGTGGATGTATCGCACCCGTATTTCCAACTGGAACATCTTATACCGAGACTTCAATTATACGAACAAATGTCGGAGTTGTAGAATCGTTGATGCCAATCATTGCTTCGATGAAGTTTATACGTGAGGAGACCTTATACCAATGGGCGCGTTTATCTCTTGATGCAATAAGCTCGTTGAGAGCCGAAATGGATTTGTCTCCGGTAGCGCAGTGTTCCGGATTCGAAAAGGAACCACTTGCCCGTCGGTTATCACTTGTGGAATTGTGCTCGGTAGTTTTGTTGGGTAAGGATATCACGGCATCAGATCGAATGAGTATATATATGACTTGCGGGAAACGAACTCGTACCCCTTTATTGAAATGCTATGAGATTGTTCATAGTATAAAGCGTTATATATTCCGGAAATACATCTATTGACAGCACAATGTATCATACTTATGCAATATTATGATAAACGCATATCTGTTATTAAAGCCATCTGTATCATTCTGATGGTTGTCGGACATAGCGGAGCTCCAGGCGCACTTAATAATATATTGTATTTATTCCATATACCTTGTTTCTTTCAGGGCAACCGCACCAAATTTTCCTATAAATTCTAAAAGTGTTATCTTTGCCTTATGAATACCTCTTTCTCCTCTTATTTTTCAGATGTTACCGCCCCTCGTGTCAGTGGTCGCTGTTTGCACCTATTATCTGATATCCTGCTGATTGGCTTATGCACCTATTTGACAGGAGGTTCCGATTATCAAGATATGCGTTTGTTTGGTTTAGAACGTGGCAGTGACTTAGGCGATTTACTGTCTTTGCCCAATGGTGTGCCTAGCTAAGATACTTTTGAGCGCGTTTTTAAGAGCATTTGTCCTGATGAGTTGGAGAATAGCCTTCGTGTGTATGGTAAATCCATCTTATCTGATCTATCTCAAAAGCAAATAATCATAGATGGTAAAAAGCAACGTGGTGTCTCTCCCACAACCCGGAGCAATAGAGGATTGTATCTATTGAATGTGTGGGTGAGCGAGAACCGTTTTTGTATTGCTCAAGAAAAAGTGGAAGATAAATCCAATGAAATTACCGCCATTCCTTTGGCATTGAATGACATAGATATTGAAGATGCAGTTGTATCTATTGATGCCATGGGTACCCAACGAGAGATCGCAGAGTTAATAGTTGACAAAAAAGGACACTATTTGTTAGCTTTAAAAGCCAATCAAAAGAGTTTATTTGAGGATGTGGAGTGTGCTTTCAAAATGAATAGCGGACATGACATACATGAAACCCTCGATGCGGATCATGGGCGTATAGAAACCCGCAAGTGCAGTATACTTCCGGCTGGGGAATATTTAATGGGAGAAAATCTCCGGGCATGGAAAAACCTCGGGACTATCATTCGTTTAGAGGCAAGACGTGAGGTGCAAGGAAAGGTCACACTGGAGATTCGTTATTATATAAGTGACGAGAAAGAGGATAGTGCAGCCTACTTCTGTTCACTTATTAGAGGGCATTGGAGTATTGAAAACCAACTACATTGGCATCTGGATATCACATTCAAAGAAGATGCATGTAGAGCCAGAACCGGGTATGCATCGCAGAATCTTTCTGCCCTAAGAAAAATGGCATTGCATATAGTCTCAGAGCAGAAGGACAAATTAAGCATCAAAAAGAGACTATACAAAGCTGCTTTAGATACAAGCTACCTCAAAAAGATATTGAAGATTTGATGCGGTTGCCCTGCAATATCAGATACTTCTTGCGGTGTTGTTGTTAGTAAATGCGGAATTAGTGGTAGGTTTTCCGTTGGGTGGAATCCATTCCGGAAGTTTCAAGATAACGTGGTTTGTCACAGCGTATTTGATTGGAGGCTATCTGCGTTTGTCGTGTCCCGCTAAGTATTGCAGAATGTATTGTAAAAGAATAATTGTCTTTCTGGTTTCTTCTATCGCACTGTATACGTGTGCGGCATTGTTTGGCCATGATATTATTGCTTTAGGCTACAACTCATTGCTGACTGTTGCAATTGCATGTTGCCTTTTCATGTTGGTGATGTCTGTAAAGATTGAGCGAAGTAAGATTATCTCGTTCTTGGCACCTAATGTGTTGGCTGTGTATATTATTCATCAGCATTTGTTGATGAGGTCGTTTCTTTCATCGTCTTTACAAAGCTTTATTCCAGGGCCTTCAGGCATGAAGGCTCTTTATCTGCTTTTTTGTACTGTGGACATCTTCATTCTGTGTGTTCTGATTGACAAGTGGCGTGAGTGGTTGTTCCGTACAGTTCATGTGGAAAATTGTATAGATTACTTGCCGGATAGGATTAAGTCGCTCTCATTGAAAATGTAGTAATGAGTGCTTACTAGATAGCCATAAAAAATGAAAACCCGTCGATAATGTGCTCTAATAGAGAATAAATGATTATCTTTGGAGCAAGAAAAAACGAAATGTAGTGATGTTATGAGCAGATATATAAACCCTTTTACCGATTTTGGCTTCAAGAAGCTCTTCGGGACGGAGATAAACAAGGACTTGTTGATAGACTTCCTGAACACGATTCTCCCGGAAGAGGCATCTATTAAGTCGTTGACCTATTTGCCTACCGAGAAACTGGGCGACGGTTATTTTGACCGTAAGGCTATCTTTGATGTCTATTGTGAGAATGAGCGTGGCGAGAAGTTCATCGTGGAGATGCAGAAAGCCGAACAGGATTATTTCAAGGACCGCAGCATCTTCTATTCCACTTTTCCCATTCGCGAACAGGCGAAGCGTGGCAACGACTGGGACTTTGAACTAAAGGCGGTTTATACGATCGGCTTGCTGGACTTTACTTTCGACAAGTCTCCGCTGGATGATGACGTGGTGCATCATGAGGTGGTGCTTTTCGACCGTAATACGAACCGTGTGTTTTATGACAAGCTGACTTACATTTATTTGGAACTTCCCAAATTCCGTAAGACGGAGCAAGAACTGGAAACGAACTTTGATAAGTGGATGTTTCTGCTTTGCCATATGGAGGTGCTCGACCGTTGTCCGGCAAAACTCCAGTCGAAGATATTTGAGAAGGCTTTTGCCACGGCTGAAGTGGCTCGTTACAATCCCATAGAACAGCGTAGCTACGAAGAGAGTCTGAAGGTGTATCGGGATTTGATCAACGTGGTGAGGACGGCAGAAAGAAAAGGGATGGAGAAAGGAATGGAAAAAGGTTTGCAGGAAGGTCTGGAAAAAGGTTTGCAGGAAGGTTGGGAAAAAGGTAGGCAGGAAGGTTTGGAAAAAGGCAAATATGAGGAAAAACTTCAAATGGCTGCCAATTCTCTGTCTTTGGGACTTGATGTGAAATGTATCTCCCAACTCACGGGCTTGCCTGTGGACGAGATTGAAAAGCTCAAATCGGGAGGTTCTGATAACTCGTGACGTTTTTCGGATTATTTGATTGTAACCCCATAAATACTTGGGATTAAAAGAACGAATAGGATAGAAAACTTGTTATGGAAGATTTGCAGAGATTATATTCCATCGGGATACAGACTTTTTATAAGATACGTGAGGGAAATACCTCTACATCGACAAGACGGAATACGTTTACCGAATGACGCATTCTGTTTTTTGTCAATCAACGTTTGCAAGGTCTGATAGAACGTGCTTACAAATATTAGCATGAATGAGCCTTACGCTGCTGTTTGTGGAATCAGCTATGAGGAGATATGTACTCAGATGAGAGAGGATATTACCGTTTTGGCTGAAAAAACGAATTAGGTTCTGAAGAAGTTTTTTACTTGAAGCATGTCTTCTATCTCTTTCTTATTCCCTTCCAGAGGAAACCAATTGTCTGGAGGGCTTAAGGTTATTTGTGAATATGCCAACAGACTGGTTGCTGATGGATGCGAGGTTCACATCTTATATGCCGGTTCGTTGTTTTGGAAGGACAAAAGTCTGCGTTTCAAATTAAGTGGGTGCATACGTTATTTGCAGGCACTTTTTTCCGGATATTCTTGTCGCAATTGGTTTCCACTTGATAGACGTGTGAAAGAGCATTGGTGTCTTTCGCTTAATTACCGTCATCTACCCAAGACGGATATTTATGTAGCGACTTCTCCCTATACGGCCACGTACCTTAGAGATTATCCTATAGAAAACACTCGCAAATTCTATTTCATACAGGATTATGAGAATTGGGGGAATGTGACAGATGAGATGTTGCGTACCACTTACCATTATCCATTGCAGAAAATAGTAATTTCCAAATGGTTGAAACGAATCATGGATGAAGAAGGAGTAGGATGTATGTTGATTCCTAACGGGTTTGACTTCAGCTATTTTAAGATGAATATACCGATTAAGCAAAAAGATAAATACCGCATCACAATGCTGAATCATTTTATGGAACGAAAGGGATGTAGATACGGATTCACAGCTTTGGAAAAGGTAAAGCGGATATATCCCCAATTGCGTGTATACTTATTTGGAACGCAGGAAAGACCGTCTGGATTACCCGAGTGGTATGATTATTATCAATCTCCGAACCGGGAAATCCATAATCGTATTTATAATGAAGCCGCTATTTTTCTTGGTACCAGTTCTACGGAAGGGTGGGGACTGACTATTGGGGAAGCGATGATATGTGGGCAAGCCGTGGTTTGTACCGATAATCCTGGTTATCAAGAAACGGCAAGGGATGGAAAGACTGCATTACTGTCTCCTATAAAAGACTCGGAAGGACTTGCGAAAAATATCATTCGACTTATTGAGGATGATGAATTACGATATAGGATTGCGGAAAACGGTCATCAATACATCCAGCAGTTCACATGGGAGGACTCTTTTAGAAGACTAATTGAAACATTCGGCTTAGATTAATGAAACTCGCTTCATTCGATATCTTTGATACGGCTTTAATCCGCAAATGCGGAAAGCCGGAAAACATATTCTATTTGTTGGCTTATCGTCTTTATCCGGATAATGCAGCCAAACGGGAGGATTTTCTTTTGTGGCGTTCGAGAGCGGAAAGTAAAACTCGTTCCCGATGTGATGGGGGAGAGATCTCTTTGCCTCATATTTATATGGATAGTGATTTGACCGGATTCGATGAATATACGCCGGAGGAATTGCTTGCTTGCGAGAAACAGATAGAATCCGAAAACCTAATGGCGAATCCCACTGTCAGGGGAAGAGAAAGGAAGGATATACCGTATGCTTTATTTCAGATATGTATCTGGACGCTTTATTCCTTGTTTCAGTTTTAAAGCGGGAGGGATGCCTGATGGGAGAGGAACGGGTATATGTTTCCTGCGAGCAGCAAGCCCGGAAATCTTCGGGTTTATTGTTCCAACAGCTAAAGAGACGCTTGCGCCCCGATACATGGGTGCATTATGGGGATAATTATCATAGTGATGTGAAGATGGCCAGGCGTGCAGGGCTGAAAGCTATCAGGGTGAATACGGGATATACGGATACGGAGCTTCGGGGCATTGCCCGTGCGGGCCAGTTGCGGGACAGGTATCCACTTTCCATATTGGCAGGATATTCACGTATGGCGCGCATGGCGGAAGGTGATACGCCGGAAGCGACACTTGCCGCTGATTTTGTAGCTCCCGCTTATATCCCTTATCTTCTGTTTATTCTGAAAGAAGCAAAGAAGCAGGGGATAAAGCGTTTGTATTTCCTTTCAAGGGATAGCTATATCTTATTGAAGGCGGCACAGACATTAAATGCTGATGCGAAAAACGAGATAGAACTACGCTATTTGTTTGTGTCACGCCAGTCGCTGATGTTACCTTATATGATGGAAACGACTGTGGGACACTATCTGGCTGTCATCGACCAACGGACTGTTTATCGGAAATATGTGGATGTTTTGTTATGCAGGCTGGGTACAAACCGGGAAGAACTGGCCTCTTTGGGCATTTCGTTCGATTATAATCACATCACCACACGCAGTCAGGAACAGGATTTTCTGCATAAAATGTTTGAAGGAATCTTTGTTCCCGTCTTGCATGTCCGCGCTAAAGAAGCACAAGAACTAATCTTTGCGTATTTCAGGCAGGAAGGACTTTTTGACGGGACTGAAAGTGCGATGGTGGATATAGGATGGCTGGGAACCTCCCGCCTGATGATTAATCATTTGCTTCGAAAAGCCGGACGGGATGAGATGTTTTTTTTCTATTATGGCGTTCGCAAGGATGTACTGCCTGTAAGATACGGACGATATATTTCTTATTTTCAGGCCGGGCAGCTCAATACGGAATCGACGATACTTCTGGAAAAATATTATTCCGCGTCTCCTTATCCTACGACAATCGGTTATCAACGGACTGCCGCAGGAAAAATAGAGCCTGATTTTCCTGCGGAATGTTCCTTCATGGAGGATTCTATCGTTAAAGCTAATATAAAGGCCGTAGAACGATTAACAGCGATGATTGGTAGATTCCCTTTAGCAAGTAACGAAATGCTCTACAAATGGGCTGATTTGTCCATTGACGAGATGATAAGTCTGAGAGCAGATATGGATTTGTCTCCATTGGAACATTGCTCCGGTTTTGGTCGGACACCATTAGCCCGGCACCTGACCTTTTCCGAGTTTATCTTATTGATCTTAATGGGAAAGCATATCACGGCAATGGATAAGATGAGTCTCTATATTACTTTTGGCAGGCGTATGAGTGTTCCTTTGCTGTGGCTATATGACAGGGTGAACTGCCTGAAAGGTGAAATCTACAGGAGATATGTTTTCCGGAGTAAGTAGTAGCTGGAAAAAGGATATTTAATAAAGCTATGCTTTGCAAGTGCTAAAGCTTAGCTTTAGACATCGTAAAGCATAGCTTTAGATCTTGTAAAGCGATACTATCAGCATCATGGAAAAAAGTTATTGTAGATGCGAAGTTGTGAACAGAATGCAAAAAATGCACCTTTTTCAGGCTTTCTCACGCACGCACACATACGTATATAATAATGTTCGCGAGTATATGTAATTATGTACGCATACGTGTGTGTGAGAAAATTGTAGACTGTATTTTCTGCATTTTTTGTATTTGTATTGGATGTCATTGAGAAATTCTATAGAAAAGTGAATAAAGTATGAAAATCGTTGTAATCATATTAAATTATAATTCTTCTGTCGATTGTGCCAAATGTGTATCGTTTCTGAAACGGCAGATTGATGTTGAGCAGGAAATAATCATTGTTGATAATGGTTCGCAGGAATACGATATAGAATGTGTCCGGAATTTGTGCAGAATAGAGGGCTGTACTCTTTTGGAGAGTAAGAGTAATGCCGGCTATGCAGCAGGGAATAATGTGGGATTGCGTTACGCGGCACAAAAGGGATATGAGCTTGCTTTGATAGCCAATCCCGATATGGAGTTTCCTCAAACCAATTATCTGCTGAAGATGGTGAAAGCAATAGAAAAAGATAGAGACATTGCGGTCTGCGGAAGCGATATACAGACCGTAGAAGGCGTTCATCAGAATCCTAAAGCCATATCCTGCAATCACAGCTGGACCAACAGCCTGTGGTGGATAAAAGCATTGTTCAAGCATAAAACCACGAGCGATATTCCTAAATGGATAAGCGACCCTTTTCATTCAAGATATTGCACTTGTCTCAACGGTTGCTGTCTGCTTCTGCGTATGAGTTTCATTAAGAATATCGGGTTTCTTGATGAAAACACTTTTTTGTATGGGGAAGAGCCTATTTTAGGACGTCAGGTGGAACTTGCAGGCAAGAAGATGTATTATTATGGCGATGCTTGCGCCATTCACGACCACAAAAAAAGCAAAGAGGGCAGTGCTGCATTTTGCCAAAAGCACTGGCGACATTCCCAGCTCTATTATATAAAACGATATAGCGGTTATTCGTCATTAGGCAAATGTCTTGCGTTGTGTTCGATTTCACTGTATTTCTTCTTATTAGGTCTTAAAAATAAATGATGAAGGTATTATATCCATATCTATTTCTTTTTACTGCCTTTCCTGTATAATTTTAAGGTTGTCTCTTCAAATGATTTAATATAGATGAAATTCAAAAGATTATATATTCCATATGCTACTGTTTTCC
>ERZ779885.2775-NODE-2775-length-15650-cov-6.914973_pt1 | contig 15650 bp, 19 predicted proteins | sample MGYA00511554_ERZ779885 | MGnify/ENA primary metagenome ERZ779885 (study PRJEB29588, sample SAMEA2160998) | human gut metagenome | biome: human gut; feature: human-associated habitat; material: faeces | place: Denmark | collected 2008/2010 ... | reverse complement strand
ACAATTGAGCAAGGCTCAGTTGGCGAGCCACTTTACCTAGATGTTAAGAGTGTATATTACGATGAGGCTAATAAGCCACTTATTATTGGTGGACGCTATGGCCTATCTTCAAAGGATACAACTCCTGATTTAATTAATGCTGTATATGAAAATTTAGCTGGTGAGGCTAAGGATCATTTCACTGTTGGTATTAATGATGATATTGATCATACTAATGTTGAGGTTAAGCATTCAATTGATACTGCTGATAAGACTACAACTGAATTATTATTCTTTGGTCTTGGTTCAGATGGTACTGTTGGTGCTTGTAAGAACATTTCTAAGATTATCGGTGATTATACTGATTTCTATTCTCAAAGCTATGCTGCTTATGACTCAAAGAAGAGTGGTGGTTCAACAAGATTACATCTTCGTTTCTCTAAGAACCCTATTCGTTCAACTTACCTAGTTAATAAGCCTCACTTCGTATCATGCTCTCTTGATGCATATTTAAAAAAGTTCGATATGATTAAGGGTCTTCGTGATGGTGGAGTATTCCTACTTAACACTGTTGCAGGTAAGGATGGAATTGAAGCTTTACTACCAAATAGCTATAAGATTCAGCTTGCTAAGAAGCATGCTAAACTATATATTATTGATGCAACTCATGCTGCTCTTGAATGTGGATTTAGACCAGGTCTTGGTGTAAATACTATTATGCAATCTGCCTTCTTTAAGCTAAATGAGCAAATTATGGATTATGAGGAAGCTAAGACTCATATGAAGGAATTCGCTCAAAAGACATATGCTAAGAAGGGTCAAGAGCTTGTAGATATGAACTGCAAGGCTGTTGATATGGGTGAATCTCGTATCGTTGAGATCGAGGTTAAGCCAGAATGGGCTAACCTAACTCCAGAGGTTAAGACTGTTGATAGCTCTCGTCCTAAGTTTGTTCGTGAAATCGCTGATAAGATTGATTCACTTGAAGGAGATAGCCTTCCACTTTCTGTATTTAAGGATCGTGCTGATTGCTCAATGCCATCAGGTACAGCTGCTTATGAAAAGCGTGGAGTAGCTTCACAGGTTCCAACTTGGGATGGTGAGAAGTGTATTCAATGTAACCAATGTGCCTTTGTATGTAGCCATGCTGCAATTCGTCCATTCCTTGTAAATGAGGAAGAGGAGAAGAATGCACCAGAGGGTGTAACATATCTTAAGGCTAATGGTAAGGGACTTGAAAATGTTAAATTTACAATGGTTATTTCTCCTCTTGATTGTACAGGCTGTGGTGTATGTACTACTGTTTGTCCTAAGGCATGCTTAACTATGGAGCCAATTAAGAAGGCTATTGATAACCATGATGATGTTAAGGCTAAATACTTCCTTGACAATGTATCTTATAAATCAGAGCTTGTTGGAAATGGTAATGCTAAGAATGTACAATTTGCAAAGCCATTATTCGAGTTCTCAGGTGCTTGTGCTGGTTGTGGTGAAACACCTTATGTTAAGGCTGTAAGCCAATTATTTGGTAATCGTATGATGGTAGCTAATGCAACTGGATGTACTTCAATTTATTCTGGTTCATATCCATCAAGCCCATATACAACATTAAAGAACGGTCATGGTCCAGCTTGGGCTAACTCTCTATTTGAGGATAATGCTGAATTTGGATTTGGTATGCGTGTTGCATATGAAACAATGCGTGATCGTCTACAAAATGTTATCGCTTTAAATCTTGAAGAAATGACAGAAGAAGAGCGTAGCTTAGCTAATGAATGGCTAGAAAATCGTGACAATGGCGATATAACTGAGGCTCTTGAGCCTAAGATGGTTGCAGCATTTAGCAAGAATGAAGCTCCTTATGCTCGTGAAATTATTTCTTTAAAGCAATATATTATTAAGGCATCTCAATGGATTATTGGTGGTGATGGTTGGGCTTACGATATTGGCTTTGGTGGTCTTGACCATGTAATTGCTAATAACGAGGATGTAAATATTCTTGTTGTTGATACTGAGGTATATTCAAATACTGGTGGTCAATCTTCTAAGTCAAGCCGTACAGGTTCTATTGCTAAGTTTACAGCATCTGGAAAGCGTCAAATGAAGAAGGATTTAGCATCAATTGCAATGAGCTATGGTCATGTTTATGTGGCTACTGTTTGTCATGGTGCTAACCAAAATCAAGTTATTAAGGCTTTAAAGGAAGCAGAGGCATATAAGGGTCCATCAATCGTTATTTGCTATGCTCCATGTATTGCTCATAATATTAAGGGTGGTCTTGCTAAGACTCAGCTAGAGGCTAAGCTTGCAACTGAATGTGGATACTTCCCAACATTCCGTTTTAACCCTGATTTAGCTAAGGAAGGAAAGAATCCATTTACAATGGACTCTAAGGCACCAGATTGGTCTAAGTATCATGACTTCTTAATGAATGAAGGACGTTATTCACAGCTTTCTAAGATTAATCCAGTTAAAGCTGAAGAGCTTCTTGATCTTAACTTACGTGATGCCCAAAAGCGTTATGAAAATTATATGGCTCGTGTAAATGATCCTAAATATCAAGATAAGTAAAAAATAAATTAGTAATATCTCTTGGATTCACCAAGAGATATTATTTTAAAGAAAGAGGTAAAAATGGAAAAATTAAACATAGGACCCCACATGTCGATTTCAAAGGGCTTTTTAGCAACTGCTAAAAGAGCTATAAAGCTTGATGCTAATACATATCAGTATTTTTCTCGAAATCCTCGTGGTGGTGCAAAGCGTCCTTTAGATTTAGATGATATCAATGCGTATCTAGAATTTGGACATGAAAATGGCTTTGCAACACTTTTGTGTCATGCACCATATACTTTAAATGCCTGTAGTGCTGATCCTTCAATTCGAGATTTTGCAAGAAGAGTATTTAAAGAGGATTTAGAGGATATAAAGTATTTTCCTAATGCTTTATATAATTTTCATCCAGGAAGTCATGTTGGTCAAGGAGCTGAACAAGGTATTAAATATACTATTGAGGCTTTAAATGATGTGATGAGTCATGATATGACACCTACAATCTTACTTGAAACAATGTCAGGTAAGGGTAGTGAAATTGGTAAAACATTTGAAGAACTTAAAGCTATTATTGATGGTGTTTGGTGTAGTGAGCACTTAGGTGTATGCTTAGATACGTGTCACGTTTATAGTGCTGGATATGATATTGTCAATAATTTAGACGGTGTTCTTGATGAATTTGACCATATACTTGGCAGCAGGAGCGTGGATACTTATTCAGATGAAGTGGATGAGACACAGGCAAATCAGATGATTGAGGCAGCAATCGATAAGTATTATTAGAATTAAAGGAAGAACAAAGATTCGATGTGCGAGGGCATACTTTGGGACTCGTAAAATGCTAAGCTATAGCCATCATAAGAAACAAGCATTTAATTTACGAAAAACAGGAGGACAGGACAAAATGGAAAAATTTATTTACTGGATAAAAAGGACACTGCATCATTCAAAACAATGCAACAGCTTATGTATGCTGTGCAAGTATTATGATGAATGTAAAATCGACGGACCGGTATAATATCAGGAGGTAATACCTATGGCAATGTACGACTGGAACCACAACGGAAAAAATGACATGCAGGACGATTATTTAGAGTATATGATTTACAAGGACTGCACTAATGATAATAATTCAAATACTAATCACAGTTCATATAGCAGCGGCTCATCTTTTGGCATGAATGTGTTCGTAGTAATTGCTGTAATAGCCATATTTGCGTTTATTGGTAATGCTATGGAAGAGAGTACACCCAAATGCATAAAGCCGGGATGTAATAATGAACAGACCCAAAACAGCAGGTATTGCTACTTGCATAAGCCGTATTCGGGAGGATATACATCATCAGGAAGCAGCTCATCAGGAAACAGTTCATCAAGCAGTAGCTCATCTTATTCGGATAAATCATATAATAGCAGCTCAGGCTCTGCAGGTTCATCATCAAATGCATATGGCGATGACAATAGCGGAAGCTATTCAGGCGGATCGACAGGTAGTTCATCATATCACAACAGCTCGAGTTCTTATGATTCATATGATGAAGGATATGATGATATCTATATGAATGGTGACTATGATTATGACAGGTACGACAGTGATGATGACTATGCGGCTGGTGTAGATGATGCAATGGATGAGGATTATGAAGAGTGGTAAAAAAGACAGGAGGACACGACAATGAAAGAAATGTATTTTACAATATCAGGATGCAACCATTATTACGGAAGTGACTTCATGGAAAAAGGCATGAAGGTCAAGCTGGTCAAGGAGCCGGACAATGAGTATGACAGCGAAGCAATACAGGTAAAGATAAAAGGACTTGGCAAGGTAGGCTACGTAGCCAACAGCCCATACACCGTGAAGGGTGAGTCAATGAGTGCAGGCAGACTGTATGACAAAATCGGTGGTAAGGCAAAAGGAAAGATTGTGTTTGTGACAGACGGCGGAGTGATTTGCAAAGTAATCAGTGATGGTAAGGACAAGCCGGTGATGATAGAGGAAGATAAAGTAAAAGATGAAAATCTCTAAAAAGACTGTATGACTCAAGTACTATGTGGTAAAATAATAAGCAGGACACAGAGGAGGTTCATATGAATTATCTGGTAATCGATTTGGAAATGTGCAGGGTAAAGAAGCTCTATAGAAAAACATATAAATACGCCAGTGAAATAATACAGATTGGCGCAGTTCTCTTAGATGAAGGATTCAACAGAATAGCCACAATGTGCGAGTATGTAAATCCTGAATACGGCGTGCTGGACAATTTCATAGAGAGCATGACAGGCATAAAAAACCACGATATCAAGCAGGCACCGAAGCTGACAGAGGCACTTGAGCATCTGTCAGACTGGCTCGGAGACAGGGAGTACAAGGTCTATGCCTGGAGTGACTCTGACAGAACGCAGATACTGCGTGAGATAAAAGCAAAGAATATAGAGAGCGCAAAGATAGCTGACTTTATGAAAGCAGACCGCTGGATTGATTACCAGGATGTGTTTAAGAAGCGATTTGATTTAGACAGATGCTACAGCTTGGAGGATGCTCTTGAAAGTGCAGAGATAGAGCCGGAAGGCAGATTCCATGACGGACTGGACGATGCAGTAAATACCGGAGCACTGATAAAGAAGCTGGAGCTGAATCCGGAGTATGAGATTGCCAAGTATGCACTTCCGGAGTCGGACGAGCATCTGAGTTGTACTATTGGGGACTTGTTTGAGGGATTACAGTTGAATTTTGGGTAAGCCGGTGGGAGCATATTTTGTTATGCCCAAAATGACATTTGAAATATAATGAATTAAAACTTGGTCGAAAGGATTGATGTCCTGATGTTAATGAAAGATATTGTATAGATGTTGATTTAAAACATGAAGGAGCGGAATATGTTATCGCTATTATTTGGAATTTGCATAATTTGGTTTAGTATTAAATTACTTATATTTGGTGTAAAAGCGTCCTGGGGAATACTGAAATTTCTCTGCACGGTGGTATTATTCCCAGTAATCCTGATTTTAATGGTAGTTGGAGGACTGATGTATATTGCCTTTCCATAACTTCTACTTGGGGGAATTATAGCAGTTTTAGTGTCTCATTCATAAGTAAGAGTCTATATATAATGTTTAAATAAGTATTATTGGAGATTGGAATGTGAAAAGAATGAAGAATAAAAATATAATTGCAGCAGTAATAGTATTTTGTTTGTGTGCCTGTGCTATGCCGGTTAATATTTTAGCAGCTAATGAGAAGATAGAAGAATCTACTGAAAAAAGTAACTATAGTATTGGAGAAATCGGTGGTTATTTAGAGGGAAGTATTAAGACAGTCAGGCAGATGGAAAATGAAAGATTATTTTCAAACCCTACGGGACACGGTTTTGCAGCAGAACAGGCAAATAACCTTGTTGACAGACTGCACGGCAAAAATGCAACTGTAGTTGGTGGGGATAATGCAAAGAACGGAGCAGACCGTAAGATATTAAACCGTTATGGAAGCCCAATTTGGATTCAGGATAAATATTATTCCACAGCGTCAAATACAGTTAATGCTGCATTTGACAATGAAACCGGAACCTATCGATATATTGATGAAAATGACAAACCGATGCAGCTTGAAGTACCGGCAGATCAGTATGACAAAGCTGTGGAGCTGATGAAAAAGAAGATAGAATCGGGAAAAGTTAAAGGGGTAACAGATGGATTAGAAGCAGAGAATCTTGTAAGAAAAGGAAATGTGACTTATGCACAGGCAAAAAACATTGCAAAGGCGGGAACGATAGACTCTTTAAAATATGATGCTGCAAATGGAGTAATTACAGCATCATGTGCTGTTGGAATTAGTTTTGCATTAGATTATGCGGTCTGTAAATTAAATGGATATGATACAAATACAGCTTTAAAAGATTCTGCTATAAACGGACTAAAAACTGGCAGTGTAGTATTTGCTTCATATGTGATATCGGCCCAGATTACAAAAACAGGTGCAGCAAATGCCCTGGCACCGGCTACAGATGCGATTGCCAATCAGCTGGGTGAAAATACATGTCAGGCAATTTTAGATACATTTGGTGTAACTGCACCGGCAGCAACAAAAGAGTCCGTCATTAGACAGGCATCGAAAATCCTGCAGAATACGATTATATCAGATGCAGTTATTGTCGTTGTGTTATCAGCGGATGATATATATAATCTTTTTGCTGGAAGAATTTCAAAAGAACAGCTTTTAAAGGAGCTTACAGTAGCGATTGCTAGCGTTGGAGGAGCTACTGTGGGAACCGTTGCAGGCGGAGCTGTGGGAACAGCAATTGCTCCGGGAGTTGGAACTGCTGTTGGAAAAGTGGCAGGAGGTATCGTAGGAGGAACTGTAGCAGGGATTGGAAGTAATTGGGTTGCTGGAAAAGTATATGAAGGCGATGCTGAGCAGATGTATGAAATTATATCTGCCAAGTTTAAGGAACTAAGTGAAGAATATATGACTACACAAGAAGAAGGGGATGCGATAGTCTCTAAAATGCAGAAAGAACTTAGTTCATCTAAACTTAAAGACATGTATGCAAGTGATGACAGAGAAAAATTCGCATCAGAACTTATGACACCAATGTTTGAAGAACAGCTTGCTAATAGGGAAAAGATAAGTACACCGACTGAGGACGAAATCAGGTATGCAATGATTGATGATATGCAGGGAATCATATTTATTCATTAGAGGGAGGTACTTTATGGATAAGAATTTTTTAACGGGAAAATTAAGTGAGTATGTTCGGATAAAAGACGAACTTGTTGAAACAGAGGAAATTTCTGAAAAGGTCAGTATGCTGAAAATCAGGGATACATTACTGCTAATTGGAAATATTATTAAAGAAGATCTTGATGAAGAATTTTATATTGGAACGATAAATGCTGGAATAGCAAATAAAAATATAGCATTTATTATCATTAAAAAAAATGAGGGGAATCTTGCTATATGCTGTTATGCAAGGGAAGGACTTATCAAACAGCATACAGCAAGAAATGCTATTGAAAAATTTGAGAGGGAACTTTTAAGATGAAAAAAGCTATTAAAGAAAAAATACTGATGGGGATAAAAAAAACAGCAAAGGAAACAAGAAGAAAAAGTTTAAAAAAGCAGTTATATTGTTTGTGATTATTGGGATAGCAGTTATTGGGATGCTGTTTGCTAAAGTGATTATTCCAGCGCAAAATGCCACGAAAAAATATAATATAGCGGTTAAAGAATATAATAATGAGGCTGAAAAATATAATGAAGCTGCAGAAAAGGCTTCATTGGATAATATTGATGGACTTCCAGCCAAAGCAGATACTTTGGGAAGTGTTTCAGAATCTTATTTTGCAGTAATTAAATCATTATTGAATGGCAATAACAAAGCAAAAATTAAAAAGGATATCTCCAAACTGGAAGAAATGTCGAAAATGCTTGCTGAAAATGCAAAAGTAGCAGAACAGGTCACTGTACCAGAGGAAGTATGGCTGATAAACAGGTTGCAATCAGTAGATGGAATAAAAGATATTGTACCGGTCACGAAAGACAATGATCCTAATGGTATGTTGAATAAGGAAGATGGGTATGTATCATGTGTATATTTTTCTTATGATAAGGTAGACAATAGTTCCGTGCCGGGAGAGAATGTAATAGACAAAGGAACTGATTGTGGTGGAGCAGTTGAAATCTATGGAACATTGCAGGCCGCTCAAAACAGAGTTTCATACCTTGCAGGATTTGACAATACAATATTATACTCTGGTTCATATGCCATTGTAGGAACAATGGTCATTAGAACTTCATATTTGCTGACAGATGAAGAACAATATAATCTGACAGATGCTATTACAAGGGCAGTTACAAAAATAGAATAAAAAGGAAAATTAGGATATATATAATGATATGGGATTGGGGGATAATCTTTAATGAGGTTTTTTGTATTGTAAATTCAAATTGTGATAATTATTTGATATCATTTACAACTAATAAGGGAGTGTGTGATTATGAGAAATAACAGAAATTCTATCGTAGAAAACGTAATTTTGTTTCTGGTAGCTATTGGAGTATTTGCTATCATAGGTGGATTTGCAGGATGGTGGTCTGGTTCTGATGATGAAGAGTATTATGATTATGACTATTCACCATCAAGTTCATACTCGTCACATAGCAGTTCATCGTATAATTCAAGCGACAGCTCAGGAAGCAGCAGTTATACACCAAAGAGCTATTCTTCCGGAAAAGATAATAGTAGTAGTTCATCAGAAAGCAGTACAAATTCCTCGGGCAGCAGTACGGACAGCTATAGCAATTCCGGTAGCAGCTCTACATATTCAGGAAGCTCTTCAAGCAGCAGCTCCGGTTCAAAGAAATATTATCATGATTCATATGATGATGGTTATGATGATGTCTATATGGATGGAGACTATGATGATGACAGATACGACAGCGATGATGATTATGCTGCCGGTGTAGATGATGCTATTGATGACGATGACGAGGACTGGTAAAATAGTTTGAGGTGTACTGATATGCCATAGGATGGATACGGTGGAGATGAAAGCTTTCCACATGATGGAAAACAGAGAAGATGCGGCTGTGGCGAGGGCTACAGTTGGGATGATAATGATGGCAAAGTCAAAAGAAGGTGATCAGAGTGGGACTATTTAAGAAAAAGACAGTTACAAAGGCATATGATAAAGAAAATAAGAAACCGGTAATCAAAGCGAGCATATGTAATGGTGAGCAGGTTGCAGGCTTTAAGAACATTCATACAGGTAAGATAGAAGAAGTTATGCTGATTAAGAACCGGGCAGACCTTGATGCGTTCAAGAAAATGTATGGAATAGATGGAGAGATAGAGAAGGAATATTAAACGAGGTATTTGAAGTTATGTTATCTTTTACTTCTACAAGCATATAAGGATTATATTTATATTTACTTTTACACTTAAATATAATAAAATTTAAGCACGAAAGTAAATATCAAGGATAAGGAGGCCAACTATGTCAACATCAGGTATTTTGGAATCGCTAATTGAAAAAGACAATGGATATTTGATTACATCGAAGGCCGTTGAATCAGGTGTATCAAAGCCATCTGTCTCAAAATACGTCAGAGAGCATGACATGGAAAAAGTGGCACATGGCATTTATATTTTAGATAATGTGTGGCCAGATGAGTTGTTTGTACTTCAGCAACGAAATAAGAATATTATTTATTCGGGCGAGACAGCCCTTTATTTGCATGGTCTTGTCGACAGAGAATACAGTCATATTTGTTTCACTGTTCCTACCGGATATAATGCTACACATATCAAAAAGAAAAACAAAGAAGTTCGTTATGCAAACCCAGAGATTCTTGATATGGGGACCTGTGAAATCCCGTCAAGCAGCGGTAATTTGGTTAAAGTATATGACAAGGAAAGATGTATTTGTGATTTGATTAAAGATCGAAAGAAATATGAAATTCAGTTATATCAGACAGCAATCAAGGAATATATGTCCTCGAAGAAAAAGAATCTATCAAGATTGATTGAGTATGCGGTTAAACTTGGAGTAAGGGATGAAGTGATGATGTATGTGGAGGTAATGGTATGATTCATACAGCGAAACAACTTAAAGACAAAAAATTAAGAAGAAAGGTATAACAGGAAGTAAATAATGGTAAAGAATATAATGCGTGATCCACTGTTTCTTGCACAAAAATCAGTGGATGCTACAGAAGATGATAAACAGGTGGTTACGGATTTACTTGACACATTGAAAGCAAATCTTGACCATTGTGTTGGAATGGCAGCTAACATGATTGGCGTGAAAAAGAATATCATAGTGGTTGCGGCCGGACCGTTCCAGTTTGCCATGATTAATCCGGTGATTACCGGAAAATCAGGAGCTTTTCAGACGGAGGAAGGTTGTCTTTCGCTGGATGGTGTGAGACCATGCACAAGATATAAAGAGATTGAAGTGGATTATCTCGACCAGAATTTCAAAAAGAAACATGGCAAATACACAGGCTGGACAGCACAGATAATTCAGCATGAGGTGGACCATTGTAATGGGGTGGTCATATGAAGCTAAAGAACATATTAATAGTAGTGGACAATATCGAAGAGTCAATCCACTTCTATAACGAACTGTTTGGCCTTAATGTGATTTCGAGACAGGAAGGTAATGTAATAATGTCGGAGGGCCTGGTATTACAGGATGCCGGAATATGGAAGGAAAGCATGCAGATACAGACTATTCCATATAACAATATGACGGAACTGTATTTTGAAGATAATGATATCGAAGGTGTAGTTAAAAAGCTGGAGTCAGGGAGGTATGAGGTCAGATATGCTACAGCACTGACAGAACTCGACGGAGGACAGAAGCTTGTAAGATTTTATGATCCGTCCGGAAACCTTATTGAGGTGCGCACTCCATGGAATAAATTTGTGAATAGAGAGTGATTAGGTGTTCAGGTATCTGGATAAATAATCTCGTTTATTTGAAGAGGCTGGAAAAAATGCAAATATTTGTTGACGCAGACGCATGTCCGGTAGTGGACATCGTAGAGACAATCGCGGAAAAATATAATATAAAAACAACTCTCCTGTGTGACACAAACCATGTCCTGTACTCAGATTACAGCGAAGTGATAGTGGTTGGTGCCGGAGCAGATGCAGTGGATTACAAGCTTATAAGCCTCTGCCACAGGGGAGATATCGTTGTATCGCAGGATTATGGAGTTGCAGCTATGGCGCTTGGCAAAGCTGCATATGCAATCCACCAGTCCGGCAGATGGTACACGGATGAAAACATCGACCGGATGCTTATGGAGAGACACCTTAACAAGAAAGCCAGACGAAGCTCACATAAGAATCATATCAAAGGACCGAAAAAGCGCACAGAGGAAGATGATGAGAGGTTTGCACAGTCGTTTGAGAAAATGATACTGATGGCAAAATCAAAGGAAGACTAATTAAGGATTGGAGCATTACAGATGAAGACAGCAATAGTATATGCATCAGTGCATCACGGAAACACAAAAAAGATAATTGATGAGATAGCAAAGACAAACGATGTCGAGCTGATAGATGCGACACAGACTGTAGAGAAAGACTTGTCGGAATATGATTTAATCGGTTTCGCATCAGGCGTATATGGTGGAAAGTTCCATCAGTCGGTGCTTAAGTTTGCATCAGTCAATCTCGCAGACAACAAAAATATATTTCTAATCTGTACATATGGCGGCAGACCTGTCTTTAAGTCAATTGAGCAGGTGATAGCATACAAACATGACACCATTGTCGGAAGGTTTTCATGCAAGGGATTTGATACGTTCGGTCCGTTCAAGATGATTGGCGGCGTATCAAAGGGGCATCCGGATGAGAAGGATATTGCGGCGGTTGTAGAGTTTTACAACGGATTAAAATTAAAGTATGATTAGAATCTGTATATTAGTAAACTATCTTATTGGGTGTTTTACTTGTAGGTATTATTTGCAGAAGGAAGGATATACAGGCATGAAACTAATTTGCTCTTTATTTATCACATTCTTAAAAATCGGTGCGTTCACCTTTGGCGGCGGATACGCTATGATTGCGCTGCTTGAAAATGAGTTCGTTGAAAAGAAAAAATGGCTTGAAAAAAGCGAGTTTCTGGACATGGTTGCGGTAGCCGAATCCACGCCAGGACCAGTCGCCGTCAACAGTGCGACTTACATTGGTTACAAAATTGCAGGATTTGCGGGTGCAACCATGTCCACACTTGCTGTCTGCATTCCATCTTTCTTTGTAATTTATGGTATCTCGCTGTTCTTTGATCAGTTTCTCAGTTTGCGCTGGGTTTCCTGCGCATTCCGCGGGATTCAGGTATGTGTGATCTATCTGATCCTTACCGCAGGGCTGAAAATGCTTAAAAGTATTGACAAAAACACACTAAACTTGACGCTTCTCACGTTGGTCATGGCTTCCATGCTCTGCTGCTCGATCACAGCAGTTTCGTTTTCCTCTGTGTTTTACATCCTGATCTGCGGCGCGGTCGGGCTTGTTGTTTTCTTTCTGCGAAAAATCCGGAAAGGAGATGGGAAAACGTCATGATATATCTGCGTCTCTTTCTGAACTTTTTGATGATCGGTGCCTTGTCTTTCGGCGGCGGCTATGGAATGGTTTCGTTGGTACGCGAAAAGGTGCTTTCCAACGGCTGGCTGACAGAGAACGAGTTTCTGAATTTTATTGCCGTATCTGAATCCACACCGGGACCCCTTGCCGTGAATATGGCAACCTTTATCGGCTCAACACAGGGCGGAATCCTCGGTTCATTTGTTGCAACGCTGGGCGTGGTGTTGCCGTCATTTTTGATTATTCTCTTAATTGCATCCGCACTAAAGAATCTGATGAAATATGCACCTGTCAACGCCTTTTTATCGGGAGTTCGTCCGTGCGTTGTAGCGATGATCCTTGCGACCGCGCTCAGCATGGCGCTGTCTACGCTGTTTGGCCTCACAGATTTACAGGCCGGATTTGCGCCCGATTTGCGCTCTATCGCAGTATTTGCCATGCTCGGAGCAACACATCTGATTTGTAAAATAATCAGAAAAACAGCTCCATCGCCAATTCTGATGATCCTGTTTTCAGCAGGCCTCGGAATCTTGTTTTGGTGAATATTCTAGCATGGCGATTGATTTTATTTCCAACTTCAATAGCAATTCCTGCTGAACCGCGCTTATTTCATTGCGTATAATTTCGAGCGACATCACCCTTCATTCATGATGCCGCTCCGCGCTTCGGCTATACCATTCTGCCACAAATGAGCTGACCATCGTTGTAATAGCGAGGACTTAAAAGTCCTCGCTATTAGCATACATCGTCCTGCATTGCATTCATTCCGTTCAGATAGGTTTTTACTGCATATTCGGCTTTTCTGCTATCAATTGTCGCGAGCTTCATCAGGCAAACCGCGGCGTTTGCCTGATGTAAGCTGCCGCCTGCACTGCCGCGTGCTGCGGTGCCGATGCTCACGAGCAAATTGGCCACCGTATCCTTGCTCTCGGGCTCATACATCCAGTCGGTCACGTCGCCGCTGTAATCTACCTCGTCCGTGGTCTGGGACTTCAGCCGGTACAGCAGCGTCACGAGCTGTGCGCGGGTGCAGGATGTGTCCGGCAGCAGACGGTTACCATTGTCACTTTCGTAGAATCTTCAAAATCTACTCGCTATTCCCGATTTTTCTGGTATTGTTGCTGTTACAAAATCTCAGCCGTGCTGAGCAGAACAGGAGGAATCACAAATGGCAAGTATCAGAAAACGCGGAAACAGTTATTTGCTCGTCGTCTCAATGGGCTATACACCGGACGGGCGGCGGTGCAATCCGCAGCAGAAGACGGTCAAGCCGCCCATAGGCCTTACGCCAAAGCAGACGGAGAAGTGGTTACAGGAGCAGGCGATGCTGTTCGAGATGAGCTGCAAGAAGCTAAATCCGGATATTGACCGGTCAATCACGCTGGAAAAGTACACGGAAATCTGGCTCCAGACGATTGCGCCGGACAAGCTGGCGAAGTCTACACTCGTGCGCGAGAAGCAGGATATTGAACGCTTCAAACCGTACCTCGGCAGCTACAAGCTGGTCGATCTGCGGCCGGAACACGTCCGCAGCCTGTACACAAAGCTGCGCAAGCAAAAGAATAAAGCCAACGGAAAGCCGCTCTCCGTAGCGACGGTCGAGGGTGTGCACAGCTGCCTGTGCGGCATCCTCTCCGACGCGATGGAGGGCGGCTATCTCAATCACAATCCCGCGTGGCGCACTTACAAGTACGCAGGACAGAAGAAAGAGAAAAAGATCGCGGACGATGAAACGGTGAAAAAGCTGATTCAGGCGTTGGAGGCAGAAAGCGTCCTGTATGAGACCTACTTCAAGCTCATCATCGCGACCGGAATGCGGCGCGGCGAATGCTGCGCACTCAAGTGGGAGGACATCAACTACGCCGAGCGCAGCATCCACGTCTGCCGCAATGCCGTCAAAACGACCGGCGACGAAATCATCGTAAAGGCTCCGAAAACGAAAGCGGGCAACCGATATGTGTACTTCTCTGCTGAAATGGAAAGTCTGCTGCGCGAATACGAAGCCTTCTGCAAGGCGGAAACCGAGCGTTATGACCGGCGAAAGCAGACGAAAGACGACTATGTATTCCGGAGAAAGGGCATGAAATTACCGATGACGCTGTCGACCTTCACATGGCGCTTCAAGAAAATCCTGAAAGCAAACGATCTTCCAACCAACCTGAATGTCCACAGCCTGCGCCACACAGCGGCAAGCCTGTTCATCGCCAGCGGCACGGATGTCGGCACGGTCGCGGGGCTTCTCGGACACAGTCAACCATCGACTACACTGGACATCTACACCCACGCCTTCGATAAGAACAAGAAAGCGGCCAGCCAGATCATGCAGAGTAGTCTGGAGATCTAAGCTATCCCCCAAAAAGCTCTGTCCGGTTGCGCTATGCTTCAAAAGCTGAAATTCAAACAAATTCATATAAAAATTCCGTGAAATCAGATGATTTCACGGAATTTTTGGTACGCCCGACACGATTCGAACGTGCGACCTACAGAGTCGGAGTCTGTCACTCTATCCAGCTGAGCTACGAGCGCGTATCTTTTTTCGGAATGCGAAGCTATTATAGCAAATTATTTGCGGCTTGTAAAGCGAAAGCTGGCGGCAAACGGACATTTTTCCGGATTGCGGCAATGCAGCCCGGGCAGTTGCTTGCCCGGGCTGCACGTTTCTGCTCAGAGCAGAAGCGCTGATCGGTTTTGTTATTTCAGAACATCCTCGCAGAAGCGGTGAAGCATTGCCGCCGTCTGCGCGCAGGTTGCCTCGGCGGTGGGAAGAAGCTTCCCGTTCGCGCCCTGCATCACGCCCGCGCCGCACGCCCACTGCATTGCCGGCACGGCGTACCCGGAAACGTCAAACGCATCGTCAAAGCTCATGTTTAAGCCCTCGATAAACGCCACCGCCTGTGCAATTTCCGCCTCCGGCACATGGTAGGCGCGCAGGTTCATCATCAGAAACAGGCGCAGCTTCTTTTCCAGCGTCAGCTCCGGCTGATAGGGTCCAAAAATGCCGAACAGCTCCTTTGCCGTCTCGCG
>ERZ779885.2767-NODE-2767-length-15670-cov-4.045533_pt1 | contig 15670 bp, 8 predicted proteins | sample MGYA00511554_ERZ779885 | MGnify/ENA primary metagenome ERZ779885 (study PRJEB29588, sample SAMEA2160998) | human gut metagenome | biome: human gut; feature: human-associated habitat; material: faeces | place: Denmark | collected 2008/2010 ... | reverse complement strand
CGAAGTGCCAGCGCGACGAGGCTGGCTGCGTTATCGAGCTGCCCGAAGATGCGGCGATCATGGCCGACCAGCAGTTTATCGATGCGCTGGAGCACCTAGACGAAGTCGGGAGCTTGCTCGATCCGACGGAAGCCCAGTTGGCAGCGCTGCGGGCGGATGCCAACCGCTTCGCTTCCGAGGCAGGGGGCAGCAGTCTTTTTAAGAGCAACTTGGGCGAAAAGCTGCAAGATGCGCTTCGGGTGTGCGAGGCACTTGCAAGGAAGTTCGACTGCGTGGTTGCCAATCCGCCCTACATGGGGTCGAGCAGCTTCAGCCCCTTCATGAGCAAGTGGATCAAGAAGAATTACCCCAACGTGAAAAGCGATCTGTTCTCTTCGTTTATCGTCCGCATTATGGACTATGCGAGCGAACGCGGCGAGGCTGGCATCATGTGCCCCTTCGTTTGGATGTTCATCGGCAGCTATGAAAAACTCCGCGAAAAGATGATTAACGAGAAGACCATTACCTCGCTAATCCAGCTCGAATACTCGGGTTTTGCGGGCGCTACGGTTCCCATTTGCACTTTCACGTTCCATAACGGCTATGTTGACGGATATAAGGGCGGATACGTTCGCCTGTCGGATTTTGTTGGAGCTGCGGTCCAAGCACCAAAAACACGAGAAGCAATAGCAAACCCCGATTGCGGCTACTTCTACCGCAGAAACGCAAAAACCTTCACCCAAATCCCCGGCACCCCCATAGCGTATTGGATTGGTAGAGGGTTGCTGAAGGCATTTAGCGAAGAGTCTCTCTCTGGCGTAGCAGCATTGAAGATGGGGCTTTCTTCGGGCGATAACTCTCGATTTTATAGGTACTTTTGGGAAGTAGATGTTGGTTTAATTAATGTAGATTGTAGGGAGTACGAGCTTGCGGGGACAAATGGACTCAAGTGGTATCCGATAAACCGCGGTGGAGAATTCAGGAAATGGTATGGAAACCTCATCTCAGTAGTCAATTGGACAAATAAAGGAAAAGCGATTAAGTCTTTTACTAAAAATGGAAGGCTAGCTTCAAGGCCTCAGAACTTAGAATGGAGTTTCAAGGAAGGGTTAAGTTGGAATTTGATAACTTCAGGAGCAACATCTACTAGGTACATTCCTGCTGGAGCGATGTTCGATCAGGCAGGATGTATGGCGTTCGTCCGAGATGAGAATTGTATGCTCACCGTTCTCGGGCTTATGAACTCGAGTGTTGCTGCCGAGACACTGCAGCTGTTGAACCCCACGCTCAATTGCCCTCCTGGTGTTATGGGCTTATTGCCGGTAATTGTTCGCGGTGGTGAGCCGCTGGCCGCATGCGATATCGTCTCATCAAATGTTGCGATTTCCAAACTCGACTGGGACTCGTTTGAAACCTCCTGGGACTTCAAGCGCCATCCATTGCTGTAGGTGTCTTCTATGGCGAAGCATGTTGATTATTTAGAGTGGATAGACTGTATCGATACTCTCGATACCGACCTTGGGCACCTCGTATTGCGTGAATTCTTGCTGCGAACTCCGACATTGGAAGCATCTGTGCGATCGGATGGATGGATTAACCGATTTCGAATCCACGACTCAGATGATGCGGAAACGCTGTTCGAAGAGCTGACAACAAATGTTCGTCTTTTGAGAAAAGCTAATCCCAGATATGCATCTAGCGCTAAGGAAGTTGAAGACCTGTTGCGGGAAGAGAATCTTCTTGAGGGTTGCTTTTGGGAGAACTCCTCTTTTGCTGTCTACACCGTTCCCAATGATGCGAAGAAGCAAGTGGAGAGTGCTATCGACTCCGCGGTTTCTCAAAATAGTCTACTTCAAGATAAAAAGAGGCAGCTTGTAAAAGCAAAATACCTGCAGGTCGATGCTTTATTTCGCCATATTCGAAACGCGATAGCCCATGGTGCATTTCAGATAAAAAAGGTTGATGACCGTCATAAAGTTTGCGTTTTTCAGGACTCTTCGGTATCGGGCGACTTGTCAGCAAGGATTGTCCTTGGCGAAGAAATACTTCGCGAATGGGTCGCGAGTTTTTCCCGATATGAGCAAAACGGCGTATAAACAAGAGCGCCGAGAAGAGGCAGGCGGGCTATGAACGACACTTCCATAAAACGATTTTGCATGCAAGCGCACGAAACCTTGCTTTGTGGGGTGGAGCTGCGCATGCAGCGTTGCGGTATCGCCATGAACGACGCAGCGCTATCACGAGACGACGCAATGGGCCAGCTCGATCTTCCCCCTCGCGAGCAGCGTCAACGCGCCGAGCTCCTTGAGCTACAGCGCGAAATGGGACATACGGCCCTCGCCGAGCGCGTTGCGTATACTTGGTTCAACCGCATTGTGGCTATCCGGTATATGGAAGTGCATGATTATCTGCCTAGTCATATTCGTTTGTTTTCTAAGGTCGATGGTGGCTTTGGCTCTCAGGCGATTGACGAGGTGTTTGACCTTTGCATAACGGGTCTTGATATGCAACGTGTGCTCGAACTGAAGCAGACGGGCGACGATGAAGCGCTATTTCGCTACTTGCTCATAACGCAATGTAGTGAACTCTCCGAATGCCTGCCTGATTTATTCGAGCCTGCCGATTCGGCCCTGGAACTGCTATTGCCTGATAAGCTGATGGCGCGCGAAGGTGTAATAGAAGCTCTGGTTCGGATGATTCCCGAGTCTGATTGGCTTTCTGGAGTGGAAATTCTTGGCTGCATGTATCAGTGCTACAACCCCCAGAAGAAAGAGGGCTTTTCTAACACGAAAACGCCAGTTGCGACAGAGACGCTTATTTCCGCCACGCAACTACTTACGCCAGAGTGGATTGTGCGCTACCTGGTGCAGAACAGTCTCGGGAAATTGTGGATGCTGAACAATCCTCAAAGCACCGTTCGCCAGCAGATGGAATTCTATATTGAACCTGAAGACGAGTATGAAGACTTCATCCATATTGCTGATCCTAAGGAAATATCTTTGTGCGATCCTGCTTGCGGCTCGGGTCGCATGCTGATTTATGCGTTCGATCTGCTTTTTGCCATGTACGAAGAGCGCGGCTACAGCGAGCATGAAATACCGCAACTGATTCTGCAGTATAACGTGGTCGGTTTTGAGGTTGATGAGCGCGCTGCGCAACTTGCAAGCCTGGCGCTCGTTATGCGATCTCGCGAACATGATCGTCGTTTCTTCAAAAAGGGCACGCGGACAAATATCATGATGCTTCGGTCCTTTTTGCCGGAGGGAAGCGAGCTTTCGCCGTGCCAGACCAAGCTTAGCGAAGACTTGGCTCATTTAGACGAAATTGGCAGCTTACTTTCATTGAGCGAAGAAGACGTGGCGCACTTAAGGGCTGACTTTTCCAGCTATTGCGAAAATTATGGCACCGTCGCGGAGGGACAATGCCTGAAGGAGGTTATCTCTGCGTGCGAGATGTTGTCTAGAGAATTTGACATTGTGCTGGCAGACCCTCCGCACCTCGGGAGCAAGGAGCGCAGCCCATTTTTGAATGCATGGCTAAAAGAAAACTACCCTTCCTCAAAAACGGATCTTGCTGCCTGTTTCATGGAGCGCGCATTTGCTATGTGCAAACGCTTTGGGTATTCGGGGTTGACTTTGTCGAAGAGCTGGATGTTTCTTTCCTCTTTTGAAGAGTTGCGGACTGCTTTTTTGAAGAGCCAAACAATGGAGTCGCTAATCCAGCTTTCTGCTCATGGTCTTCGTGATATCTCAACGCAGATGTGCGCTTTTGTTACGCGCAATGTTTTTTCTAACGAATATCAAGGAAGCTATATTCGACTCACCGATTTTGATCACTGGTCGATTCAGGAGGCAAAAGCTCTTGAGGCTATCAGAAATCCCCATTGTTCTTGGCGTTATGATCGGCCTTCCTCAATGTTCGAGCGGATTGCCACTCATCCCATTGCATATTGGGTGAGCGAAGAATTGGTCTCCAATTTCGACAGGTTTTCACCTTTGGCGGAAGTGGCTCGACCAAGGCAAGGCCTCTCTACAGGGGATGGGAAAAGGTTTTTCCGTTCGTGGTGGGAAACAAATTGTTCCATGATGTCTTTTTCCCTGAATGAGCATCCGAAGTGGTTCCCGTTCAATAAAGGTAGTAGCTATCGGAAGTGGTATGGAAGTAATGAATCTGCTGTCGATTGGGAGGATGATGGTAGCGCAATAAAAAGCTGCCCTGGTTCGGCTATTCGCAATCCAGATTTTTACATGCGAGAAGGAGCCACCTGGGGAACTATTCCAGGGACGATTATCTCAATGAGGTATTGCCCAGACGGGTTCTTCTTTGGTTCTGGCGCGGGGATGTGCTTTGCGGATTCTCGCAATCAATTGATGCTTGTAATTGCAATTGTCAACAGCTCTGTGGCAATGGCTTATCTCGTCATTCTTTGTGCTACCTTAAGCTATAGCCAAGGTCCGCTTGGGCTGCTGCCTATCGCTCACAATTGTGCAAATTCTCGCATCGGCGACCTCGCTGAAGCGAATATCGAACTATCAAAACTCGACTGGGACTCGTTTGAAACCTCCTGGGACTTCAAACGCCACCCATTGGTGTAGGTGATAAAGATGGGCGAACGGGTGATCCTTGGCACTCATAAAAATACAGCTAAACAAGCTGCGGACAATTGGCATGCGTCTGTTGTAGATGTTCGTTCATGGTGCAAGTCAAATTATATTGATGGAGCTGTTAAGTCGAAGACGTTTCCGTTTGCTTGGAAAATCCCTGCTAACGCGAAGCGACCTATCGATGAGCCTCTTATCCGAGAGCTCCTTTGGCAGTTAATTGAATTTCAAAATAAACGCATTGCTGAAGTCGATCTTTCCGATTGGGGGATACCTCCGTGCGATATAGAGGGATGCTACCAAGCTCTCGCTAACGAAGCTTACCTGGATACTTCGGTGATTAGCTCGGCTCATTTGACTAAAAAAGCGTTATCAATTCTCGGCCGCGAAGGCTGTGATGCATCTTCCAATGAACCGCCAAAGGTTCTCATATGGTGTGCTGTTGCGGTGGGCACCGCGGCTGGTAGCGCTGCAAAACAATTAATGATGTGATTTAGGGGGGAGGTGGTTGCTGTGATGAAAGTGTTATCGACAATCAGATATCCGGCTAAAATGCGTGCAACTTTCTGCGCAACAGACGATCGCGCATATCAAGTATCGGAAATAAAAAATGCTGGAGGAAACCCTCCAGCTCTTGGACGGCCCTCCGATGCGGAACGCTGGTTATTATTTACCATAGATAACAATATCTTGCCAAGGAAATCATATGAATTTGGCGAATCTTTGGCCGACTGGTTCCTTTATTCAATTAAGACGTTTCGCTTGCAGGTAGCTCAAGTAGTCTTTCTCGAATGTTCTCCATTTGCCAAAAAACAGCATATAAGCGATTTAGCGGCGAAAACCTCAGTTGAGTCGCTTTCTGCGAATCTTTTTGAGGTAGTTCTTCTTGAAATTTCGGATACTTCCGAAAAACTCGACGTCGGTTCGCGTTTCCAGGTGCCGCTCGTACTTGGCAGCCGTCAACTCGATTCCGCACAGATAATCGGCGACCTGCGCGAGCCGGTACAGTTTGGGGGAGGCGTCTTTGTATACGGCCGCCTGACTCGAGATGGCGCCCTCGATAGCGAGGTGAAGCGCCTTTGTTACGATGCTCTGCCCGTCATCGTAGTAGATTTTCACCTGGTCAAAGTCTTGCAGATAGGCTTGCTTCGATCGAAGGAGGCCCTTCACGTCGGCTTCTATTGCTCGCGTCAGTTGGGCGGTATTTGTGACGCGACTGCGCTTCTCGAAAACGAATGCGGCGTAAGCGATGGGAAGATGTTCCGCGAATATTCTGAATGCATGAAGTTGACGCTTCCTGCTGCGAATGTCTTTCCATTTGTAGTCGTCCTGCCCATTAAGCAGTGGGTTGAAATGAAAGGGGATTGTATCGAGCAACTCTCTCGTGAGGGTGCATTCGTACTGGGCGATATTGGGCTGAATGGGCTCATCCTGCCTATGGAACACCAAAGTGACAAGGTAAAAATCGGATCGAAATGCCGCATCGCCAGATTCGTCTATGAAAATAGACAGCTCCCTCATGAGCCGACCCCCTTTAAAATAAAAATGTCGGGGGGGAAACCCCCCGACGCTCGGAGGTCCCTCTATTCGAGGAAACCGCTTATTTTATACCATGCCGAGCACGTCCTTTCAAGTCGTAATTGTAACAAACAAATGTTCGAAATTCAATGTAAACTGGCAGCATAAAGAGGAGGCAATCACTGATGGCGACACTTTTGGCAGATAAGTACGCGGCGCGAAAATCCGAGGTCAACGAACGGTTCGAGCAGTTGCGCGCGAATGAGGAGGAGCTCAACCGCATCTTCGCCGAGATATACAACATGGTCGGTGAAGTTCCTATTGAAGTTGAGGACAAGTACGTCTCGGTGGCGCGCATCTTCGACACGGCGGAGGAGATTCCCGAAAGCTACAAGGGCAACAGGTACGTGCGCACCAAGCGCGACGAGATAACCAGCCTGATCAGTTACGCGGTCGGCTGCATGTTCGGGCGCTATTCGCTCGACGTGGACGGGCTGGTGCTGGCGGATCAGGGCGACACGGTTGAGGACTACCTGCAGAAGATGCCCGACCCGGCGAGCGTTTCCTTCATGCCCGACGCCGACAACGTCATCCCCATCACCGACGAGGAGTACTTCGAAGACGACATCGTGGGCCGCTTCGTGGAATTCATGCGCGTTGCCTACGGCGCCGAGACGCTTGAGGAGAACCTGCGGTTTGTGGCCGATGCGCTCGGCGGCAAGGGCACGTCGCATGATGTCATTCGCTCGTATTTTCTGAAGGAATTCTTCAAGGATCACTGCCAGACATACAAAAAGCGCCCGATTTACTGGCAGTTCGATTCGGGTAAGAAGAACGGCTTCAAGGCGCTCATCTACATGCACCGCTATCAGCCCGACCTGCTCGCGCGCGTGCGCACCGATTACGTGCATCAGCAGCAGGAACGCTACCGTGCGCAGGTGTCGTATGCGGAAGATGCGCTTGCCACGGCAGAAAAGGGCAACCGTGTGAAGCTGGAGAAACGCATCTCCAAGCTGAACGACCAGTTGCGCGAGGCAAGCGAGTTCGAGGAGAAGGTGCACCATCTCGCCGATCAGATGATCGAGATAGACCTCGACGATGGCGTGAAAGTGAACTACGCAAAGTTCCAGGACGTGCTAGCGAAAATCAAGTAGCTGATTTATCGGAAAAGGAGGGGCTGACTATGGCGAATTATCATACCAACGATCTCGCGATTGCCGCTGATACCGAAAACATGAAAAAGGTGCTCCTGAACTTTGCGGCGAACCTGGCGGCAAATTCAGAAGAGACAGGGTTTGATTTCCACGAAGTCGCGGGAATCGAATCCGTAAAGGCTATTTACGAGGCTATCGAAGGGACACTTTCTGGCTTTTATGAATTCTCCTTCTCCGGTGCTCCGATAGACGAGGAAATCCCTTCGAATGATTCGCTTGGATGGGAATCATCGACGAGCTCGGCTTCGGGATACGCTTCGCAGGTTGAAGCGATGAAGAGTTTTGCTTCACGATTGCAAGGTTCCGGGGCGAGCATTGCGTTTGAAGTTCTTCCATCAGGCCGACCGTTAAGCGATGAAGCGTCTGTCGAGCTCACTCAATACGGAGATCGATGGGTAATTCGGCTTATGTACAGTACGGGCTGGGAACCTAATTCCCGCGAGCTGAACCTGTTCTTTTTGGGCCTTCCTGAAGGTGAGTACGGCGTCGCCTTCCTTGATGCAGATGAATACGATGACTATGAAACTATTTCCGTTTTCAGCGGCGTCCATCATGGCCGTGCGCTTTTGCATGATGTGGCAGAGGAAGGGGAGGACGACAATATTGATAGCCGTGAGCTGTGGAAGCTTCAGGAAGAAGCTCTCATCGAAAACAAAGATGAGATTGACGATTTGGCGCGCCTTGCGTTCAGTTGCGCCGTCTCTTGGTGGAATGACGGGGAATTGTGGAGAGAATATTGCGAGGATGACGAAGAGGACTATGAAGACGAAGGGGACTACGATGACGGTGAGTCCACTGACCTAAGTAGATTCTTTCTCTATTCTCCGCGCAACTGGGATAATCCAGATGAAGAAGACCTTGCGGAAATCGATGAACAGATTATTGAAATGCTGCCTCTATTTCCTATTGAACGCAAGGCAACGGGCCAGGGTCTCTTTGGGCGAGGTCAAAATGTTGAGTATTGCGTCCCTGGCTCTGAGGTTCGTCTGAAGTCTGATTGGGATACTTCTCGGTTCAGGTACGTGGAAGTCGACATCCTTGACAAAGAGGGAAAATCTCTTGGTGATGTGGGGACTGACTATAGTGCGCAAGACAACGGGCTTGTGGTAATCGCTTGCTTATTGCCCCATATTCGCGCAACAGTTGTGAACATGGAAACGCGTGGCTCGCGCGGTGATTGGCGAAAGCAGGCTCACTTTAATGTGCGCTTGGAATTGGAACCTATAGATCTCGCTGCCGTTTTAGCGGAAGTACATGAGCTTTTAAGGCTCGACCCAAAGAGGCGTTCACTGAGCAGCGTCGTGAGCGAGGAGGATTAACCATGGAGCCCATTAAAATTGAGGACCCGAAGCTTGCGGCCAAAGTGGATCGCATCATAGAACAGCTCAAGGAATATTACCCTGAAGGCAAGGTTGTTCGGATTAGCAGTGATCACAAAAAACTATCCGAGCGTATAGGGAAGGTGTATAAGGAAATAGGCTATCAGTCTCGTGATGACTTTTTTACTGCCTACGGTTTCGAGGCGAATAAAGCTGGCCACCCTTTCACAACTGATGCCAAAGAAGTGCTTGCTGAGCTTCATCGTCGCTACGATGGGAAGGCTCTCTGCGCTACAACCAAGGAGCTCATAGAGGAAAATCCCGATTTAAAAGGCAAGTTGAAAACGCTGCAAAACAATTCCGTGAAAGATTTTGGGGATGGGTTCAAGAATATCCTCGTCGGCGAAGGCTTGCTTGCGGTCAAAGAGAGAGTGGCTGCACGCGAATTCACGCGTGAGGAGATGGACGAAGCGCTTAAGGATCTTGAAGGGAAAGTTAAGGCGAGCGAGAATCAACCAACGACAATCGCTGAGCTAAAAAAAGCGTATCCAGACTACGCAAGGGCAATCGCTTTTTTACCAAAGGTTTGCGATGAGTGGTATGGTGCAGCTCCCTCGCATGTTTTGCGTCAGCGTGGTATTCTTGTCCATTCGTACGATGCGGAAAAGCTGATTGAGTGGCTCAAAGAAAGCTATTCGTCGCGCCCTGATAACGACAAGCCAGCTTCTGTGGAAGATATTATTTCTGCGAATGCAGATAGACGTGCGGAATTAAAGAGCGCTCAAAGAACGTGGAAATCGAATCATGACGAGACTTTCTTTGAGTGTCTTAAGAAAAATGGTGTGATTAGGATGAGCGATTTCGACCTGCGCGAGAAGATTAAGGAGACCGCCCCTCTTTGCGTACGAAATGCTGCATTAGATGAACTTATTTCTTTATGGAAAAGAGTTGGAGGGCCTAAAGCTCTTGTGCGCGCGAAAGAGGGACACCTTGCTTTGCCTGAGCGCGTGTTGGCGATTGACATTGATTGCGGCGTTGAAATTCGCAGGTCGTTCTTTCATGCAGTTGCTAATGAGAATGACGTTTCACTACATGAAGTGAAAGCGGGAATGCCGTTGAGCTGTGCGGCGTCATATCCTTATATGAATTTTGAAACGCTAGACGGTTGTTTGCTGTCAAATCGATCGCCTTCGCTTGCCTTTCACCCAGTTTTATTTGACGAATATGACGACTATGCGGAAGGCGTCCATGAGGGCTCTTCATTTGCTGATTTGGTCGGGGCGCGGATTGAGAATATTTCGCATGAGGCTGGCGGACGCGTCCTCATTTGCATCCGGTTCGATTATCCGCATAAGCTCACCACGCAAACCATGATCAACCTGCTCTATAAAAACGGTGTGCTTACTGACGATGACATGCTCGGCGGTGACGATTGGCGCAAACGCGAATATGAGAAGCTATCTTTCGAAGGTGACGCGCTTGCGGGAGGCCCGGAGGGCGACTCGGAGTCTGGCTCTGTTCCCGAGCTCGAATCCGAGTCCGAGCCCAAATCTGAGTCCGAGATTGAGCCTGCTTCCGAGCCCGAACCAGAGATCGATCCCGATTCCGAACCTGAGATTGAGTCTGCTTCCGAGCCCGAGCCCGAGTCGGACGGGCCAACTCGCGAGGATAAGCTTTCTCTTGCGCGTCTTGCGGTAACGGCGGCGCAGCTCGTGGGCGTAGCCACGTTCCCTCAGGATTTTCTCGACAAGCTCGAACGGGCAGAACAAGGCGACATGAGCATCGACCCGGATGAGCTGTTGAAGGCAATCAACGACATGACGCCCGACGAGCATTCGGTCGATGCCGCTTCGCTAACTTTTGACGAGGGCCGGGTGGCACGGGGCAAGCATTTTGACGTTGCCATCCCTGATGGGTGGCACGTGGTCGAAAACTACGAGCGCGACGGCCTCTTTGGGCAGAAGCGCCCGTTCGTAGCCGTCCCTGAACACGTTTCCAACGACGACATTGAGCTTTCAAACCGCATTATTTACGTTGACTCGGGCGATCGCGCCGCCAAGCTCGGTCAGACATCCGCCTTTATGACGGCACCATTGCGGTGCGCTATGTTCTGCCAGGCGCATTATGTCGAAATGGCCAATCAGATGACTGACCCCACTTCGCCCTTTGCTGCTTTTGCGCAAAAAACTATGTGGGATTGCGAAGTCGATGCTCAAAACACCAAATGTTTCATTGTCCAGTACAATTCCGGCACGGGCATAAATGGACTCGAGTTCAATATTCGCCCGTACTCTCTTGATCATTCCGACTATCTACGTGTCTGCCTCTCCATGGATGAAAATATCGACATTGATGCTATTCGCGAAGTGGTGAAGCACATAGCGGCAACTGTCGAGTTGGACAAGCCTTTTGAATCAGATGCGGAAAGGGGTCTCAAGGCGGCTTTCGGGGAGAAGCTCACCAAAGATGAATTCACGGATTTGGCGAGTCGAATTGCTTCGCCCATCCCAAACTTCTTCCAGAAGTTATTTACCGCTGGTCAGAATAGATATGTCTTCCAACTCGATGGCGAAGAGGTTGATGCGCGCGATGCGACGATAGCCGGCGCACGCATGCTTGCGGAATATGGCGAGAAGTTCGTCCCGTACTACGGCAAGTTGCTCGATATTTATGCGGCCAACGATTGCTTCGGAGAGACAGAAACGACCGGTCATGAGGCATACGATTTATTGAAGAACATCTTCGAAGGTGCTTTCCCAAGCGCAGCTCTTTTCGCCGACGATGAAGCGAAAATAGTGACTGAAGAAGGTATTCTCGATGACACGCCCGAAAAGACGGCACTGCGAGACCGTCTTGAAGCGCTTTTCCCTAAAGGGGAAGCGAAGCTGCTTCGTTTGGAGGACGTAGTCCCCCGTGGGTACATTGACGATATAAAAAAATGGGGAATAGACTTTATTCCCAACGATGGCGTTGCGCGCGAGCTTGTCGACCGAGGGAAGGAATGTGTTGTCCCCTCAATTCTTCGATCGCGGCAGGAGCAAATCGATGCGCTGATCGGGATGTCTTCCGATAGCGCATCTACTCTTGAGGCAATTCGCGAGGAGGCCGGTAGGTACAATGTCATCCTCTTTGAGCTGGCTTCTCGCTATAAGACTATTCTTGAAAGGATGATTCCCAAAGAAGCGCTCGAGGGTTCGAAGAGATTTTTGGTTGAGATAAACGATATCTTAGAGCTGATGAGCGATAGTATCGAGACGAACAATCAGAGCATCGGCACGCTGCGGGGTGTGGCGCTACCCGCAGGGATATCGGAATTCAAGCAGCAATTGAGGCAACTCGATGACGCTGTTGCTCGTTTGGCCGCAAAAAATGAAAAAGAGCAGGAAATTGATGCTCTTGAAGCAAAAATTCAGGAATTGGAAAATGCGAGGGCGAAGATCCCCGGACTTGAGCAGCAGGCGAAGATGCTTTCCAGCGAGATAGATAAAATGAGCTTCTTCTCCTTTAGCAAGAAGAAGGCGAGAAAGGCGGAGCTGGCTCAATGCCAGGCTCAGCTTGAAAGTTGCCGCAGTCAGGCGGCTTTGATTGATTCGGTGCGCGCTGAGCATGAAGAAGCGAAAGCCGAATTTGCGAAATTGCGCCAGGCATAAACGACGAGTCCCTTTAAAACACGAGATGGAACGATGAATCAGTTAGATATAAACGAACAGTTGAAGCTGCGGTTCGCGCGTCCTTTGGGCGATTTCGACGCGCGGCGCGTGGTAGTGTGGCACGACCCCGACGGCGAGTTCGAGGAAGACTTCGACAAGTTGGCAGCGGAGGGATTCGACGGCGCGGGTGTTGCGGACGGGGTCATGCCTGCTGGGGGCGGTTTCCCTCGCAATCTTCGGTTTCTCAAGGCCGAAGAGGGTGTCATGTTTCTTGCCAAGAAGCTCATTGCCCGCGACGATGTGGAGAACGACATCTTGCTGTACCGGAAACGGGGCAAGGGCAAAGTCGAGGGCGATTGGCTGGCCGACGTCGAGTTGTACGCGGAGTCGTTCCAGGCCGACCGCTTCTCGCTTTTGGCCACAGAGCTCGGGGCGTCGAATGTCGACGCGGTGCGCGATGCCCTGCGGGGATTCCGAGGCTATTTCGCCTCGAAGGCGCGCATTAAGAAGTTTCACGACTGCATGCCTGAGCCTTCGTCGGCCGAAGACGTCGAGGTGGGTGTGCTTGCGGCGTTGCTTGGCGCGGCGGGTCCTGAGGATGCTTCGGTCGGATTTATCGTGCGCGGATATATGCGCTCGCTGCTGAAGTGCAGGGAAAACCCGGCCGACGCGTTCGATCCCTTCGCTAAATATGGTGCTGACGAGGCTCTTTCAAATTTTGTTGCGCGCAAGACGGGTTTTACGGGGGCGCTTGACGAAACATCTTCGCTCGAGGCGCTTGCTTCGCACGTTCTCGTATCGGCGGCGTCGTTCGTGCTTCCCGATGGTGCGCTTTCGGGGCTTGAGCGCTGTATATCGAAACAGCATGCGCCGTTCTGTTTGTCCATCGTGAGGGACTGGGACAGAAGCGAGGGTGCGGCCGATCTCTATGAAGTGGCGCGAATCGTAGAGGAGTCGTGCGGCTTGCCGGCGCGTTTTGCGGGTCTGCCGCTTGACGGCATCGTCGATTGCGACGTGTTCCCTTGCATAAATGAGGCGATCCTTGGTGGCCTCATGGTTTCGCTGGCGGATGGCGCCGACCGCGCTGAAGAGGCGCATCGAGTGTGCGCTCGCCGCAAGGATTTGGCCTGGCATAACTACGTGGCGTGCTACTTTGATGCGCTTGATGCCGCTGCGAGCCTATGCGATTTTCGGCGCGAGCATGCGGGAGGTTTCCATGTAGCTCAGGCGAAGGAAGTGTGGCGCGCCTACGAGACCGACTGGTACCGCGCTGACAGCTTCTATCGCCACCTGTGCCATTCCTTCGAGCTGTGCAAAACCAAGCCGCGCCCTGCGCTCGAAGGGCCGCTGCGCAGCGTGGTCGGCTGGGCGGAGAACCTGTACTCAAATTGGTACATTGAAGGCGTGAACGCGTGCTGGGAGAACGCAGCGTCCTCGCAATGGGCAAGCGCGGGCTACATCGAAGGCGTGCCTCGTGAACGGCGGTTTTACTGGGAGGTACTCCCTTCGTGCAAGGGCAGTGCGAAAAATGCGGTCGTCGTCATTTCCGATGCGCTGCGATTTGAGGTCGCGGCTCAGATGGCACGTGTGCTCGAGCGTGAAAGGGGCAGCGTCGTCGCGCTATCCAGCATGCAGGCAGTGTTCCCCTCGGTTACCGAATTCGGCATGGCGGCGCTGTTGCCGCAGCGAGACTTGTCGCTCGATTGGGAGACGGGGGCGGTGTTCGCGAACGGCATGCCCACCGCCACCACCTCGCAGCGCGAGGCGGTTCTGCGCGCCACTGCTGCCGATGCACGGGCCCTGCGCGTCGAGGACTTCCTCGATTTGCTCGCCGAGGAGCGAAAGGCGCTCGTCAAAGGTGCATCCGTGGTGTACCTGTACCACAACAAGATCGATTCCACAGGCGAAAAAATCGCGACGGAAGACGACGTGTTCAAGGCGTGCGCCGACGAGATAGATTCTCTTTGCGCGCTTGCAAGGCGCCTCACGTCTGAAGTGCAGGGTTGCCAGGTGACGATAACGGCCGATCATGGCTTCTTGTATACGCGCGGCGAGCTGCGCGAATGCGGAAGCCTCGACAAGGGCGATATGCCGCTGTCGCCTGTCGTTGCAGGTAAGCGCCATATCGTGGCTCGCGCGGACGACGCCGAATGGGCTGACTCGATAGGGGATCCGGCAAGCACGCTGTTTGTGGAAATGAACATGAGCGACGTCTCGGGCGGCAGATACACGGGGCTTGCGCCGCATCGCGCTATCCGCATCAAGCAGCCGGGTGGTACGCGCAACTACGTGCACGGGGGGCTGACGCTGCAGGAGCTGTGCGTTCCTGTGCTATCGTTCCGTCGAGTTCGTTCGGGTGCGAAGGGCTTCCGGGATACCCAAGCCGCGACGATTCGTGTGCTTTCGGAATCGCGGCGCATAACCAATTCGCTCTTTAACGTGAGCCTTTTGCAGGAGGAGCCTGCTGCGGGCAAGGTTTTGCCGTGCGAATATGAGCTCGTTTTCCTCGATTCATCAGGAAACGAAGTGTCTGATGTGGTGAAGGCTCACGCCGATCTTACTTCCGACAACCCGCAGGACCGCGTGATCAAGGTGCGCTTCAGCTTGAAGGCGGGCTGCTCGTTTATCTCGAAGGAAGCATATTACCTGGTAGCGCGCGATAAGAGCTCGGGTGTTCAGGTATGGCGCGAGAAGTATCGCATCGAAGTGGCGTTTGCCCCCGTTGACGACTTCGGGTGGTAATGAGGAGGAACTTAGCGTTTTGGTAGCGAGGACGGAGCGGAGGTGTGCGGGCCTTCGCTCCTGTGCTTGTAGCGGATGACGAGAATCGCAGGGCGCCCGATAGTGTCGCGTGGGTAATTATCGCGTGCCTTGCGATGTTTTCTCTTTGCCGTTCGGGGGATGCGCCTGCGCGCGTGTATGCATTTCCCTTACAATACCAACTCACTATGATTGAAATCTTGAACACCATTGACTCAGTCGTGTGGGGGCCTGCGATGATCGCGCTCCTGCTCGGCACCCATATCTTCCTCACCGTTCGCACGGGCTTCATCCAGCGCAAGCTGCCTCAGGCGCTTCGTATGTCGTGGGGCGGCGGCACCTCGAAGGGCGAGGGCGATATCTCCAACTTCGGCGCGCTTGCGACGGCGCTTGCTGCGACCATCGGCACGGGGTCGATTGTCGGTGTTGCCACGGCAATCCTGGCAGGCGGCCCGGGCGCCGTTTTCTGGATGTGGATCATGGCGGTTTTGGGTTCTGCCACAGCTTTTATCGAGGCCACACTGGCACAGCTTTATAAAGAAAAAGACCCGCTTTACGGCGGTTATCGGGGTGGACCGGCTTATTATATTCACCGCTTTTTCGAGCGCAAAGAGGGCAGGAAGAAAAGG
>ERZ779885.2756-NODE-2756-length-15702-cov-3.699048_pt1 | contig 15702 bp, 8 predicted proteins | sample MGYA00511554_ERZ779885 | MGnify/ENA primary metagenome ERZ779885 (study PRJEB29588, sample SAMEA2160998) | human gut metagenome | biome: human gut; feature: human-associated habitat; material: faeces | place: Denmark | collected 2008/2010 ... | reverse complement strand
CTCTTTTACGGCTACAGCGAATCCGGCGCGCTGGCGTTCGCCAGTGAGGCCCGCAGCCTGATGGGCCTCGTGAAGGAGGTTTTCCCCTTCCCGCCCGGCTGCTGGTATGAGGACGGCGTGTTCCATCGCTACCGCGATCCTGCCGCTGCAGATGTGGTCTGCCCGGACAAGGGCGAGGATCTGCTGCGCGGCATTCGTGAGCGCCTGATTGAGGGCGTGGACAAACGGCTGGATTCGGATGCCCCGCTCGGCTTCCTGCTTTCCGGCGGTCTCGACAGTTCTCTTGTCTGCGCCATTGCAGCGCGTAAGCTGAACAAACCCATCCGCACCTTTGCCGTCGGCATGGAAAAGGATGCCATTGATCTGAAGTATGCCCGTCAGGTTGCCGATTACCTCGGCGCCGAGCATACGGAATTCTATATGACGCCGGAAATGGTTAAGGAAGCGCTGCCGGAGGTCATTTCCCGTCTCGGCACGTATGACATCACGACGATCCGTGCCAGTATGGGCATGTACCTGCTCTGCCGCGAGATTCACCGCCACACCGATGTGCGTGTGCTGCTCACCGGCGAGGTTTCCGATGAGCTCTTCGGCTATAAATATACCGATTTCGCTCCCTCCGCTCAGGCATTTCAGGAGGAAAGCCAGAAGCGTGTGCGCGAGCTCTACGCCTACGACGTGCTTCGCGCCGATCGCTGCATCGCAGACAACAGCATTGAAGCCCGCGTGCCGTTCGGCGATCTCGAATTTGTGCGCTACGTCATGAGCATCGATCCGGAAACGAAGCGCAACCACACCGGCAAGGGAAAATACCTGCTGCGCAAGGCGTTCGAGGGCGACTGGCTGCCGCCGGAGATTCTGTGGCGTGAAAAGGCTGCGTTCAGCGACGCTGTGGGCCACAGCATGGTGGATGACCTCAAGGAATACGCGGAGGAAATGTTCCCCGGCGACGATTGGAAGAAAGAGTGCGCGGCCTATCAGCCTACTTCCCCGTTTACGAAGGAGTCGCTGCTGTACCGCGAGATTTTCGAGCGCTACTATCCCGGTCAGTCGGAGATGGTTGTCGATTTCTGGATGCCGAACAAAACCTGGCCCGGCTGCGACGTCAACGACCCCTCGGCGCGTGCTGTCCAACTACGGCGCAAGCGGAACCTGAAAAAGGAAAGGTGGGAAAAAGTTTACATAACGTAAAAACTGGAAATGAGTCCGCGCAATACGGACAGATGTCCAAAACCTAAAAATTTTTTATATAAATTTTACAGCAAAGCACTTGCAATCACAACCCTTTTTGTGGTAAATTATAAATGCAGTTATTCCTCTCTGGAGAGCCTCTTACAAGAGCGCCGAAGGTGTAAGGCGGTTCGCCGATCTCTCAGGCAAAAGGACAGAGCAATAATCTTGCTACGTCCTTTCCGCGACTCTCGTCCCGCAAGGCGGAAATAATCAGGAAAGGATGGACGATCGGGGGATCGTCCGCAGGCAAAATCTATGCAGGCAATCATCAGTTTTATCACCGGCACCCTTAACACTGTCGCATGGCTGTACATCTTCCTGCCGTGCACCATCATCTTTGGTCTTTATCTGACCATCCGCAACCGTGGTCTTCAGTTCACGAAGTTCGGCTACGTGATGAAGAACACGCTGGGCAAAATGTTCCAGAAACAGGAAGCAGGCGAAGGCGCAGTCACGCCGATGCAGGCTGTTTCCACGGCGCTGGCGGCTACCGTCGGCACCGGCAACATCGTCGGTACCTCTCAGGCAATCGCCCTCGGCGGCTACGGCGCCATCTTCTGGCTCTGGCTGGCAGCTCTGCTGGGCATGATGGTCAAGTACTCCGAAGTTCTTCTCGCGATCAAGTACCGTGAGCGCGACGCGAGGGGCGACTGGGTCGGCGGTCCGATGTACTACGTCAAGAACGGTCTCGGCAAGGGCTGGCAGTGGGTCGGCATCCTGTTCTGTATCTTCGCAGCAATCGCCGCCTTCGGCATTGGCAACATGTCGCAGGTCAACTCCATCGTCGGCTCCATCAACAACGCTGTCGACGCGTTCATCCCGTCCGCTGCTGCGGAGCGCGGCACGCTGAACCTCATCCTCGGTATCGTTCTGGCTGTCCTCGTCGGCGTCATTCTCTTCGGCGGCATCAAGCGTATCGGCGCCGTTGCTGAAAAGCTCGTCCCGGCCATGGCTCTTCTTTATATTGTCTTCGGTCTTACCGTTATCGTTGTCCACGCAGGCAACATCATCCCCGCATTCGGCAAGATCTTCTCCACTGCATTCAACCCGCAGGCAATCGGCGGCGCGGCTGCCGGTATCGTCCTGAAGGAAACCATCGTCTGGGGTCTTCGCCGCTCGGCGTTCTCCAACGAAGCTGGTCTTGGCTCTGCGGCTATCGCGCACTCCGCGGCTGACACCCCGGGTCCTGTCCAGCAGGGTATGTACGGTATCTTCGAGTGCTTTGCCGATACCATCGTTATTTGCTCTCTGACTGCTCTTACCATCATCTGCTCCGGCGTTGAGATCCCGTTTGGCGTCAAGCCCGGCTCTGAGCTCATCACCGCCGCATTCGCAACTGTCTTCGGCGATAAGATCGCTTCTACGTTCGTCGCGGTTGCTCTGACGCTCTTCGCGTTCACGACGATCCTCGGCTGGTCTCTGTACGGATCTCGCTGCTTCCAGTATCTGTTCGGTCTGAAGGCTGCTTCGGTCTACAAGGCTTTGTACGTCGTCATCATCGTCGTCGGCGCAGTTTCCTCCATCGACGTCGTGTGGGATATCTCCGATACCTTCAACGGTCTGATGGCTGTCCCGAACTTCATCGCCCTGATCGCGCTGTCGCCTGTCGTCATCAAGATGACGAAGGAATACTTCTTCGACAAAAAACCGGCATAATTATAACACTTACCTTAAAATCGCAGCATCTTTTCGATAGGTGGAATAAATTGCAGAAAACGGCTCCGGGATTTCCCGGAGTCGCTTTTCGTGTGTCTGGAAGGCAAAAGAACAAGCAAGCCGCTATCTGCGCGATAGCGGCTTGCTTCAGTTGGTTCTGTTTAATCCTTCGGATAGATGCAGCGCACGCCCTGATCTTCCAGGTAGCGCAGCCACGCCTCGCTGGGGCGGGCGTTGGTGACGACTGCCTCGATTCCGGAAACCGGGGTGATGTTCACGAACGAGACTTTGTCGATCTTCGAGCTGTCGACGACGAGAATCTTCTGCCGCCCAGCGCGGAGCATTGCCTGCTTTGCCTGTGCGTTGAGTTCGTTCGAGTCAGTGACGCCCGCTTCGCGGTCGAGACCCTTGCAGGAGACGAAGACCTTGTCCACATGATAGTTGCCGAGATATTTTTCGCACTGGCTGCCGACCAGCGCCAGAGACTCTGCCTTGAGTCTGCCGCCCGTGAGCAGAATCGACCAGGTTTCCACGTTTGCCAGCTCCACCACCAGCTCGACCGAGTTGGTAATGATCGTAAGGTTTTTCTTGTCGCGCAGCTTCTTTGCGCAGAACAGCGCCGTCGAGCTGTCGTCGATCATCAGATGGTCCCCATCGTCGACCATCTGGCAGACGAGGTCTGCAATCTGGTTTTTGAATTCGACGTTCGTCTTGCTGCGGATGGCGTGGGACAGGTCGGTTTTCGTACTGTTGCCGAGGATGGCGCCGCCGTAGGTTTTGGTGGCGTAGCCCTCTTTTTCGAGCTTGTCGAGGTCGCGGCGGATGGTTTCCTCCGTGACCTGATAGTGGGCAGCAAGCTCGCTGACCAGAACGCGCTGTTCGGCGCGGAGTTTTTGCAGAATTTCGTTTTTGCGTTCAATTGCTAACATGGTTTGTCCTTTCGCGTCCGCCATCTTTGTCGCAGCGGACTGAATTCCACATAATAATAAATAATATAGCATAAAAACACGAAAAGTGCAAGAGCTCTTCCAGTAGAAAACGGAAATAACTGTAAGAAAATCGCAGACGCGGCGCAAAAGCGCGCACTGGGAAAAAATACTTCTTAATTTTGCGCTTTACGTCTTGAAAAAACGAAAGCCGTCTGATAAATTAGAAAGCGCTGGTAGTTATGTAAATTTTTTTATGTAAATCGATTGAGAGCGGAGCGAATCTGGTTTATGGTTTTTTCAAGCTTGTTCTTTTTATATATTTTTCTGCCGCTGTGCCTGCTTTTGTACTTTATTCAGCGGAGCTTGACGGCGAAAAACATCGTCCTGGTCTGCGCGAGTCTGGTGTTTTACGCCTGGGGGGAGCCGGTGTATGTGCTTCTGATGCTGGCGGTGTCAGCGCTCAACTGGGGCTTTTCGTTGGCGTTTGAAAAAAAGAGGAGCCGGGCGCTGCTGGCGCTGTGCGTGGCGCTGAATCTGTCGGGGCTGATCGTATTCAAATACGCGGGATTTCTGGTGGAGAACTGCAATGCGATTTTCAAAACCGCGTTTGCCGTACCGCAGATATCGCTTCCGATCGGCATCTCGTTTTACACATTTCAGGCGCTGTCGTATTCGGTCGACGTGTACCGCAAAGACGTTGCGGCGCAGCGGTCTTACTGGAAGCTGCTGCTGTATGTTTCGATGTTTCCGCAGCTCATTGCAGGACCGATTGTCCGCTATGTGGACGTTGCGGCGCAGATCGACGCGCGCGAGCTGGACAGCGAGAACATCTTCCGCGGCGTGACGCGCTTTTGCATCGGTCTCGGCAAAAAGGTGCTGCTTGCCGATCACATCGGGCAGGTGGCTGACCAGCTGCTGGGCGGCTCATTTGCGGGCGCGACGTCGGTGGGCATCCTGCTCGGCATGCTCGCCTACATGTTCCAGATCTACTTCGATTTTTCCGGCTACTCCGACATGGCAATCGGTCTCGGGAAAATCCTCGGCTTTACGTTCATGGAGAACTTCCGTCTGCCGTATACGGCAAAATCCATCACCGAATTCTGGCGGCGCTGGCACATTTCGCTCAGCTCGTTCTTCCGGGATTATGTCTACATACCGCTCGGCGGCAACCGGAAACACGTGTATCTGAACCTGTGTGTCGTCTGGGCGCTGACGGGTCTGTGGCACGGCGCGAGCTGGAACTTTGTGCTGTGGGGGCTGTACTTTTTTGTGCTGCTGTGCATCGAGCGGCTGCTCAGAAATGGGCTTTCCAGAATTCCAAAGCCGGTGCGCCATCTTGTGACATTGGTTCTGATTCTGTTCAGCTGGAACATTTTCTATCACACGGATCTGACGCGGCTGTTGGAAAGCTTCCGGATTCTGTTCGGGCTTTCTGGCTCCGGCTTCACAAACGAGACGACCAATCTGCTGCTGCGCAATAATCTGCCGCTGCTGCTGGTCTGCGCGGTCGGCTGCACGGCAATTCCGCAGTTCACGGGAAATGTGATTGGGCTTCTGTGCGCGGAAAAGCGCGACGACGGCGTGGGGCACAAGGTCTACGCAGCGTTGACGTTCGTTTTTGATCTGGCACTGCTGGCGCTGGCAACGATTTCTCTTGCCGGGTCGAGCTACAACGCATTTTTGTATTTCCGCTTCTAGGAGGGCGGGCGCATGAAAAAGATTTATCGCGCGATGGCAGGCATCATTCTGGCGCTGCTGCTGGCAATCGGGCTTGCCTCACTCTTTACAACCGGCGTGGGAAGCGACGGCGCGGATACCAGCAAGCCGCAGTTTTCCATGCAGGCGCTGCTGGACGGCACATTCATCTCCAAGCTGGAAACCTGGTATACGAACACCTTCCCCATGCGAGATACGCTTTTGAAGGCGAACCGCTGGCTCAACGGCTTCTACCATTCCTCCGCCGGAGACGACAACATTCTCGTCCTCGACGGCAACACCGGTGCCGAGCAGGGCGGCGAGTCGCTGGCGCGGCAGGAATATGAAAAAACGGGGCAGACGCTCGAAAATGAGCCGCAGCCTTCGCAGGAAACGTCCGGCGATGCTGAGATTACCAATCCGGAAACCGGAGCAGAAACGGCTGCGCCGGAAACGGCGACAGGGGAGACGAGCGGCGAAGCTCATACGGAGCCGACCCCGGAACCAACCGAGGAGGATTCGGTGCCGGAGCTGGATAACCCCGATATCTCCGAGGCACAGTACGCCGGAAATGTCGTGATTGTGGGCGATCGCGCGATGGAAATTCCGACGGCAACAAACTCCGTCATTGAGAGCTACGCAAAGACCGTCAATGCTTTGGCGGATGCGTTGGGCAGTGATGTGCGGACCATCAGTCTGGTCACGCCGAACGGCGGCGAGTTTTATTCGCCCGAGAGCATGCATCAGGGACTCAATTCCCAGAAGGACATGATCGACTACTGCTACGGCAAGATGGGAAAAGACATCCTGACCGTCGACGCCTACTCGAAGCTGCGCGCGCATACGGACGAGTATATTTTCTTCCGGACTGACCACCACTGGACGCAGCTGGGCGCATATTACGCCTACACTGCGTTCTGCGAGGCGGCAGGCTTTGAGGCAGTGCCGCTCGACCGGTTTGAGACCGGACGCTACGACCGGTTCGTCGGCTCGATGTACACCTTCACGGCAAATTATCCCCAGAGCCAGACGCTTCTGGATAACCCCGATTATCTGGAATACTATCTTCCGATTGCCACCACGCACGCAAAATACTACGCGGACGGGAATCTGCAGAACGGCGTGCCGGTGAGTGTGGTCTATCAGCATCTCGACGCCTCTGTCAGCAACAAATATCAGTGCTTTATCGGCGGCGACACGCCCGTGTGCGTCATTGAAACCGACGTGGAGGGACCTGTGTGCCTGATGCTCAAGGAGTCCTACGGCAACGCCTTTGCACCGTTCCTGACGAGCCACTACAGCAAGATCATCGTCGTCGACCCCAGAGAGTTCAACCGCGACGGAAAGCCGAGTCTGGACCTGACGCAGTTTGCAAAGGACCAGGGCGTGAATGATCTGCTGGTGATCAACTATCCGTATATGATCAATAACTCGTATTACATCGCCTGGCTCGGCAGACTCGTCGGCTACAGCGCTTCCTGATACTTTTTTAAGACAAAAATCTCCCCGGTGCGCAAGCACCGGGGAGATTATTTTACGATTCGCGGACGTTGAAGTCCTTGGTGGTGACAAGCTTGTGGTTGAAGTAAATTTCCAGCGTGTACGTGCCTGCCTTCTGCGGCATGCTGGAAAGCGAACCGACGAACAGATCCTTTTCCCACATGGTGTTCCACTGCCGCTGCGTTTCCTCGAAGCTGACAAGCTTGCCCGCGTCGTTACGGACAACGAGCATGACGGTAATGTCATCCTCCGCCTTCGTGTCGAGCGTCGAGAGCGTTTGCAGCGCGAACGCCATCTGCTCGGAAATCGTGTAGTAGTTGTTGCGCGAGGTCGAGAGGTTCGAACTGGTCACGGTTTCCACATTTGCGGGCTTGAGGAAGAAGCCGAGGTAGGTGTTGCCCATGCCGTGGTCGGTGTACTTGTCCGTCACAGCCGGGGAGTGATACGCCACTTTTGTCTCGCCCTCGAGCTTTTCTCCGCTCTTGAGCGCAATGGTGAACGTGTAGTCCGCATCGGGAACCAGATCGGAGAGCGGCACGCGCAGCGGCGCGTCCTGCGCTTCGGGAAGCTCGACCGCGGTATCGATACCCGCGATCTTTGCTTCCAGTGTCCAGCCTGGCTCCGCAGGGTCTACCTCGCAGGTCCAGTCGAGAACGAGATCCTCACCGTCGACATCGGCTGTAAACGAGGAGAGCTTCGTGATGTTCGGCGTGATCGACGTCGAGACGCTTTGCAGCATCGTGGGCGTGGAGATGATGATTTCATATGTCTCGCCCGGCGTCAAGCCCTCGAAGGTCACAGACGGCGTGGAGACGATCTGCGTGTCGGAGTAGTCGTTGGGACCCGTGATGGTAACGGTCCAGCTCTCGGGTGCGTCGCCTTCGATATCCCAGGACAAGATTGCCGACGAGCTCGAAATCGCGACGGACAGCGGCGGGACGATGCTGACGGTCGGAACCGTAGAGAACGTTGCGCTCGTCTGCCCGATGAGCTTCGTGTTCTCAGGCTCCTGCAGGGTAAAGGTATACTCGGTGCCGGAGGCGAGACCTGCAATGACGGTGCTGTGACCGGAGAAGGTCGCGGTCTGCGCTTCCTGTCCCTCTGCCGCATAGCTGACGGTCCAGCTGCCGGGGTCGGGTCCATCCAAAATGATGAGGTTCAGCTCCGCCTGCGTCACGGAGACAGGCGTTGCCGTGAAGCTCAGAATCTCCGTCTGCGCGAGCGTCGTTGCCATGAGCGTGTAATTGCCGGTCGGGGTTTCTCCGTTCTGCGGCTCGACGGTCACGGTGTACTGTGTGCCGGGGACAAGACCGGAGAAGGTAAGGTCTGTCTTTGCCTGGAAGCTCTGGTGGAACTTGTTTCCGTAGGTGTCGGAGCAGACAACCTGGAACGAGCCTTCCTTTTCGCCGGAATCGACCTGCACGGTCAGATAGTCCGTGCCGGTGTCCACAAGGGTGATCTCGTTGATGTGCAGATTGCTGGGCGCAATGATGAAGAAGTAGACCGCCGCGCCGATGCCGGCAATCAGCAACAGGCAGCACAGCGCGATGGGAAGCCAGCGGCTCTTTTTGCGGCGCTTTTTGGGCGCGCCGGAATCATCCAGCGGTGCGTCGTCTTCTTCATCCGGCTCCAGAGACCCGGAGATGCCATAGCCCTCCGGGTCCTTCTGCGCTTCTTTATGGACCGAGTCGATGAGCGAGTTGAGCATCTGCGTGTCCGGCGAGAAGTTCTCCTTGAAATCCTCGGGCAGCGAATCGGTGTCTGCAAACTGCACCGGCTCAATTTCTTCCTCCTGCGTCAGATCGACCGGCTCGTGCTCACCCGCGATCGGGGGAACAATCAGCGTGTCGTCGACCTGGTTGCGCTTCATGTACTCGACCAGTGCGTCCTTCAGTTCCTGCGGGCTCTGGTAGCGGTCGGCAGGCTGGAAGGCACACGCCTTGAGAATGATTTCGGAAATCTCGTAGTCCGCGTACATCGGAACCGGGAGCGCCTCGCCGGTGACTCTGCGGCGATCCGCTGCCTTCGCGGACGTGTTTTCGTCCTCAAAGGGCGCGTGGTTGCCGTTGAAAATCCGGTATAGAATCAAGCCCACGGAATAAATATCCGTCGTTGGCTCGATCGTGCCGAGCAGACTGAACAGCTCCGGCGCGGAGTAGGAGCTGAGCATGCTCTCGGGCATCGTGCAGTATTTGAGATCGTCGATTTTCGCGATGCCAAGGTCTCCGAGCAGGAAATGCCCCTGTGCGTTCAAGTAGATGTTGGACGGCTTGACGTCGCGGTGAATGAGCCCCGCCGCACGCAGATCGATGAGGGCGCTGCAAAGGTCCATCGCCAGATTGACCGCGCAGAGCTTCGTCATGGCGTTGTCGGATAAGTAATCGACGAGCGTCTTGCGATGCTCGGCAAGCAGATACATGTCGTAGCCGACGCCGTCTTCCTTGGGCGCGATCTGATAGCTGCGGAAGCAATCGAGATTCGGGCTTGCCGAGAGTGTTTCAAGCGTTGTCAGCTCCGTCTGATAATCGGAAACAACCTGCTCATAATATTTTTGCGCGTCTTCCTTTGTGGCGGCGGCTCCGGTGAACATCAGCGCGTCGACCTGCTTCTGCGACTCCGGCACGGAGATGTGCTTGAGAACGTAGGTCTGCCCGCTTTTGGTGCTTCTGACGATATATACTGCGGCTGCGCCGCGAACGCTCACACACTCGACTACTTCCATATTGGAAAGCAGCGGCGAGATAAGCTTGAGTTCTGCCAAATGGTTCGCCTCCTTTTTATACGTCCTATTATTCTAAGCGATTTTTGATAAAAATGCAATACAAGATATTGCGATATGGGGTTGGAATTTGTCGCAAGGTGTGTTATGATACGCAGTAGGTCTCAACCGAAGCGGCGCAATGCCGCCAACCATCCAGCACGCAAAGGTGCGTGCGCAGCAAACGGAGGATTTGCATGAAACTGAAAAAATGCGAATACTGCGGCACGGAGTTTGACGCCGCGCTCAGTCAGTGTCCGCTCTGCGGAAAAGCGGTGCAGCCCGGCGCAGCCGAGCCGCAGCCGGTCATGCCCGCGGCGTATAAGCCGGCAGGCGGTCGCGGCGGAAAGTTCAGTAAGAAAAAGGGCGGTCATTTCGCTGCCGACCCGAAAAAGGAAAAAGAGGCAAAAAGCGCGGAAAATCCCTATAAGATTCCGAAATGGATGATGGTTACGATCTGCGTGATTCTGGGGCTTGCGGTTCTGATGGGCGCGGCGTTCGCGCTGTATCAGCTCAGCTGGTTCCCGAAATTCCTGAGCCCCAAGGAGCCGGTGAGCATGCAGGAGCCGGCGCAGCAGCCCGCGCAGGAGGCTGCTTCCGAGCCGTCGCAGCCCGCTGTTCCCACCGAGCAGCAGTATATGAACGAGGAAGACTACCAGCCGGAGGAAGCGGACGAGCAGCCGGAGGCGGTTGTGCCCTGTGAGGGCTTGACGCTTGCCACAAGCTCGATTACCTTTGACGAGCCGGAGCGGTTTTACAACATCACCGTCCAGAAGCTTCCGGAAACCTGCAATCAGGAGGTAACGTTCACCTCCAGCGACGAGACGATTGCAACGGTGAACCAGCAGGGAAAGGTCGTTGCGGTCAACGGCGGTACGGCGGTCATTACCGCAGCCTGCGGAGACCAGACGGCAACGTGTCTGGTAACCTGCGATTTCATTGCCGAAGAGGAGCAGGAACAGCCTGAAGAGCTTCCGCCTGCGCTGAATTCCACGGATATGACGCTGTTCTATCCCGGCGAGCAGGCGCCTCTGATTGTCAGCAACATCCCCGAAGGTGCGCAGGTGACGTTTACGAGCGAAAACGCCTCGGTTGCCACCGTCACCTCCAGCGGCACCATTACCGCTGTCGGCAGCGGCACGACGACCGTGCGTGCGGAGGTCAGCGGCACGAAGCTTGAGTGCATCGTCCGCTGCAAGCTCGATTCCAGCGCCGAGTCCGGCGCGGATGTGGATGCGGAGGGCTGCACGCTCAGCCATTCGGACGTTACCATGGCGTTCCTCGGCGAGTACTTCAAAACCTCCCTCAAGGACGCGGACGGAAACCGCGTGAAGGGGCTTTCGTGGAAATCGGGCAACACGGGCGTATGTACGGTCGACGCAGACGGCGTCGTCACCGCAACCGGCAAGGGCACGACCACGGTCTCGACCACCTACGGCGGCAAGAGCTTTGAGTGCATCATTCGCTGCAATCTCAAATAAAAAGCAATTCCCGGACATCGGTTTGTTCCGATGTCCGGGAATTTTTTCGGTTCATGCTTCGGATTTTCTCGATCTGCGGAACAGCAGGGTGATGCACCACAGACCGGCAAGACCGACCACTGCGTAGATAATGCGGCTGACGCTCGCGGTCTGCCCGCCGAAAATCCACGCGACCAGATCAAAGCGCGCGAAGCCGACCAGACCCCAGTTGACCGCGCCGATAATTGCCAGAATCAATGCCAAGGTATCCATGATAGTTCCTCCTTTTATGAACGCATCCATAGTATGCACGGCATGGCTGCCGCTTATTCCGCAAATCGCACAGAAATGCAAGAAATTGAGATTGCATTTTTGGCAAAATCCTGTATAATAAATATAGCCTGCAAATTTTTTAGGCACGTAAACATTTTTTAAGTTTCCCAGCCGGACAAGCACCTGCAAGGAAACCCTGATATCCCTGTCAGGAGGCGATGAAATGAACATTGTTTGTCTGGATCTGGAGGGCGTGCTGGTGCCCGAAATCTGGATCGCGTTTTCTTCGCAGAGCGGCATCCCCGAGCTGCGCAGAACCACGCGCGATGAGCCGGACTACGAAAAGCTCATGCGCTGGCGGCTTGCAATTTTAAAGGAGCACGGCTTCCGCATTGAAAATATCGACGCGACGCTGTTGTGTCAGCGGCCCAAGCTTGCGCCGTACATTCCGGCCATGCGCCAGAATCTGGCCGATGCCTTCGGCCTGCCGGTGGATGCCGTGAGTGTAAAGGCCACCACCGAGGAACATCTGGGCTTTACCGGTGAGGGGCTGGGCATTGCCGCCCACGCTGTTGCCCTGATCGAAACACTGTAAACGGGAGCGTGTACCAATGACTCTGAACGCGATCATTGCAAATTTCCAGACCTTCAAACTGGTCGATTTGCTGGATATCATCATCATTTCCTTCCTGATTTACCAGCTGCTGGGCATTGTCAACCGCACCCGCGCCGGCCAGCTGTTCAAGGGTGCGCTGCTGGTGATGGCCGTCTATCTGGTGGCAGAAACGCTGAACATGCGTACCGTCACATGGCTGCTGAACTCACTGCTGCAGGTGGGCCTGCTGACGCTGGTGGTGTTGTTCCAGCCGGAGATCCGCCGTGCGCTGGAGCGCATGGGCCAGACCGACCAGTGGGCTGCCAAACTGTTCAATGTCAAAGGCCGCTACAACGACCCCAGCCTCAAGGGCGCATGGCGCAGTGCCATCATTGCCATCTGCGATGCGGCAGAGCGCTTTTCTGAGACCAAGACCGGTGCACTGATCGTGCTGGAACGCCACACGAACCTTTCGGAGATCGTGCGCACCGGCACGCCGGTGAACAGTGCGGTCAATCTGGAAGTGCTGGGCACCATTTTCTACGAGGGCACGCCCCTGCACGATGGTGCTGCCATCATTGAGAATGGCCGCATCAAAGCCGCGGGCTGTGTGCTGCCGCTTTCCAACAATCTGGATCTTGGCAAGGATATGGGCACCCGTCACCGCGCCTGCCTTGGCATTGCCGAAAATTCCGACGCCATCGCCATCGTGGTCAGCGAGGAGACCGGTATCATCTCCATGGCAAAGAACGGCGTGCTGATCCGCCATTTTGACCGGCAGACCCTGTATACCCGTCTGGTGGATGAGATGATCCCTAAGGAGACCACCACCGAAAAGACGACGGTCAGCGGCTGGCGCGGTCAGCTGGACCGTCTGTGGAAATGGGTCAGCCAGAAGGAGGACGATGCGCAATGAACAACGAACCCAACAAGAAAAATGGCGCAAAGCCTGCGGTCGCCCATAAGAAAAACATTCTGGACGACCGCCGCATCCGGCTGGCACTTTCGGTGCTGGGTGCTATCGTTGCATGGATGGTGGTCACGATCATCGTCCAGCCCGGCACCACCAACACCATTTATAATGTGCCGGTGGATTATACCTACGATTCCGCAGCTTACACCTCCCGGGGCCTGAGCATCGTCAGCGCACAGGACAAGACCGTGAACCTGAAGATCTCCGGTGACGGCTACACCATCGGCGGCCTGACTGCTTCCGATTTTGTGGTCTACCCGGATTTTTCCAGCGTGCGCGACAGCGGCGAAAAGACCTTGCGCCTGCTGGTGCGCGGTGCCAACGGCCTGCTGAACGGTGTCACCGTGACCATGGAAGGCAATGATAACACGGTGGACGTGGTGTTTGACGTGGTGGAGGAAAAGACCCTGCCCGTTACCGTTACCACCAACTACCTGACCATTGCGGATGGCTATATCCTTTACAGCACCGATGTTTCCAAGGAGAACATCACCCTTTCCGGCCCCAGCAGTGAGCTGGACAAGGCCGTTACCTGTACCGCAGAGGTGACCTACAGCGGGGAGCTGACCGAGTCGGTCACACTGAGCACGCCGCTGCGCTTCTACACCTCCGGCGGCAGGGAGGTCAAGTTTGAGTACACGGAGCTGGAAGAAAACAGTGTGGACGTCACCCTGCAGGTGTACAAGATGGCCACCCTGCCGGTGAATGTGAATTTCATCAATGCACCGCGCGATTTTGATGATTCGGTGCTGGTATACGCGCTCAGCCGCAAGCAGCTCAAGGTGGCCGGCCCGGAGGCTAAGATCGATATGCTGTCCACCCTGCCCATTGGCAGCATCGACCTTTCCACTTTTACGCTGAACAAGAGCTACGAGCTGCCTATCGACCTGCCCACGGACATCTATCTGCTGGATAACATTTCCACCATCACAGTCAGCTTTGACTGCTCTGCTCTGGAGACCAAGACCATGAACCTGCCCAACACCTGTGTGCAGGTGGTCAACCTGCCGCCTACCTATCAGCTGACGGTGCAGACCGAACGCCTGATGAACGTGACCCTCTGCGGACCCAAGAACGCCATGGCGTCCCTGACCCCGGAGCAGGTGGTCATTGAGATCGATGCAGAGGACTTCTCGGTGGCAACGGGCGAGCAGAACATTGCCTGCCGCCTGTATGTGCCCTCCAACGGCAAGATCTTTGCACTGGGCAGCTATGTGCTGCAGTGCCGCATTGAAAGCAACTGATAAAAAGGAACACACTGTACTATGATTCTCGTTCGCAACATCCGTCTGCCGCTCTCCGCCGGGGAACCGCAGGCATTTGAAAAGGCCCTGCGGGAGGCACGCATCCCCCGCGCAAAGGTGCAGCATCTGGGCGTGGCAAAGCTGTCGGTGGACGCCCGCCATGGCCAGCCCAAGCTGGTGTACACCGTGGCTGTCACCCTGAAAAACGAAGCCGAAGAACCCGCCTTCGCCGGGGCATCGGCCAACGGGTCCCTGCACAGCAGGACCGACTTCCGGGTGCAACGGGGTACGCAGAAGCTGCCCCACCGCCCGGTGGTGTCGGCCTTTACGGCCACGGCCACGCCCCGGGTGCGGGAGGACATCCTCTCCCTGCTGGAGCTCCGTGACCCCTGGGTCACCGTCACCAGCTTTGACAGGCCCAACCTCTACTTTGAGGTGCGCCGCCCCAAGGACAAGCTGGCGGAGCTGCTCACCTTGCTGGCGGAGCGCCGGGAGCGCAGCGGCATTGTGTACTGCGGCACCCGCAAGGCCGTGGAGGAGGTCTGCGAGGCCCTGCGGCAGCATGGCTACGCCGCCACCCGCTACCACGGGGGCTTGGAGGACCAGGAGCGCCTGCGAAACCAGGAGGACTTCCTCTACGACAGGGCCACGGTGATGGTGGCCACCAACGCCTTTGGCATGGGCATTGACAAGTCCAACGTGAGCTTTGTCATCCACTACACCATGCCCAAGGACTTGGAGAGCTACTACCAAGAGGCGGGCCGGGCCGGCCGGGACGGCAGCCCCGCCCAGTGCTTTTTGCTGTACAGCGGGGCGGACGTGGCCCTCAACCGGTTCCTGTTCACCCACAGCGACGAGGGGCAGTACATCGAGGAGGAGGCCCTGGAGCAGCTCAACCAGCAAAACGAGGCCCGGCTCCAGGCCATGATTGGCTATTGCCACACCACCAGCTGCCTGCGGGAGTACATCCTCCACTACTTTGGGGAGCACGCCCCCACCCAGTGCGCCAACTGCCAAAACTGCGTGGGGCACTTCTCCCAGGTGGACGTGACGAAGGAGGGCCGGGGGCTTGTCTCCTGCGTGCGGTACCTGCGGGAGCGGTACGGCGTCACCTTGGTGGTGGAGGTGGCCCGGGGCAGCAAAAGCGAGAAGGTGCTGCGCCAGGGCTTTGACAAGCTGCCTTGCTACGGCAGCCTGAAGGGCGTAAAGGAAAGCACCCTGCGGGACGTGGCGCGGGCGCTGGTGCTCCAGGGGTACTTGGAGCAGACCCAGGGGGAGTACCCCCTGCTGAAGCTGGGCCCCCAGGCGGAGAGCCTGCTCAACGGCCAGGCCCGGGTGGAGATGCGGGTGCGGCAGTCCCAGGAGGAGCCGGAGAAAAAGCCGGCC
>ERZ779885.2754-NODE-2754-length-15723-cov-4.588269_pt1 | contig 15723 bp, 14 predicted proteins | sample MGYA00511554_ERZ779885 | MGnify/ENA primary metagenome ERZ779885 (study PRJEB29588, sample SAMEA2160998) | human gut metagenome | biome: human gut; feature: human-associated habitat; material: faeces | place: Denmark | collected 2008/2010 ... | reverse complement strand
ATTGTTATTGGTCCCGTCAAGATTTATGCGCAAAATTGTTTGCAGGCTCCGGCTGAATGAAGTCAGCCGGCAATGAAGACCGCGTCAAGTAAAGTGCGCAAAAAGGCTCCTAAAAAATGAAGTTAGGCTGCGGTGGTCAGAGTTGCCGCAATGGATTTCTGGCTGAGATAAGCTTTGGAAACGGACCAGTCCTCAACGTATTCCATGAGATACGTTGTCACCAGACGAACATAGGAACTTTCATTCGGAAAGATTCCGACCACGCTGGTACATCTGCGGATTTCACGATTCAATCTTTCAATCATGTTGGAAGATGAAATCTTTCGCGCGTCCAGTATGGGGAATGCATAGAAGGCCAGAGAATCTTCCAATTCGTCTTCAAGGCACTGAACCGCTTTCGAAAAGCGCTTGGCATAGGAGTCCACATCGAGTGGGGGTGCGGTTCTAATGAGAACGCTAACCGTCTAATCCGGCGATGGTTTCCAAAGGTACTGACTTCTCCAAAGTGACGGCAGCACAGATCGCTGCCTTGCAGGACTGGATCAATAACTATCCACGCAAGGTTCTCAACTGGTCAATCTCCAATACAGTGTACGAACTGTATATGCAGCAGGAATAAACCGTCCAAATCGCATATTTTCTTATTTTAGGAGTGGCGAAAAAAAAGTCACTCCTTATTGGCGTACTTAAAATACCGAAAAGCGTGATAATACGGTGTATGCAAGCCTAAAAAGTGAAGATATTGTATGTTTTGTATATATTACCCCAATTATGCAATGCAGTTCACAGATACCGTACTGCTACACATATGGGCAACTCTACGCCGGCGCGGCATAGCAGTGCCGCGCAATTCGTGAGCGCGTTGTTACAGACAGTTTCTCCGAAGATAAATTGTATCAAACGCATAAATTCGCAGGTGCCGTCTGTTATCTCCAGACTTACGAGTTGCGCAACACGAGTATGTTGCGCCTGCGTTGACCCTCCGACCTGTGTAGCAGAACGGTATCTGACCCTGCGAACAGGTTGCTCAAGAGGACGGACTCCGAAGGTAGTTCGTCCGTAGCAGAGAAAAAATCCTCTGCCGTTCCCCTATTTCGCAGCGGTCACATGTAGGCAATCTGCGCCAGACTATCTAACAAGGGAAAGGTAGGAGTTCAAAGAGGAAGGAAAACCGCAGGTTGTCCTTCCTTTTTGCCCCCGCCGCGGGCGCGGCAAACTCCCGCGCTCCGCAGAGCGCAACTCCCCGCTGAGGTTCAGCGAAAAACTCTCCGCCCGTTAGGGACGAACACGCTGACGCAGTTCGCGCACCCCGCTCAGCCGGTGCAAAGAAAAAACGCAGAGGAACCCTCTGCGTTTCGCATTAAAGCAATTTGAGCTGCTTATCCGGCAGATCCTCATCGGTAAGCAATGCGCCGATGGACGGAATACTGCGGCAGCGGTAGCGCGCATTCTCACTGAGCGCGGCGTCCTCGGTGCGGCACGCCCGCGTAATGGTATGCTTGCCGCGCAGCACCATGGTCTGCACGCCCTGCGTGGAACGGGTTGTCTTGACATCGAGCATGCTCGCGCGGAACGTGAGCGCACGGTTGGCAGTCGAGAACATGGTGACCTCGCTCTCCTCCTCGATTGGGTGGAAGAACGCCACAGCCGGCGCCTTATCCGAGTATGCGCCGGTCAGGCGGCGTCGGTTGGGCTTGGTCTCGAAGGATTCCATCGAAAACCGGGCTGCCTTGCCGTTTTTGAACACAACGACCATACTGCCCTTGTAGTCACCCGGCAGGACGGCATAAACCGGCGTTTCGCCCTCGTCCATCTCCAGCTTGGACGCAAGGTAATCACCGAGCACAGACGCCTTGCTGTCCTCAAAATCGTACAGGTGCGCCTTGTACGCCTGCTGCATATTGGTGAAAAAGATAATTTCGTTCTTGTTGGTCGCCTCAGCCGTCCAGAACACCTCATCGCCCTCTTTGAGCTTATGGTCCTGCGACATGCGCCACGACTGCGGCATAATCTTCTTGAAATAGCCCTCGCGGGTGAGGAACAGCAGCACCGGATAATCCTCGATGTGGTCCTCCTCGTCGAACTGCTGCACGTTGTCCGCAGTGATGATGCGCGTGCGGCGCTCGGACGGGTACTTCTTGATGATCTGCTCCAGCTCCTTGATGATGATATTGCGGATCTTCGCCTTGGATTTGACGATTTCCTCCAGCTTTTTAATCTCGTTTTCGAGTGCTTCGGTCTCCTGCGTGCGCTTCAGGATATACTCCTTGTTGATGTTGCGCAGGCGGATATCCGCAATAAATTCGGCCTGGATTTTGTCGATGCCGAAGCCTTCCATCAGGTTCGGGATAACATTTGCGTCCTCTTCGGTCTCGCGGATGATTTTAATCGCCTTGTCGATATCGAGCAGGATTTTGCGCAGACCGAGCAGCAGATGCAGCTTGTCCTTTTTCTTGCCGAGCTCGAAGAATACGCGGCGGCGGACGCATTCCGTGCGCCACGACGTCCACTCCTCTAAAATCTGCTGTACGCCCAGAACGCGCGGCATGCCGCCGATCAGGACGTTGAAGTTGCACGACGCCGTATCCTGCAATGTCGTCGCCTTGAAGAGCTTCTGCATCAGCTTGTCGGGGTCGGCACCGCGCTTTAGGTCGATCGTCAGCTTGAGGCCGGAGAGGTCGGTCTCGTCACGCATGTCGGAAATTTCCTTGACCTTGCCCGCCTTGATGAGTTCGGCGACCTTGTCCATGATGGCCTCTGTCGTGGTGGTGTAGGGAATTTCATAAATTTCGATGAGATTTTCTTTTTTGTCGTAGCGCCAGCGGGCGCGCACCTTCACGCCGCCGCGGCCGGTGTTGTAAATGTCCTCAATGGCGCGCGGGTCGTACAATACCTCGCCGCCGGTTGGGAAGTCGGGCGCGAGCAGCGTTTCGCTGATGCGCACCTCAGGATTTTTCAAAAAGGCGATCGTCGTGTCGCAGACCTCGCCCAAGTTAAAGCCGCACAGCTGGCTCGCCATGCCGACCGCGATGCCCTGGTTGGCCGAGACCAGGATATTCGGGAACGTTGTTGGCAGCAGCGCCGGCTCTTTCATCAAGTTATCGTAGTTGTCGACAAAATCAACGGTGTCAGAGTCGATGTCGCGGAAGAGCTCGGCGCAGATGGGTGCGAGCTTCGCCTCGGTGTATCGGCTGGCCGCCCACGCCATGTCGCGCGAATAGACCTTACCGAAGTTGCCCTTCGAATCGACGAACGGGTGCAGCAGCGCGCCGTAGCCCTTGGAAAGGCGCACCATCGTGTCGTAGATCGCGGCGTCGCCGTGGGGGTTCAGGCGCATCGTCTGTCCGACGATGTTCGCGCTCTTCGTGCGCGCGCCGGTGAGAAGCCCCATCTTGTACATCGTGTAAAGGAGCTTTCGGTGCGAGGGCTTGAAACCGTCGATCTCCGGAATGGCGCGCGAAACGATGACGGACATCGCGTAGGGCATGTAGTTCGTTTCCAGCGTCTCGGTGATATTCTGCTCCACCACATCCGCGTGGAGGCCCATGACGTTCGGGTCCGCGCGGCGGTGGGTCTGCTTGGGTGTTTTGTCGCTTTTCTTCATTCGGATACCTCAAAATCGCTCCGGCGGCAATATGGCCGCCGGTCATACTATTTCTAATATATCCTATCACACTTTTTTATGCTCTGCAACACCGCGGAGGAAGAGAAAATTGCCGCAAAACGCCATTTTTTCGCCAAAGGCGCACAAAACCGGCGCGGCAGCGCATATTGGCAAAATCGCGGCGCAGAGTGTACAATGCAGATACCCCAACAGGTATGGAGGTCAAACGATGAAACAGTGTATGGACGCCGACAATCTGCACCGTCGGCTCAAAAAGATCATCGGTCAGGTGCAGGCCATTGACCGCATGGTGGACGAGGACGTCCCTTGCGAGGATATTCTTGTGCAGATCAATGCGGCCAAATCCGCGCTGCACGGCTGCGGCAAGGTCGTTCTCGAGGGGCACATCAAGCACTGCGTGCGCGACGGCATCGAGCACGGCGACGCGGACAAAACGATCGAGAACTTTACGAAGGCGGTCGAGCGCTTTTCGAACATGGGCTGAGCAGGAGATAAACCCTCTCACGCGCCCGTTTTCAGTAGAATTGCACGAAAGAAGAGAAGCAGTTTTGTGCTGCTTCTCTCTTTTTGCGCGCTTTATAGCCTATACCCCCATATGTATAATAAGCCCATACCCCCTATGTTACAGAAAGGAGTCACTTCCGTGAAACTGGCAATGGAAAAGCTGGAGCATTTTTTAGAGCTGGGCGGCACAAAAAAAGATATCACACTGCTCGTGATCTCCGGCATCGCGCTGATCGTCAGCATTTTTGATCTCGTCCCCTTGCCGTTCGACGCCTCGTGGGCCACGATCATTCTCTGCGGCATCCCCATCATTTTAGAGGCCGTCATCGGCCTTGTCACGGCGTTCGACATCAAGGCAGACGTGCTCGTCTCGCTCGCGCTGATCGCGTCGGTCTGCATCGGCGAAGACTTCGCCGCGGGTGAGGTCGCGTTCATCATGCAGCTCGGCGGTCTTCTCGAAGAGCTGACCGTCGCCCGCGCCCGCGCGGGCATCGAAAAGCTCGTCCACATCCGCGCCTATCAGGCCGCGGGCGATAAGGTCTGCACGATCGGCGACGGCGTGAACGACGCGCCCGCGCTCAAGGCCGCCGATGTCGGCCGGCGTGGACAGCGACATCGCCGTGGACACCGCGGATATCGCGCTCGTCGACGAGAAGTCACGGAGCTGCCGCACCTCATCGCGCTCTCCAAGTGCATGATGCGCACCATCAAGCTCAATATAACATTCTCGCTCACGCTCAACTTCATCGCCATCACCGGCACACTGAACCATGTTGTCGGCGCGCTGGTCCATAACGCAGGCAGCGTGCTTGTCATCACAAACTCGGCCCTGCTGCTAAAATGGAGGCAAACCGCCTCGCAGAGTTTCGCGTCCACAGACGCGAAACCTGTTTGATCGTAAATTCCGACGACAGGCGCGTCGGAATTTGCTCTTTGCGCGGAGCGTGTGTCGCAGCCGCGCTGCCATCGGCAACGCGACGAAGCGCAGCGAATCTTTTTCAAAAAGAGTGGATTGCAAAATTGCGATCCACCCTTTTTGATTTTCTTTTATTTTCTGCGCCAGACAGAGGGCATCAAGAGGACAAGCAGCGGCATGATCTCAAGACGGCCGAGCAGCATGATGGCGCTCATCGTGAGCTTGCTGATGCCGGAGAGGAAGCCGAAGTTGCACGTCGGTCCCACTGCGCCAAGGCCCGGGCCCACGTTGCTGATGGCCGTGAGCGAGGCGGTGAACGCCGCGGTAAAGTCGATGTTGTCAAGCGACAAAATCAGCGTGCCAAGCAGCAAAATCGAGATATAGGTGAAGAAGAAGACCGAAACGGACGAGACGGTCTCCTCCGTCACGCGATGTCCGTCGAGCGTGATGGGGCGCACCTCGCGCGAGTGCATCACGCGCCGCAGATCACGCCGCAGCGACTTGCACAAAAGCACGATGCGCGAGACCTTGACGCCGCCCGCCGTAGAGCCCGCGCAGCCGCCGAAAAGCATCACCAGCACGAGGATACAGCGGCAGAACTGCGGCCAGAGGTCAAAATCCTCCGTGCAGTAGCCGGTCGTTGAAATGAGCGTTGTTACCTGAAAGGCCGCATTCTCGATGGCCGAGCCGATGTCGCGCCCCGTGCGCACGATCAGGTCCGCCGCGATCATCGCCGACGCGCTGACCACGACCAGCGAGTAAACGCGCAGTTCCTCGCTCTTGAGCGCCTCGCGGAAGCGGCGCGTCACGCAGAGGTAGAGGAGCGTAAAGTTCACGCTTGCGGCAAACATGAAGAAAATGAGGATCCAGTTGACAAGATGCGACTGATAATACGCGATGCTCGCATCCCGGATGGAAAAGCCGCCGGTAGAGATCGTCGTCAGCGCCGTGGTGATCGCATCGAACAGCGGGAGGCCCGCAATGCGCAGCAGCAGCGCCTCCGCCACGGTGAGCGCGATGTAGATGCGGTACAGGATGCGCGCCGTCTCACCCGTGCGGGGGCGGAGCTTTGTGCTGATGGGGCCGGGGGATTCTGCTTTCATCAGGTTTACGCTGCCCTCGCTGAGCTTGGGCAGCAGCGCCAGCATGAGAACGAGGATACCCATGCCGCCCATCCACTGCGTGAGCGCGCGCCAGAATTGGATGCCCTGCGGCAGCGACGCAGGCGACGGGAAGATGGACGCGCCGGTCGTCGTCAGGCCGGAGACGGTCTCGAAAATGGCGTCGATAAAGCTGCAGCTGCCGCTGAAAAAATACGGCAGCGCGCCGAACACGCTCAGCGCGATCCAGCACAGTGCCACGCAGACAAAGCCGTCGCGCGTCTGGAGCCGCGCGTTGTCCGCGCGGATGAGCGAGAGCAGCACTCCCACGCCGCCGCAGATAAGCAGCGCGTACAAAAAGGCCCTCTGGTCAACACCACCGTCGAACACGCTCAGCAGCAGCGGCGGGATCATACAAAGCGCCTCGATACAGAGAATGACGCCCACGATTCTGAGAATAAGATTTTGGTTCATAATGAAACTTCCTTGCCGCAAGCAGCCGGCACATCAGCCGAGAATATCGTTGAGGTCCTGCAAAAAGAGCTTTTTCGCCACCACGATCACGCGGTCGCCCGCATGGATCTGGGAATGACCGTTCGGGATCTCCATCCGGCCGTTGTGCACGATGGCCGCAACGAGCAGGCCGTTTCGAAAATGCAGGTCGCTGAGCGGCCGGTCGAGAAAGTGCGTGGCACTCGTCGCGGTGAATTCGACCGCCTCGATCGCGCCACCGAGGATATAGTGCAGGCTCTCCACCGCGCTGCCCTGCGAGTTGGCAAGGCCGCGGACGTAACTTGAGATCTGGCTTGCAATGATGGCCTTGGGCGAGATGACCGTGTCGAGGCCCGTGAGGTTCACGATGTCGAGATACCCCATGCGCGACATCTTCGGCACGACCTTTTTCACGCCGTAGCGCTTCGCCGTGAGCGCCATGAGGAGGTTTTCCTCATCGCGGTCCGTCACAGCGATGAACGCGTCGCAGTGGAAGATACCCTCGGATTCGAGCAGGTCGTGATTCGTGCCGTCGCCGTGGATGACGGTGACTTTCGGCAGCTTTTCCGCGAGCGTGAGACATTTGGCCTCGTCCTTTTCCACGATCGTCACGTGCGTGCCGATGTCGGTGAGCACCCAGGCAAGGTACTGTGCGATGCGGCTGCCGCCAAGGATGCTCACGCGGCGGATGGGCGCCATGGCCCTGCCCATCGAGCGCAGCACGCGCGTCGTCTCCGCGGGCGTGCCGATGACGTACACGCGGTCGCCCGTCTGCGGGACGAACGAGCCGTTCGGCACGATGACCTCTTCCCCGCGCTTGGCCGCGCACATGAGGATGCTGTTGGGATTTTCGCGGTTGTAGTCGATGAGGGACTTGCCGACAAGGCTGTCGCTCTCTTCGGTCTGAAAGCCGATGAGCTCGACAAGTCCGCTGGCAAACGTCTCCACGCTGAACGCAGACGGCACGCGCAGAATGCGCGAAATTTCCTGCGCGGCGGCATTTTCGGGGTTGATGATCATATCAAGCCCGATCTCGCGGCGCAGGATCTGTGCATCGCGGAAATACTCGGGGTTGCGTACGCGGGCGACCGTGTGCTTCGCGCCGAGCTTTTTCGCCATCAGGCAGCAGATGAGGTTGACCTCGTCGTTTTCCGAAACGGCGATGAGAAGGTCCGCCTCGCGCACGCCCGCCTCCAAAAGGGCGCTGGCGCTCGCGCCGTTGCCCTCCACACACATGACGTCGAGCATGGAGTCAACGTGGTCGAGCACGGCGTTGTTGCGGTCGATGACGACCAGATCGTGGTTTTCGCCCGTCATCTGCTCGGCGATGGCGTAGCCGACCTTACCGATACCGACAATGATGATTTTCATTTCTGTGTTTCTCCTAAATTCTCTTCGGCTTCCGCCGTGTGCTGCTTACGCAGCACCATCAAAACGCTGTTGAATTCCGCCCCCATGATCAGCATGACCGAGGCGAGATACAGCCACAAAAGCAATACGATCACCGCGCCGAGCGTGCCGTAAATGACGGAGTAGCGCGCGATGTTTTCAACATAATACGAAAAAAGGAATGACAATACGAGCCACATCACGAGCGAGAACACCGCGCCCGGCCAGATACGGTTCATCCGGTGCGACTCCTGCGCAAGGCCGTACATCATCGCGATGAGGAAGAATACAATGCCGCCGATGATAACAAAGCGCAGGCTCGACCACAGGCGGATAAAGCCGTCGCTCAGCGTGATATAGGCCGACAGGTGGCTCGACACGTAGTTCAGCACCCGCCCGCCGACGACGGACAGTCCGATGGACAAAACGACCATTAAAATCAGGCTCAGCGTATAAAGCAGGAGCTTGAGCTGATAGCGCAAAAACTGCGTGGGCCGGTGCTCGCCGTAGGCCCGACGGACAGAGCCCAGAAGCGAGCTTGCCGCGCGGTAAGGAAAGTAAATGGAAAAAATCAGTGAGAACCACAAAAGCCGTGGGCTTGAATCGCGGCTGACATAAGTGAAATACTGCTCGATGATCTCGAGCGCCTCCTGCGGGATGAATGCGCGAATTTCATACAGAAAGCCGCTGATATCCACGGACATGATGCCGACTAAGTTGCTCAAAAAGATCAAAAGCGGGAAAAGCGCAAACAAAAGGTAATATGTGAGCGCCGCACTGTCGCGGCCGACATGATGATCGAAGTACCGCCTGACCATCAGGTAGATGCCTTTTAAAAAGCGGTGCCGGTCAAGATACTGCTGCAAGGGCGATGCTCACCTCCTCAAAAGTCGATTTCTCTTTAATTTATGTAGTATAGCACAGCCCATTACGAAAGGGAAGCGCAAAAGCGCACCATGACATACTTTTTACAGAAATAAAGCCGGAAAAGGGGTTGACAGCACGGGAAAATGTGCATAATATAGTGCCGTTAAGTTCATACATCGTCCGGTAGGTAAGGCTACCACAAGGATACGGACTGCTGCCGCGGAGTAGTGGAGACACTATGAGAGGGTTTGAACAGGTTGCATCGAAAGCAAGGTGCCATCTAATGCAGTTTCACCGCCTCGTGATGCTAAAGCTTGAACGGTAAGGAAACTTTTCGCCAGGGGCGGGTGTTTCTTGATTGTCGCTCCCATAGCCGCGTCGCCGGACGCAGGATATGGGGGATTTTTTTATCGCAAAATTCACCTGAACACTTTGATTTGGCACTATCTTCAGAAAGGAGGAGTCGGTATGGTCGGCTTTGAAGAAATGCGCGACGAACTGCTGGAAAGAATCGAGGATCTGCTCAAGCGAAAACAATATACCGCGCTGCGCGACCTGCTTGCAGACCTGGAGCCCGCGGATATCGCCTCGCTTTTTGAAGATTTGGACGAGGACAGCATTCCCCTTTTGTTCCGGCTCCTTCCCAAAGAGCCCGCGGCGGAGGTGTTCGTCGAGCTCGATCCCGACGCGCAGGAGATGCTGATCCGCGGCTTTTCGAACACCGAGCTCAAAGAGGTCCTTGACGAGCTGTATCTGGACGATGCGGTCGACATCGTGGAGGAAATGCCCGCGAACGTCGTCAAGCGCATCTTAAAGCACGCGGACCCCGACACGCGCAAGAGCATCAATGAAATTCTCAAATACCCCGACGACAGCGCGGGCGCGCTGATGACGACGGAGTTTGTCGACTTAAAGCGCGATATGACCGTCGAGGACGCGCTCAAGCGTATCCGCCGCACCGGTACGGACAAAGAGACCATCAACGTCTGCTATGTCGTCGATCCGGCGCGCAAGCTGCAGGGCATCGTCTCGCTGCGAACGATCCTCCTCTCCGACGAGGACGACACCATCGACGAGATCATGGAGACGCACGTCATCTCTGTCTCCACGCTCGAGGATAAAGAGGACGTTGCGCAGACCTTCTCGAAGTACAACTTCATCGCCCTTCCGGTCGTCGACAAGGAAGACCGCCTCGTCGGCATCATCACGGTCGATGACGCCATCGACGTCATGGAAGAGGAGACGACCGAGGATATCGAAAAGATGGCGGCTATGCTGCCGACGGATAAGCCGTACCTCAAGACGAGCGTCTGGGATACGTACAAGTCCCGTATCCCCTGGCTGCTGCTTCTGATGGTCTCGGCCACGTTCACCGGCCAGATCATCGCCCGCTTTGAAGACGCGCTCAGCGCGTTCGCCATTCTGACGGCTTATATCCCGATGCTGATGGACACGGGCGGTAACTGCGGCTCACAGGCGAGCGTCACGGTCATCCGTGGTATCTCGCTCGACGAGATCGAATTTTCCGACCTCTTCCGCGTCATCTGGAAGGAGATCCGCGTGGCGGTCGTCTGCGGCGCCACGCTTGCCGCAGCGAATTTCGTCAAGCTCATGCTCGTCGACAAGATGATCTTCGGCAACCCCATCACCATCACGGTCGCGCTCGTCATCTGCCTGACGCTCGTGGTCACGGTGTTTGCGGCCAAGGTCGTGGGCTGCACGCTGCCGCTGCTCGCCAAGAAGATCGGCTTCGACCCCGCGGTCATGGCTTCGCCGTTCATCACGACGGTCGTGGACGCCATCTCGCTGATGATCTACTTCAACTTTGCCTCGCTTCTTCTCGGAATCTGATAAAAATACGAAAAACTCTTTTCAATCGCGCATGAACTGTGTTATGATGCAAGTTGTATGGCATTGTGCAACAGTAAAGGGCGGCTGTGCCACGCACAGCCGCCTTCTTTTTTGGAGGTCATTCATGGAAGAAAAGCTCAGAGAATATGCAAAACTCCTCATCGAAGTCGGCCTGAATGTGCAGAAGGGTCAGGCCGTCGTGATCCGCTGCCCGGTCGAGTGCGCGTATTTTGCACGCCTGTGCGCCGCCGCCGCCTACGACGTCGGCTGCCGTGAGGTCGTGATGCGCTGGACGGACGACTACATGAACCGCGAGCGTTTCCTGCGCGCGGATGACTCCGTGTTCGACATCTTTCCCGCCTGGCAGGCAGAAATGCTCAACGGCTATGCTGACGAGGGCGCAGCATTCCTCAATATCTCCGCCTGTGATCCCGAGGCGCTGCGCGGTGTAGACCCCGACCGCCTGACGCGCGCGAGCCGCAGCGAGACGGCTATCCAGCCCTATGTAAGCGCTGTAATGTCCAATGCCTGCCCCTGGTGCGTCGCATCCGTCCCCATTCCGAGCTGGGCGAAGAAGGTCTTCCCCGAGCTTCCCGAGCAGGAGGCGATGGACAAGCTCTGGGACGCGATCTTCACCTCCGTCCGCATCAGCGGCAAGGGCGACTCCGTCGCGCGCTGGCGCGAGCACGTCGCGCTGCTCAAAAGCCGCATCGCAAAGCTCAACGAGCTGCACTTCACCTCGCTCTATTACCAGAACTCCCTCGGCACAAGTCTCAACATCAAGCTTCCCGAGACGCACGTCTGGGCCGGCGGCGACAACACCAGCCGCGCAGGCTTTCCGTTCGTCGCCAATATGCCGACGGAGGAGGTCTTCACCGCCCCGCTCAGAGACGGCATTGACGGCGTCGTTTACGCAGCCCTGCCGCTCGTGCACAACGGCAACATCATTGAAAACTTCCACTTCGTCATCAAGGATGGCAAGATCGTCGAGGCGCACGCGGAAAAGGGCGAGGACATCCTGAAAGCCGCCATCGCCGAGGATGAGGGCGCGTCGTATTTCGGCGAGGTCGCACTCGTGCCCTACGACAGTCCCATTTCGAACCAGAAGATTCTCTTCTACAACACGCTCTTCGACGAAAATGCGGCCTGCCACCTCGCCTTCGGTGAGGCGTACCCCGAGTGCGTCAAGGGCGGCGAGGCCATGAGCAAGGAAGAGCTCAAGGCCGCGGGCCTGAATGATTCCAACACGCATGTTGACTTCATGGTCGGCACCGCTGACCTTTCCATCATCGGCACGACGAAAGACGGGCGCGAGATTCCCGTGTTCGTCAACGGCAACTTTGCCCTGTAAAAAATGATACTGCGGGCGCTTGCCCGCTCACAAAGGAGAAAAACCATGTCTATGAATTTTAACCGCCTTTCCACCGATGACAAAATTCTCATCATGGAGGGCGCGCAGGTGCTCGGCGACGTCGTCGCGGGTGAAGGCACGGCATTCTGGTACAACAGTGTTTGCCGCGGCGAGATGCAGAGCGTGCGCATCGGCAAGCGCTGCAACATTCAGGACCTCGCCCTGATCCACAACAAGGTCACCATCGGCGACGATGTGTCCGTCGGCCACTGCGCCACCGTCCACGGCGCGACCATCGGCGACCGCGTGATCGTCGGCATGGGCGCGACGGTGCTCGACGGCGCTGTCATCGGCAACGACTGCATCATCGGCGCGGGCGCTCTTGTCACGGGCAAGATGAACGCGCCGGACGGCTCGATGATCCTCGGCTCCCCGGCCAAGGTCGTGCGCGAGCTGACGGAGAAGGAAAAGGAGAGCATTCTGGCCAACGCCGCGCTCTATCTTGAAAAAAGCAAGGAATACCGCGCCCACGCCGCCAAACAGGCGTAAGGCAAGCACAGGAGGAATACTCATATGAAAATCTTAGTCATCAACGGCGCAAACATGAACATGCTCGGCCGCCGCGAACCGGACATCTACGGCAAGGAGGACTACGCCGCCCTTTGCGCCCGCATCTATGAGCACGCACAGAGCCGCGGTGTGGCCGTGGAGTGCTTCCAGTCCAACCACGAGGGCGCGATCATCGACGCCATTCAGGAGGCCGACACGGCGTTCGACGGCATCGTCATCAACCCCGGCGCTTACACGCATTACAGCTACGCCATCCACGATGCGCTCAAGGCCGTCAGCATCCCCGCCGTCGAGGTCCACATGTCCGACATCCAGAAGCGCGAGGAGTTCCGCCACCTGTCCGTCACCGCCCCCGCCTGCATCGCCCAGATCCGCGGACACGGGTTCGAGAGCTATACTATGGCGATCGATATGCTGGCAAAGCTCAATCCTGAGGAAAAATAAGGTTCCTGCGATAGTAGGAACCTTATATTTTCCGCGCACAGCGCGGAGGGATATGCCGCCTGCGGGCGGCAGGGGCAAAGGGGCCATTCTCTTTCGCAAAAGAGAATGGCCCCCTTACTGCGCACTCCCGCACGCTGCGGGAGGACCAAAGACGCAGCCCCTTCGGGCTGCTTCCCCCTTCCGCGCCCGCCGGGTGCCCAAAACCGCGCTCGCGCGCTTATGTTGCAAGCGCGGAACCACGTTCCGCTTTAAAAAGCGGCAGGAACGCGCTGCATTCCCACCCCTCCTCCCAGTGGCGCAGGACACCTTCTCCGTCATTTACCTCGAAGGTAAAAACGACCGCATCCTCCGTCTGCGCGCTTACGCGGTAGGTAAGCGTCACCGCCGTCATCTGCCATGGGGCGGAGCGCACCATCGCCGCGCGGCAGGTCTTTGCGGCATCTGGCAGCAATTTCTGCTCGCAGCGGGCAAAATAGGCATCAGCGAGTGCGCGGTAATAGCGGTCGAAGCGCTTCTCGCGCCGGCTCTCCCCTTTTGTCTGCGGCAGCGTCAAGCGGGCGGTCAGGACGGTGATGTCCTCCCACTGCCAGCTTTTTTCCTGGGCAAAATCTTCTCCCAGCGTCAAACGCGGATGCTCCTTCATGCGCTTCCTCCCCGTTTTTCATTTGGGGCAGTCTATGCCGCCGCGGCCAAAGCGGTGCGGCGCGAGAAAATGCGGGCGCGGCACTTTACTAATTTCGCACACTCTGCTAAACTATATGGGATATTTGCAGAAAGGAAGGCGACGGGCATGGACAGCTACGAAGCTCTCGCCGCGTCCTACGACGAGCTGACCGAGGACGTGGAATACGAAAAGCGCGCGGACTTTGTCGAAAAGCTCTTTCTGCGCGCTAAGCGCCCTGTCAGGTCACTGCTCGACCTCGCCTGCGGCACGGGCACGATGACGGAGCTCTTCGCCCGCCGCGGCTACACGGTCACGGGCGTCGACTACTCGCCCGAAATGCTCGCGCAGGCGCAGCAGAAGCTCGCCACGCTCGATCCCTCGCCGCTGCTTTTGTGCCAGTCGATGCCGCAGCTGCGACTGCTTGACAGCGTCGACGCCGCGATCTGCTGCCTCGACAGCATCAACTATTTGACGCGTCCGCGCGACGTGCAGCGCACATTCAACCGCCTGCACGACACCATCGCCCCCGGCGGGTCGCTGGTGTTCGACATCCACGCCGTCTCGAAAATGGAAAAACTCGACGGCGAGGTGCTGCTCGATGAGCGTGAGGACGTGTTCTGCCTCTGGCGCACGCGCTACCGCAAAAACGTCAAAATGCTCGACTATGAGGTCGACCTTTTCCGCCTCCAGCCGGATGGCGCGTGGGAGCGCGACTTTGAAGAGCACCACCAGCGCGCCTATTCCGTCGAGGAGCTGCGCGCATGGCTCAAGGAAGCCGGTTTCACGGCCATCCGCACGCATGGCGAGCTCAAGCTGCGCCGCGCGAACGAGCGCGACGGCCGCATTTACTTCAGTTGTATCAGAAAGTGAGGAACCATATATGGAAGCACAGAAGGACTGTCTGGTCCGCGCCATCTCGAAAGATGGCTTTGTCAACGCTGTCGCGGTCTACACGCGCGGTCTGACCGAACGCGCCCGCCAGATCCACCACACCTCTCCCGTCGCCACGGCGGCGCTTGGCCGCGCGCTCGCGGCCTGTTCGATGATGGGCAACGCACTCAAGGATAACGGCGCAAGCGTCACGATGCAGATCAAGGGCGACGGCCCGCTCGGCACCATCCTGACCGTTTCGGACTCTGAGGGCAATGTGCGCGGCTACGTGCAGAACCCCGCCGTCGATCTCGCCCTGCGCGAGGATGGCAAGCTGGACGTCGGCACCGCCGTCGGCCACAGCGGCACGCTGACGGTCATCAAGGACCTCAACATGCGCGAGCCCTATGTCGGCACGGTCGACTTGCTCGGCGGCGAGATCGCCGAGGACGTGGCCGCCTACTATGTCGAATCTGAGCAGGTGCCGTCGGCCTGCGGCTTGGGCGTTCTCATCGACCGCGACCGCAGCGTGCTCACCGCGGGCGGCTATCTCATCCAGCTCCTCCCCGGCGCGGGTGAGGACGTCATCACCAAGGTCGAGGGCGGCATCTACGCAGCTCCCAGCGTGACGAATCTCTTAAAGGAGAATTCTGATCCTGCGGTGCTGCTCAAAACGGTGCTGTCTGATTTTGACATGGAGATCCTCTCCGTCGATCCGATCGAATACCGCTGCTACTGCTCGCGCGAGCGCACGGAGCGCGCGCTGCTGTCGCTGGGGTCAAAGGAGCTTGAAAAGATCGTGGACGAGCAGGGCTCTGCTGAACTCACCTGCCAGTTCTGTGACAGGGTGCAGAACTTTACCAAAGAGGATCTGACCGCCATGATCGCCGATCTGAAAAAGCAGGGAAAGTAATGCATTTCCCTTTTCAAAAAGTTTTTTGAAAAAATCAAAAAATAAGGTTGACACGGCAGGGGTTATTCTGTATAATAACCCTTGTCGTTCGCCGAAGCGATTATTTCGAGTGGGGAGCATAGCTCAGCTGGGAGAGCATCTGCCTTACAAGCAGAGGGTCACAGGTT
>ERZ779885.2753-NODE-2753-length-15727-cov-2.585567_pt1 | contig 15727 bp, 7 predicted proteins | sample MGYA00511554_ERZ779885 | MGnify/ENA primary metagenome ERZ779885 (study PRJEB29588, sample SAMEA2160998) | human gut metagenome | biome: human gut; feature: human-associated habitat; material: faeces | place: Denmark | collected 2008/2010 ... | reverse complement strand
TGACTTTTCCCAATAAATAGAAAGATCATCAATATAAAGAGTACCAGCATAAGTACCATAATTCAAAAGAAAACGAGTAGTAGCATCACCGCTACATGTAGTAGACACAGTTATTTCATTCCAATCGGTCGTAATCGTTATAGATGGAAAATCACCACGCCCAGCATACCCCTCTGGTTTCTGAAATGCTGCTCCAATGCTTCCTTCGACAGAACCTTTAATCTTCATTTTCAAGAAATAGATAGTACCTTCTTCCAATTCACTTGCAAAATCATAACCAGCCTGCGCTTCCCAAGGATTAACAGCAGATGGGTTCATCAATTCCATCACTTCATTATTAATGGTACGGGTAGAATTATTTCCCCAGCCTATCATTCTCATCCCACCCGAAAAATCATCTTCAATGACGGGCACTGGAATCATTACAGTCGCTCCACTATCCTCTGTATAAATTTCAATATCATCAATCAAAATAGAACCGACATAATCACCATAACTAAACAAGAAACGTTTAGCTCCTTCTGCTACCATAACCGCTGTATTAATTTCCTGCCATTCTGTGGAAATACTAATGTTAGGATAATCCCCACAAGAGGAATAATTAGATGGATTCTGAAAACCAGCACGTAAAACACCAGCAACAGTACCTTTCACCTTAAAACTTAAATGATGTACTTTCCCTGCTTCAAATGGCATATCAATAGCAGACTGCTTTGCATAAAAAGCAGATTCAGAGTCATTTGTAATCTTCCAACATTTAGATCCATCAGAGCTTTCAGAAACGACATCAAATGTCGCACCACCCCAGCCTCCTAAATGTTGTCCATCTTCAAAATCTTTTCTTACTACAACATTTTTTATAACACTTCCATCATCCTCAATTTCTTTATCAACGAGCAGCGAATTCAAATACTTGTTTCTCTGCTGTGCATGCCAAGCCAAGGGGTGTCCATAAATAGTAAGTCCTCCAGCTTTAGCCGCAGAAACAAAATTTTGCACAGCATCAAAGTTCATCGATCCATCATCTGCCACGCACGAAGCGTATTTCATGGCATTACCAGCAGTCATTTCCACAAAGTTGCTGTTTGCCAACTGCGTTACTTGTCCTCCTGCAATATAATCATTCGCAGCCAGTGCAATTCCCAACTTAAAGTCGGGATTGGCACTTCCGCTTATATAACTTTTCAAGACATTATAGTCATTGAGATACTCCATGCCCGCAATAGAGGCAGGTTTCTCAACGTCAAACGCCAACGGCTTGTCGTCAACACATGCGATGAGCGACAGAAACAAGCCCCCAAATAATAAGTGCTTTATAGTTTTCATTGTCTGTTAGATTTAATTTATCCAGTTAAAAAGACGTACATTGAAAGTTCTTTCCAACACATGAGTGTCCCCCTTACAGATGATAATAGAGAAATTCAAATAATTGGTATCTCCATTAAACCCCATATAGCAAATTCGACTGTTATTCGGTTGCGGCTGGAATGTATAAGAACCGTCACCAGAATTCAGCTTCCACTCATAATGCATCCCATCCGGAAGGTTATCCAAAGTAATGCACATGGTAAAAGCCATTTTTCTCAAATCAAGACTACCACTGGTTGGCAAATTGTATGTTGAGTGGTTAGGATCGGTACTGTATGTATATGTTCCGGAGACTTCATAAGTAGTCACCTTATTGCTCCCCTCGCCTTCGGCCCAAAGCAGCAAAGGAAAGAAAGCTAATAAAACAAACATCAAACTCTTCATTATCGTAATTGTCTTATCTGTTAATAATACTTTTCACAAGAAGAGGGAGGATGAACCTCCCGTCCTTCTTTCGTTACTTCTTCACAGGATTGAACCACTCGGCCTTTACCCCACGGTAATGAACCACCAATGTATCCTTGGTGGCACAATGAATGCCATCGTAATCCATAGTGTAATCCAGATAAAGAACATCGCGGTCTTTGCCTCCCCAGCTATTCTTGTCACCTTTGGAAACAAACTTTCCGTTACCGCCAGCCACTACTCCATCAGATGCGGAAGTAACCGTACAATTGCCGCTCTCATCGAAAGCAAGCACCAGATTGGCTTCAATATTCTTTCCGGCAGCATTTTTAGTAGGACGAGCCCACTGTACCTTGTTCAAGCCCAGTGTACTGAAGCCTTCGATCGTTTCGTCTTTCTCCACGTATGCAGCATGACGTACCTCCGTACCGGTCTTGTTACCGCTATAGGAATCAACGCCCCGACGCAGATAGTGCGAGTCGTACTTGCTTACATACTTCACGGCATAAAGCGTATAATCCTTAGGCTGTACCTCCCAATCCGCTTTATTCAGACGATGCGGATCGGCAACCTGTGCTTTACCCTGCAAAATGGTGTCGGCATTTTGCACACCAGTCATCACTACAGGAATTACATAGTTCAGCTCCGCAGATTTCGGATCGCTAAAGTAAGCATCAGTCAGATTCACCGTAACGCCACCTAATACTTGGCCTTTCTTTATGACAATCTTGTCATCGCTCAGTGTATAGTGAGAAACCGGCATCGGTAGAATGTCGCCTTTGGTACCTTCATACATGAAACCGTCACACAAGGTATTGTCTATCCGGATACCTATTTCCACATTTTTCTTATTCTCGTATACACCTGATATTGTAGCCATAATCTGGCACTTATGTTCATTGTCTAATGAATTATCCACAGATTCATCCTCACCTATGGTAATGGTACGGATGGGACTTTGATAAGCAAAGTAAACCGCGGAATATTTATAGTCGGGAAATTCCATGTCACCGTTCTCGCACGCAGTAAACAAGGCTCCCGCCATAGCGGCCAGTATCAAAAATGATTTTTTCATTGCTATTTTCATTTATTCAGTTTATATAAGTTCGTTTACGACCGCTTACCATCCTTTGTTTTGGATGAGAGCATTAAACTTCAATATTTCACCATAAGGAACAGGACCGTAGTACATATAATCCTTATAGTCACGTTTCTCCACTTCTACCACCTCGTAGTTCGTTCCGGTAATTTTCATACCTTTCACGGTTTCATTCAGCTTGCTGAGATCCACTTTCCAACGGCGCAAATCCCAGAAACGGAAGCCCTCGAAACAGAGTTCCAAACGACGTTCGTTGCGGATAAGATCACGCATCGCGTCCTTGTCATTTTTCACTGACTCCAGATAAGGATCACCACCATTTTCACCAATACCGGCACGTTGGCGGATAGCTTTAATCACATCATAAGCAGAATAACCATGAGTGCCTTTTCCTTGCGGTCCCCAAGCTTCATTAGCAGCTTCGGCATAACCCAAGAATATTTCGGTATAACGAATCCAAGGCTTAATATGGAAACCATTCGTTGTATTACTGGGATTGGCATTCACGTTCATATCCAAAAATTTACGCAAATAGTAACCGGTACGCGTGGAAGCACCGTCAAACTTATTCATGGCATCATTGTTATTTCCATCAACTGCAGTAGTGATGACACTGTTTGATGCACCTGCCTTACAACCGTTATAAATAATGTATAAAGCCAGACGAGGATCACGGTTGGCATACGGGTTCTGAGGATCGTAGCTGGCTTTCGGATCACTGATGGGATAACCGTTCGCTGCCGGAAAAGCGTCTACCAGGTTTTGAGAAGGATTGACCCTACCCTGACCGAAGAGCGAGGGCGGATACTGCGCCTTCTCAAGGTCGGCGCTCTCGTTCTTGTTGCTACGCCACAAAATCTCGGGACGGTTGTAACCGGCTTTTATATTCTGAATACCGCTATGGTCTTCATACCACTTATTACCAGTAGGATCAATACCTGCAATCGGATTGCTACCTAAATTAGCAAGTACTTCGGCCATATCATTGGCAGCCTCTTCCCAAGTTACTTCCGAACCTTCGCTATAAGCAGGACTGGCTGCAAGAAGAGCTGCCTGAGCACGAATGGCACGAGCTACACGAGCACTCATACGATTTTTAGCATGATCACCAAATACACGGTTGAAATAAGCAATATCTACGCCCATTTGTGCATATTTATCAGGTACCACGCCTGTCTTCTCGTCCAAATCACCATATTCTTCGGGAAGCATTTCTACAGCTCTCTCCACATCTTTGTTTAGCAGTTCAATACACTCTTTGAACGTGTTACGAGGTTTGTTGAAATCCGAATCAACAGTTTCCGATTCTGTCAGAATAGGAATTCCCAATAACTGGCCATTATCCGCCCAACCCGAACAACTCAGCAACAAATGATACATATAGAGAGCACGCATTCCGTATGCATCTCCCTGAAAACGCATTTTAAACAGTTCGGAAGCTTTAGGATCTTTGGCCCATTCCACATTTTCGGATATTTCAAGAAATTGGTTGAGATATTGCCAGGAAGCACGCAAATTCTGCCATCTGTTCAAATCTCCGGGAGTATTGTCCGAACGCCAGGCACCGGCAGCCATCTTCCGGTAGCCGTTATTCACATCATTGGATACAGCATCATCGGTAGCCACTTCCGTGAAAGACCAGTTGTTGGCATTCTCGCCCAACGGATTACCAATGTAGGCATGCCCCAACAAACCAACAGCCCACGAAGGCATGTTTTCCAAATCAGACGGTTGCTTGAAGTTTTCCACCGCCGGCTCGAACAAGTCGTCGCAAGCGGAGAATGCCATCAGAAATGCCGTTGATAAGATGATATTTTTTAGTTTCATAACTTCTTAGTTTTTCAATCTTCATTATTAAATTTATCATTTTCTTAGAATGTACCTTTGAGGCCAAGCTGGTAGAAACGTGTCTGAGGCGTGCTACCAACATTCAGTTCCAAAGCCTTACGTTCCTTAGCAATGGTGAGCAGATTGTTTGCGTTGACAAAGAAACTCAAACCTTTGACGAAAGATCCTCTCAACACCTCTTTGGGCATATTATAGGTAAGCTGAACCTGAGTCAAATTGAATCGGTCATTCTTATACATCCAGAAGTCCGAGGTACGGAAATTGTTGTCACCGCTGGTAGTAGTCAGACGAGGATAAGTAGCCGTAGCTGCTGTTTCAGGAGTCCATCGGTTACGTACCACTTCAGAATATTTTCCGTCACCTTTCACCCAATAATACGAATTGTCTTTCATACCATAGCCACCTATGTAAAGATTACCCATCACATACAGAGTAAAGTCACGCCATTTGGCAGTCAAGTTAATACCACTCATAAAGGGAGAGTCCCAACGTCCCAGGAATACACGGTCGTTGTCATCAATCTTACCATCGTTATTCTGATCTTTATAACGGATATCACCGGGCTTCACATCACCGAAGGTTTGTTTGGGAGCAGCATCAATCTCAGCCTGGTCATTGAAGAATCCTTCGCTCTGCAATCCCCAGTGCCCATTCAATGCACGACCTACAACTGACAAATAATCAAACTCAACGTTTTCATCACGTTTTTCGGCCGTACTCTTATACCACATTCCACTCACGCCAAGCGTCAAATCCACCTCACCCACTTTCTTGTTGGCATAAACACTGAAATCGAAACCTGTCCGCTTATCCTCATTGAAGTTTACATAAGGAATAATGGATGATGACGGATAACCCACCTGTGTGAAATAAATCGGATACAATGAACTGGTACGAGCCAAACCACCCTCCATCTTGCTGGTGAAGAAATTGAAGTCGAATGTGAGCAGTCTGTTCCACATAGAACCGCGCAAACCTGCTGTGAATTCTTTACGCTTCACGAAAGTCATGGCAGAGCCGTCTCCACGCTGGAACTCAGTAGCAGACAAACCGCCATTGTCACCCCAACTATACCAACCACCGGGCTGTACCACCGGCTGGTAAAGGAAGTAACCGTCTTCGTTGTCACTGGTAGTGATGTCAAGATCCTGATTGATGATACCTACTGAAGCAGTAAGCATCAAGTTGTCAAAAATTGAATTTCCCATGAAATCTTCTTTTGCCAGATTCCATCCCAAAGTGACTGTAGGTGAAAATGCCGTGCGGTTACCTTCGGGCAATTTTGTGGAATAAGGCATTGCAGCACTGAAATCCGCATAATATTTATGCTGATAGTTGTAGGATGCCTGAAAACCTAAATTGGCATTGGTAGTACGGTGATAATGTCCGCTACGTTGGGTCTGCCATGCATTGGCCAGCACCATGGCGAATACATTGTGGTCTTCGTTGAAAGTGTTCTGGTAATCGAACTGGCCGGAAACGTTGTAGGTATAACGGTAGGCCGAATTATTGATATTCTCAACGGCACTTTTTTCATCCTTTCCATATTGCGTGATACTTGAAATGACATCATGCCCGTTATAGGTACTCCACACCGGTGAAAAAGTAGCATAAGCACTACTATATCCCTGATCGTAGGTAGAAGCATAGTCAATGCCATATTTGGCACGGAAATAAAGTCCTTTAAGCAAAGGAGAGAGATTGACATCAAAACGCGTATTGAACTGGAACTGCCGGCTCACAAACTTATTGTCACCGGCCGCATATGCGTCAGCTACCGGATTGGTGGGATTCTGCTGCGTACCACCGAAGAAGTACTTGCCATCCTGAATATAATTACTGTTAAGTACAGTGTTCAGAGAATTCTTGTCTGCATCCTCAATATAACTCAACGGAATAAACGGAGACACCAAATGAGGACGCAACGTAGCGGCTTGCCCCCACCAGTCTACATTAGCCGAATAAGAATCATAAAATGTCACATTAGCATCAGCTTGCGCGGTGATAAGTTTATGCAACTTCATATCTACATTTCCACGGACAAAGAAACGACTGATATAGTTATCTTCCGTATTGCCCACTTTAAGAAGCGAAGATTCGCGATAGTAACCGGTAGAAGTATAATATTTCACTTTCTCGCTACCGCCCGAAATTTCGGCAATCGCTTCCGAACGGTTATATGCCTTCCTCAAATAATCGGAAGAATACATGTCGAAATCAGGATAACGATAGGGATTCAAACCCGAAGCATGATTGTAAATATCCTCCTGCGAGTAATTGGCGGTAAGACCATCGTTAAGACGTGCCTCATTATAAAGGGTCATATACTCTGCCGAACCCAAATATTTCGGGTATGACTTAGGAGTATAAAAACCACTGTTGGCATGAATATTTATTCTGAGGTCACCCACTTCGCCACGTTTAGTGGTGATGGAAATGACACCTTTAGCCGCACGCGGACCATAGAGCACTACAGCAGAAGCCCCTTTCAAAAGGGTAATCTGGTCTATCTCGTGGGGAAGCACGTTATTCGCATCACGCACCATGCCATCTACTATGACAAGATATTCGTTGTTTCCCCAAATATTACCGTTGAAACCACCAACGACATTGTCAACCAAACTCAAACTATAGGTTGTATATACCTTTTCTGACATTTCTTTCATATCAATGACCGATACTCCACCCAGCAGGTCATTACGGTCTATGGAACGAAATGCCACTTGCACCTTCTGAAGCGTATCGGCTTGAGCCGCTTCCACCAAGTCGGCCAGCGTCTCTTGAGCGGCAATGTGTGTGTGAGCGAAAGCCAACGCGGCACAGAATGCAAGTCCTTTATATATATGTTTCATTTTTTATAGTCTTTATGTTAATAAAACCATTACCAACCGGGATTTTGGTAGAATTCCGGATACATCGTCACATCGCTTGTCTTGAACGGCAACCAATAGTGCTTACTTGTCAATTTACGTTCCGTCACCACCTCTTCACGGAAGTTTATAACTTTACGTTCTTTAGGCTCATCCTTAGGGTCAAATGCCTCTGCACGATCAAACAATTGCTTGGTTTTGATATTGTAAGGATATTCAGTCAGCAACTTCCAACGGCGCAGGTCATTGAAACGATGTCCTTCATAAGCCAGTTCCACGGCACGTTCACGACGAACTTCACCCATGAATTTCTCCAGGTCGGTTGTGTATCCGTCTGCAACATCCTCCACCCCTGCACGTTCACGGATTACATTCACCGCTTCTACGGCACTCTTTGAAAAAGAGGTAGATTTACCGTTGGGAGAACCGTAGCCTTGTGCAGCAGCTTCGGCATACAATAAATATACTTCCGCCAAACGCAACCAAGCTAAATGGAAATGAGTAGCTTTTCCATAGCCATAGTCCTGATCACCCTTATTGGCACCCAATGGAATGAATTTATAATTGAAATAGCCTGTACGACTGGTCGTTTGAGGATTGTTACAACAGTTTCCACCTTCGTAAAGATTGGCATACTCATATTCTTTATAGTCCGCTGCATTTTTAATCATCTTGACACCATCGTAAATAAAGTTATTATAAAAACGAGGGTCGCGGTCTTTCCACGGCTGTGACTTGCTAAAGCCGGAGTTGGGGTCATCAAGAGGCATACCGTTTGCCATACCAAAATAATTCACGTAATTAGCTGCAGGACAAAGAATGATACCATCACCCTCACAAATATATGAAAGTTGATAGGAGTTCATCTGACGCCAGTAGGAATCGGCACCGAAAGTAGGGCTACGCATAATGGCTTCCGTACCACCGGGCATCAGCCAGTTCTGCTCTTTGGTATAGAACAAGTTGCTGTAATGTTCGAAATCCACCAAAGCATATTGGGTCTGGCCACCCTCTACCATCGCAAGCACCTTACCCAGAACTTCGGCAGCACGTTTACAATATTCCGCATCATAAGAACGGTCACTGTTTTCCCCTCCGTTCTTCATCAAAGGACTACCGGCATAAAGCAGGCACTTACCCAAATAAGAGAGTGCCCAGATTTTGTTGGGACGGAAAGCATTATTGCCCTTCGTACGGTTACCGGCAGCAGTATCATCCCAGTCGACAGGAAGCAGGTCAGCAGCACGCTGGAAGTCTTTTGCCATCTTCTCGGCATTTTCCTGATAGCTTTCGCGCGGCATATTGAGCGGCTCGACAGGAGAAAGAGGTCTTTCCAGATAAGGCAGACCGCCCCAGTAAGTTGTCAGTTGAAAGTAGAACCAGGCACGAAAGAAATAAAGTTGGCCTTCAAGAAAATCACGTTCTTCTTGTGTAGCATCCTTCAACAGACCATTCTGCAGAGCCTCAAGGCCCAAATTGGCCTGACGGATAGCATACCAGCCTCCCCCCCAAAGGGACTTGGCAAAACGATCACCGTTCAGTGACCAGCTTCTATCCAAGAAACAGTCTCCCTTGCCAATGTAAGTACGGTAGTTTCCACCATCGATGGCATATCCCATCAAGTACTCACCGTTACCAGTGGTAATCACTTCATCGTCACCCCAGTTAAAAGAGCTTACCCAATTATGCTTTGCCACATCGGGAATAACGTTGTACATTACTTCAATAAATCCTTGGAAATTATTAAAGTTCTTAAACGCATCTTCTTTTGAAAGTACAGAGTCTGAATCTCTTTCCAAATAGTCGGTACACGAAGTAAAAGCGAAACCGGCGGAGAACAATGCGAAAAGTATGTAAAAAATCTTATTTTTCATCTTCCGTTTATATTAAAGTGTAATTTTAAAACCTAAGTTGAAACGACGCTGGGTAGGATACGCGCTCCATCCACCGGTGTTCGATTCACGGTCATCAGGCATATCGGTCCAGAGGAAAAGGTTATTACCGTTGACAAACAACTTCAAGCTGCTCAATCCCGAAGCCTTCAACCATTTTTCCTTTGAGAAAGTATATGAAAGCTCAGCATACTTCAGACGAGTGTATGAACCGTCAAAAAGGAAGCGGGTACCATCAGTATATTTACTTGCCTGATTCAGCCAGCGAGGAAGGGGGACATCAGCGTTTTGATTATCGGGACTCCAGTAACTTCCTTCGAAGAAAGCCGTATTTCGCGTACCACCCAAACTTGTCAAGCCAACAGAACGGCTCACATTGTTTACACCATAAAACTGAACGAAACAGCTCCAACCTTTATAATCGAAACCAATCTGAAGGTTCATCGTATTCTGTGGAATACCCGTATAGCCATAAGGAATATTATCATCCTGAGTAATCACACCATCGGCATCATAGTCAAGAATTATATAGTTACCCGGCTTACGGTTCTCATCATATTCATCGTGTGCGGTACTACCATAAAGTTCATCCCAACTGTTGTAGTAGCCCTTATCTACATACGAATAATTCTGATTAATACCTTTGTTGGCCTTTTTCTGATACTCCGGCATAAGGCTGGGATCATTCGCTTCCTTAATTTCACTTACGGCATGAGTAAGAGAAGCATTTCCCCAAAGACGCCAACTGCGCGTCAGTTGCTTATTCCAACGGATTTCCAACTCGTAACCTTTACTATCCACTTTACCCAAATTGGCAATAGGAGCTTCCGTACCGAAGTATGAAGGGATTGCACGCTGAGTACCCGGAATCAAGATGTCGGTACGTTTTTCCTTGAAATAGTCGAACGAACCGGAAATAACCCCTCCGAAAAATGCGAAATCCGCTGCAATATCAAGTTTAGTCGCAACCTCCCATTGAAGTTCCGGATTACCCATCTGTGACTGTTGCCACCACGTGTAAGGACTTTTGGCAGGATCCACCCCGGTCAACGACTGACGATAATTGCCACCATTGCTCCAAACATCCATATAACCAAAACGATAATCGTAATTTCCTATCCGTAAGCCATCTTGACCAATCTGACCGTAAGATGCACGGAGTTTCAACATATCCAACCACTTCAGGTTAAGTTTCTTCACCAAAGGTTCTTCCGAAACCATCCATCCGACAGCGCCGGAATTGAAGAAAGCGAAACGATTTTCCGAAGAATAAAGGTCAGAACCGTTGTAAGCACCGTTATACTCCACCATATAGCGACTGGCATAGTCGTAAGTCGCACGGAATACCCAGTTTTCACGACGGAAAGGCTGTTCGCTACCTTTTGCATATTGTTCGCGAGAGAAGTTGCCCATGGCACCTACTGTATGATCACCAAATTTGTTAGAATAGTTCAACTGTACGGAATAGTCCATACGACGGTATGTTTCACCATTATTAACAGAGCCCGCACCCGTTTTCCAAGCATTGTTATTCTTGAAGTCAAATTTATATAATGCATCTGTACTGGTGTTGGTATACTCCTTACCGGTCTCAGGATCAATCCATTTGTGAGCTTCCTCTTCCCAGTCAGTTGTATCATCCACACCACGGCCTGTTTCACGAAAAGCATTATCAAAAGCCAGCTTAGCCTGTACGTTCAATCCCTTAAGCAGGAAACCAAGATCCTGTTCGAGGGTAAAGTCAGTATTCAAACGGTCGTCGGTGGTATAGCCGATACCGTTAACACTAAGGTCTTCATAACTATTAGTAGCAGCCTGAGTCTCATTAGGTTTGTAATATCCGAAAGTACCATCGCTATATACAGGCATAAAAGAATCGGGCGCAATGCCATAGAAAGCACTCCATACCAAATTTTCATACTGCCCCTGCGTGGCTTTCTTTACTGCATGAGAACCAGACAGATTCAGATGCAATTTGGTAGTCTTGGTAAGATTGAAGTCAAGGTTACTGCGTACGTTTATACGATCATAGCTGAAACCCGGATCGTAACCTTTCACGTTGGTTACTTTCTTATATATATCCCCCTCATGTGCAAAGTCAGCAGAAGCAAAATACTTCACAAACTTCGTACCACCACTAATGTTCACGTTGGCATTATAGGATGTAGCGACATCTTTCAACAGATAATCTACCCAATTTATATTAGGATAACGTTCTGCCTCAGCCAGATTAGCCGGATGACGATACTTGTACAAACGATCCTGAGTCAGATAATAACTCCATGAATCCGGGTGATAAGCCAATTCATTTTCTATAACTTGATTACGGAGTGAAAGCGCATCATACGCATCCATCATGTCAGGCAATTTAGAGTAAGTTTTCAGCGTCGTGCTGGCATTGATATTAATCACTGCCTTACCTTCTTCACCACGTTTAGTAGTAATCAAAATTACACCATTGGCACCACGCACACCAAATACAGCTGTTGCCGATGCATCTTTCAAGACGGAAATAGATGCCACAGAACTGATATCCACTGAAGACATAGGACGTTCTACACCATCCACCAACACAAGCGGATCACTTGAGTTCCATGATGTCACACCACGAATAGTAATCTTCGGATCTTCATCACCCGGTTTACCTGTATCAGTCATGGTTACTACACCAGGAAGATTACCAGTCAGGGCCTGTCCCAAACTTGTCACACCACCTGTACGTTCCAAGGTTTTGGAATTGGTCTGTGCAATGGCACCTATAACCGAGGCCTTCTTCTGCTGGCCAAAACCTACAACTACTACTTCTTCCAGTTGTTGGCTATCATCTTCCAATATAACTTTTATCGGCTTCTGAGCCGTCGCTTTCACCTCTTGTGATTTCATACCGATAAATGAAACAACAAGGGTTACATTGTCATTAGGAACAGCCAACGTAAAATTTCCATCTATATCTGATATAGTACCTATTGAAGTGTTGCCTTTCACAACGATGGAAGCACCAATTACAGTTTCCCCAGTGCCATCAACAACTGTTCCTTTTACCGTTACCCCATTTTGCGCTAAAGTTGGCAAGCAACTTAATAGCAACAAAACCAGTAGGTAAGGGATCTTTTGGATTTTTTTTGTTACATTTTTCATTACCATTAGTTTAAGATATTAAAAACTACATTCTCTTTTTTCCATTAGCTATTATGGATAGCTTTAACTGTCATCATACTTGCATTTCATAATCAATTAGTCTTTTAAGATTAATAATTCAACGGTTAATAATCATATTACTATTATTACATAAATTAGCGTTTCAAGCCATAGGAGGAAAGAAAAGTGTTTTCCATACGTATCTCTCCAAACATTATAGCATGCTTTTTCACAGCGGCAAATGTATGCATCAGAAATGTAACAGTAGACACGATCATGCTACACGTTTTTTTGATGGCATTACATCTTTCTTTTCAATGTTACATTCTTTTTTGACTGCATTTCGTAAAACATTACATACAACTATAAATCAACTAATTACAAAGAACATTGAGAACCTTTTTTTTAAAGATAAAAGAGAGCTTGAGAAGTCACTTTTGAAAGAGAAAAACAAGATAATAATGAACCAAAAATTACAAGAGAAATGCAAAAGAAAACAGTGTGGTAACGTATCACAAAAAATATGTAACCCACTTGTTAAAGCTAAAAAATGACTTTCATTCATTTATCGCAGCAATACATCCATTAACACTTTTAAGCCTTTTTGATTATTTTCTATCAAGATCAGACAGGGGATGGACATATCTTTCGGAAATGAATATAAACAAGCGAAAATATGCTGACAGATAAAGATAGAGTAAAGGGAAAACCTTTCAGGCTACTTACGTAATTTGAGCAAAATGAATAGCTTGAGCGAAATGAGCAATATGACAAAATGTAAATCGTGATGTCTGAGATTGCTTTCTTTCGTACCATTTAGTTGCCGTGATGCAAAAAAAGCAAGGATTACCTGTTAGGCGAATGCAGTATGATTTGTAATGGTAAAAGGAAGCGCATTTTAGAAAGAGATTCCTTCTTATTTCGTTCTTATTAATTGAGCTTTGATCGTATTTTCTTCAAATATGATTATTTGATTCCGCTACCGATCTTCTTTGAAATAGAAGAATATTGCCTGCTTTTCAGAAGGGCTACACCCTTTTTGGGTGATGGTGTCACCTTTTGATAAGGATGGTGTAGCCTTATGGGGCAAAAGGTGTAGCCATTTCTCAAATTATATCATCCGTTTAGGGAGAATAGATGATCTGATTGATTAGAATAGATCATGTAATGGAGCAGAATAGACCATCTGTAGCATAACAATAGATGATATGAATCAGATAAAACAAGGTTTTATCCTTCTGAAAGCAACTTTCTGATTGAGACCTTTGTTATTAATAATGAAAAAAAACAGATGTATTGCAACGAAATACATCTGTTTCACTATCTTATTGTCATATTGCACCGGGTGCGTAAATTCCGGTGTTTCTTAGTCAATCAAGTTTAGGGAATCATGGAACATCCATTTGAAACGGCGAAGCCGGAAGTCCCGCCTTATTCTTCAAATTAGCCTCTTGCGGATTATCATCCCAAGCATAGCGAACCTTGGTGGGCTGAGCAATCCCTTCACTCCAGACTATCACTTTATTGCCTTCCACGGTCGCCTCAGCCCATTTATAACGTCCGTCCGTTCCCGCCAATGCAAAACCTTTAAGTTGAGCTACAGGCATTAAATCATCCGTTCCCGCCTCAAAAGATAGAATGACCTTTCCTCCCTCAATGGCGGCGGCAGTGCACAGCGGACCACTATGAACTATATCTTTGTGCCCGTATACTTTCTTCTTGACCTGAAGCGCCACTCTCCTTGCCAGTTCCTTCTTATTCAGCGGATGAATATCATTCCACTCTCCTAAGTCTATTGCCACAACCAAAGAGGTATTAGGCAACTTCAACGTCACCTGCCGCTGTGCTTCACGCATACCTGCCCAACCACTTTCTACAGGCTGCTGATGCGTCTGCATAAAATTGGGTAGCTGCATTATAAAGAATGGCAAGTCTTCATCTGCAAATTTCACCCGCCAGTCTTTGAGCATGGCAGTCAATAAAGCTTCATATTCACCCGGACGTCCTGCATTCGATTCGCCCTGATACCACAAAGCTCCCTTAAAAGTAAGATTCCGCAAAGGAGAAATCATGGAATTATACATACCGGTCGGAATGTTCTGAAAAGATACACCTCCTCTTCCGGCAGGCATTTCACAACCCAGCCTATACTTCCACTGTTCGGACAAGCGAACCGTATCCCCATCTATCGCCATGCAATAGGGTTTCCCTTTTACAAAGCTGGGACGACCACCGGAATTAATAAGACGTACCGTAACCAGATTCTCTCCCGCTTTCAACACCGATGCAGGAACTTTATAAATGCGCGGCGGATATTGATAAGAAGTAGTGCCTACAAAAACACCATTCACATACACAGAGTCCGCATTTACCATACAGCCTAAACGCAATATGGCATCTTTATCAGCCTGCTCGGCTGTAAGGCGAATGTTCTGCCGGAACCAGTGCGATCCGCTTACCGGATAACCATCCTTACTGCCCAACTGATAAGAAAACATATTCACTTCCTCCCAGTCGGAATCATTCAATTCCGGTTCATACCATTTAACCGGAGCATGAAGGCCTTCATCACCTTTATATAAAGAGAGGCTCCAGAATCTCGACATCATTCCTCCCGCTTTATTCATCAAGGCCTTGTATTCGTCGGAGTTATAGATATCCCGCTCGCGCAGGTTCTTCGGAAATGCCTGAAGCGCATCTTCACTCATCCAAGCTTCAATGGAACTTCCTCCCCAACTGGAATTGATAATGCCGACAGGAACTTTCGTCTCATTATACATCTCTATTGCAAAAAAGTAAGGCAATGCGGCATAAGACTGGGCAACCTGCGGATTCAACGCTGTCCAGTTCATTTGGGATATGTCTTCTTTGGGACCATGCAAATCATTACCATAAGGAGTCTTGACATAGCGGACCATTGAATTCTCGTAAGTAGCAGTCTCTCTACCGAACATATCCGCTACACGCGCCACCGTCAGTTCCATATTCGACTGTCCCGAGCACAACCATACATCTCCTATCAGGATATCCTTCACTGTCATTTCGTTCACTGTCAGCTCATAAGGGCCACCGGCCTTCATTGCAGGAAGTGTTACCAGCCATTTGCC
>ERZ779885.2742-NODE-2742-length-15772-cov-4.570401_pt1 | contig 15772 bp, 19 predicted proteins | sample MGYA00511554_ERZ779885 | MGnify/ENA primary metagenome ERZ779885 (study PRJEB29588, sample SAMEA2160998) | human gut metagenome | biome: human gut; feature: human-associated habitat; material: faeces | place: Denmark | collected 2008/2010 ... | reverse complement strand
CGGCTGTGGAAGCGGTCAGGAAAAGGGAGCCGGAGACACAGGAACCGATCGGTACGCCGGTTCCGTTTGCCAAGCCGGAGGAAGCCCCTGTGGACGGCAGCTATCGGTTCCCGCCCGTAACCATGCTGGAAACCTCCAAGGAACCGAACGCCGCCGATGTAACGGAGGAGCTGCAGTCAAACGGCAAGATGCTTGTGGAGGCGCTAAAAAGCTTCGGTGTACAGACAAAGATTGTCGATATCTGCCGCGGGCCTACGGTAACACGGTATGAGCTGCAGCCCGCGCCCGGCGTAAAGATCAGCAAAATCACAAACCTGGCCGATGATATTGCCATGAATCTTGCGGCGACCGGCGTGCGTATCGAAGCACCGATTCCGGGAAAAGCCGCCGTAGGCGTCGAGGTGCCCAACCGTCGCACTTCGACCGTCCGGATGCGCGAGCTGATTGAGAGCAATCAGTTCCAGACGGCGAAGAGCCGCCTGACGGTTGCCCTCGGACGCGATATCGCGGGTGAGGTGACGGTGGCGGATCTTGCAAAGATGCCGCATCTTCTCATTGCCGGTACGACCGGCTCCGGTAAATCGGTGTGCATCAATTCTATGATCATCAGTATGCTGTACAAGAGCTCTCCCGAGGAGGTCCGTTTCCTGATGATCGACCCGAAGGTCGTCGAGCTTGGCGTCTATAACGGGATTCCCCATCTGCTCGTGCCGGTCGTGACCGATCCGAGAAAAGCGGCGGGAGCGCTGGGCTGGGCGGTGACGGAGATGCTCAAGCGATACCGGATTTTCGCGGAAAATAACGTGCGTGATCTGCAGGGCTACAACGCTCTTGCGGAGTCCTGCAATTACGAGGACGCAAACGGACAGCCGATGCTCCATATGCCGCAGATCGTCATCATTGTGGACGAGCTCTCGGATCTGATGATGGCCGCGCCGAACGAGGTGGAAGACTCGATCTGCCGTCTGGCTCAGATGGCGCGTGCAGCCGGCATGCACCTTGTGATTGCAACGCAGCGTCCGTCCGTCGACGTAATCACGGGCCTGATTAAGGCCAATATCCCCAGCCGTATTGCCCTGACGGTTTCCTCGCAGGTTGACTCCCGCACCATCCTTGATATGGGCGGCGCGGAGAAGCTGCTTGGCCGGGGTGATATGCTGTTTGCTCCCATCGGCAGCCAGAAGCCGATCCGCGTGCAGGGCTGCTTTGTCAGCGACGCGGAGATTGAGAGCATTGCCAACTTCATGAAGTCCGCCGCGGAACATGAGTATGACGAGACGATTATCGACGAGATCGAAAAGAACGCCGTTGCGGAGAAGGGACGCGGCAAGGAAGAGGAGAGCAGCAGCGATCAGGATCCGATGATGGCGGAGGCGATTCAGGTTGTGGTGGAGGCCGCGCAGGCCTCGACGTCTCTGCTGCAGCGCCGTCTGCGCCTCGGCTATGCCCGCGCCGGCCGGCTGATCGATGAGATGGAGAAGATGGGAATTGTCGGCCCGCACGAGGGCAGTAAGCCGCGTCAGGTGCTGATTACCTACCAGCAGTGGCTGGAGATGAACATGAGAAAAGCCGACGAAGCGGAGATTGCCGCCGCAAACAAGGCGTCTTCTGAAAAGGAATCATAATTTATCGTTTTTTGAGCACACTATCCCCGAAAGGCAGGACGTCCGGGCGCATCACCGCTTGTTGTCCCGCCTGTACACGGTGCGGCGTCCCCGGTGACCGCTTTCTGACGCGGACCGGAGCAGCCGCCCAAACGGGAGGGGAGAAAAGTGCGTAAAATCCGGGAACTTGGCGTTTGGACGCGTGCTGCCGTCACAGGAGCGGCCTGCGGGCTGCTCAACGGTCTGTTCGGCGCGGGGGGCGGCATGGCGGCGGTCCCGCTGCTGAAGGCGGGAGGACTCCCGCAGAAGAAAGCGCACGCTACCTCGCTGGCCGTGATTCTGCCGCTGGCCGCTGTCAGCGCTGCGTTTTATCTTTTAGACGGTGCTCTTTCCTTTGGGGAAGCGGTGCCGTACCTGCCGGGAGGCTTTCTCGGCGCATGTGCCGGAGCGCTTCTGATGAAAAGGATTCCCTCGGGTGTGCTGCGTCGTGTGTTCGGCGCGCTTCTCCTCGTTGCGGGCGTTCGCCTGCTGCTGCGATGACGGAATGGATGATGGCCTTTCTCGCGAGCCTTGCGGCCGGCTTTCTCAGCGCGCTTGGATTGGGCGGGGGCGGCGTTCTGGTGCTGTATCTCACGCTCGTTCTCGGCCTGGATCAGGCGAAGGCGGGCGGGATTAACCTGTTGTTTTTTCTGCCCGCGGCTTTGGTGGCTGTCTGTATCCATCTGCGGCAGGGACGGATCGACTGGCGCACGGCCCTGCGGTGTCTGCCGTTCGGAGTGGCCGCCGCTCTGCTTGGATCCTGGCTTGCCGCCTTCCTTGATTCTGCATGGCTTTCCAAGGGTTTTGCCGTCCTGATCCTTGTGATGGGAGTGCGGGAGCTGATGGGGAAAAAGAGGGAGGAGGACGGGGAGGAATGATGGCTCCGACTGCCCGGAAACTGTGCGTAAATCTCTCCCTCTTTTGTATGCGGACACAGAAAAGAAAACGGGACACGAAGCACAGGGAAAACCGGCTGTTTGTACAAGGTGTGTCAGCGCGCGGAACGGAGGAGAAAAAGAACGCTTCCGGAAGGCTGAAAATTCACGGAATGCCGGAGCAGAACCAAAAGATATAGGAGAGACACATAACAGGCGATAAGGAGGGAGTGCCTTGCGCTGTGAGCTGAAAACGGAGCGTCTCCTGCTGCGCCCGCTTGGCCCGGCAGATTTCGATGCGGTTCGCGTTTATGCCGCGGATCCCGTTCTCACACGGTACATGATCTTTTTCCCGCACGAATCGGAAGAAGAAACCGCGGCGTTTCTGGAAAACGCTGCCGCAGAGTGGAAGCAGGAGAGCCCGTCCGTGCTTGAATTTGCCGTCATGCTGGGGGATGCGCTGATTGGCGCCGTTTCCCTTTATCTGAAGGATGACGAATTGGAAAAAGGCGACGGGGAGCTTGGCTGGATTCTCCGAAAGCCCTACTGGGGCGGAGGCTATGCCTGCGAGGCGGCCCGGGCGGTGATTGATTTTGCGGGGCAGACGTTTGGCCTTGTGAGAATAGTGGCTCACTGTGATGCAAGGAATGAGCCTTCGCGCCGCTTAATGGAGCGTCTTGGAATGCGCCCGGTCGATGGGGCGGGTACCCGCACCTATCCCAAAACAGGGGAGACGGCGCGGGAGCTGATGTATGTCCTGCCTCTTTCCTGTCCGAATGTTCCGGGTGACAGGGAGAGCGGATTGTGAAGCAGAAATTAATTCTCATCACCGGATCGCCTTGGGTGGGAAAAACGACCGTCGGAGAAGCGCTCTTTCTCTCCTATGACAACAGTGCTTATTTTGATGGGGACTGGGCATGGACAGTGCATCCATTTTCCATTTCAGACCCGCGCCTGCGCAACGGAGACAAAACCATTTCGTTTGCCCTTTCGGTTTATCTTAACTCCGGCTTTTCCTATGTGATCTGTTCTTCTGTCGTCCTTCTGTACGAAAAAATCCGGGGAGCGGTCCTGCAAGATATTACGGCGGAACATTTCGATGTGGTTTCCTTTACGCTGATATGCTCTGAGGAGACGCTGCGCCGCCGGTTTGCACAGCGCGGCAGTGAGGGAGAGATTTCCTTCGAATGGCTGCACACTCCTCCCCATCCCGGAGACGTCGTCATCCGGACCGACGGAAAAACAGTGGAAGAGATCGTCGATGAAATGCGGCGGACGATCGACGGATTTGTTTGATTTCCGATGCCGCCAGCGAAACCGGACTTTGTCCGAACCTTGTACATAAAGGAGAACTGTCATGCCATTTTTGCCGATTACAAAAGAAGAAACGGAGGCTCTGGGCTGGGATTGTCCGGACTTTGTTCTGGTGACAGGTGATGCTTATGTGGATCATCCGACCTTTGGGCCTGCGATTATTTCCCGCCTGCTTGAGAGCCGGGGGTACCGCGTAGCGATGCTTGCCCAGCCGGACTGGAAAACCGATCGCGATTTTACCCGGTTCGGTAAGCCGCGTCTCGGTTTTATGGTGAGCGCCGGAAACATTGATTCCATGGTCGCGCATTATACCGCTGCCCGCCGCCGCAGAAGCGATGACGCTTACTCGCCCGGAAACAAGGCGGGGCTACGTCCTGATCGCGCGGTGACGGTTTACACGAAAAAGATTCGGGAGCTTTATCCGGACAGTCCGATTATCATCGGCGGACTGGAGGCTTCCCTGCGCCGTTTTGCGCATTACGATTATTGGGATGACGCCATCCGTCCGTCTGTGCTTGTGGAGTCGGAGGCCGATCTTCTGACATACGGAATGGGTGAAAGGCAGTCGGTGGAGATTGCCGATCGCCTTGCGGCGGGGGATCCGGTGTCCGCTCTGCGTGATATCCGCGGGACGTGTTATCTGATTCCGACGCACGAATATGAGCCCGGTCCCGCCGTGGATTGTCCGAGCTACGAGCAGGTTTGTGCCTCCAAGCGGGAGTATGCGATTTCCTGCCGCAAGCAGCAGGACGAACAGGACGCAGTGCGCGGAAAACGTGTACTGCAGAAGCACGGCAAGTTCCTTCTCGTGCAGAATCCTCCGGCTTTTCCGCTTGACGGGGCGGAACTTGACGCGATTTATGAGCTGCCGTACATGCGCACCTGGCATCCGTGCTATGCCGATCAGGGAGGCGTGCCTGCTATTCAGGAGGTGGAGTTTTCCATCACACATAACCGCGGCTGTTTCGGCGGCTGTAATTTCTGCGCCATCGCTTTTCATCAGGGACGCATGGTTACGACACGGAGTGAGGAGAGCGTTCTGCGGGAGGCGAAGCTTCTCACGCAGCTCCCTAATTTCAAGGGTTACATCCACGATGTCGGCGGGCCTACGGCGAATTTCCGTGCTCCCTCCTGTGAGAAACAGAAAACAATGGGACTCTGCGCCGGGAAAAAATGCCTTGCACCGAAGCCCTGTCCGGCTCTGCAGGTGGATCACAGCGGCTATCTCGATCTCCTGCGCAAGGTGCGTGCGCTCCCGGGTGTGAAGCGCGTGTTCATTCGTTCCGGAATCCGTTTTGATTATCTGATGGAGGATCAGGATAAGACCTTTCTCCATGAACTGATCGAGCACCATGTCAGCGGTCAGCTCAAGGTGGCTCCGGAGCACTGCTCCGCCGCTGTTCTTGACGCGATGGGAAAGCCGCACATTGAGTCCTATCTGGCGTTCCAGCGGGAGTTTTTTCGCTACACAAAGAAAATCGGCAAGGAGCAGTATCTCGTGCCGTACCTGATGTCGTCACACCCCGGCAGTACGCTCAAGGATGCGGTGGAGCTGGCTTTGTTCCTCAAACGTGAGCATCTGCGTCCGGAGCAGGTGCAGGACTTCTATCCGACGCCGGGGACTATCTCCACCTGTATGTTCTATACCGGTCTGGACCCCTATACGCTGCAGCCGGTCTATGTACCGCGCAGCGATCGGGAAAAGGCGATGCAGCGCGCGCTGCTGCAATATTTTGATCCGTCCAAGCGGAGCCTTGTGGCGCAGGCGCTGCATGAGGCAGGCCGTACGGATCTCATCGGATTCGGTGAAGACTGCCTGATTCCGCCGCCGTCCGGTTCCCATGCGCCGCGCCGCGGACGGGATTCGCAGGGGGCGCCGCGCCGGGAAGCGGAGAAGCGGGACGCAATGCGGCGTGCTCCGGAGCGGGATCGAGCCGGGACCAAAAAGAAACCGGCCTCCAGACTCGGAGGCCGATGGGACAAGGATGCGGCTCGCGCGGCGAAACAGAAGAAAAAATAACGAAAAGGGGAAGCAAAAATGGCACGACGGCTGATCATCGATCGATTTGAAGGGCTCTACGCGATCTGCGAGGAGCTGCTGCAGGAGGGAAAGAAGGAAACGGGGAAAAAACCCGCCAAAAACGGAAAGGATCTGCATTTCTTCGGTATCGAAAAAACAGAGCTTCCGGAAAATGCACGCGAGGGAAGCATCCTTGTGATCAGTGAGGACGGCACGCTCTCATTGGACGAGGAGGCTACCAAAGCCCGCCGTGAAAAGCTTAAGGCCATGCAGGACGGCTTGTGGGCAAAATAAAAGGATTCTCGCTGTGCTGGCGGGGATCAGGAAAATAGCACCAGAAAAGAAAAGGCGCTGTCCTTCGGCTTTATGCCGTTGGAAGCGCCTTTTCTTTGTTCCTAAAAGAGGAATATCCGTCCGGTACGCGTTTTGTTGGCTGGAAACCGGACGTTTTTTCAGTTTACCGGCTTGGAATAGGAGTTCATGTGTATCTTGACATGATCTGCGCTGATGCGGTGCATTGCAACGCTCTCAACGAGGCCGAACCCGAAGTAGAGGCAAGCGCTCGAAGAACCGCCCGCGCTGAAAAACGGCAGCGTAACACCCATGACGGGCAGGAGATTCAGGCACATGCCGAGGTTCGTAATGGTCTGAATAGCGATCATGCCGAAAAAGCCCATACAAATGGCGGTTCCCATACAGTCGGTGGCATGCCGGGCCACATAGAGAGTGCGGAGCATCAGAGCCAGCAGCAGGGCAATGACAAGGCAACATCCGATAAAGCCAAGGCTTTCCGCGGCGACGGAGAAAATATAGTCGCTTTCCTGAATCGAGACGACGCCTTTCTGTACGCGGGGAGCCGTACCGAGTCCACGGCCGAACAGCTGTCCGCTGCCGATGGAGATTCTGCCTTGAATCTGCTGCCAGCCTGTGCCGGTCGGGTCATCTTCCAGATGGAGGAAAGACGTCAGGCGCGTTTTCTGATAATCCTTGATGATGCCGAAATTCCATGCCAGCGGGAGAACAATGGCCAGCATTCCGGCAATCGCGGCGAACCAGCGCAGGCGTACGCCGGCGACAAAGCTTACCACAAGGAACATAAAGAAGAAGACGACGGCCGAACCCATATCCTTCTGGATCAGGACCATCCATCCCACGGGGAACAGGGCATGCAGCCCCAGCAGGACGACATGGAGCGGATGATCCAGCAGTCCTTTTTCCTTTACTAGGGAAATATGCTTGGCATAGGTGAGGATAAAAACAATCTTGACAAGCTCGCTGGTTTGGAAGGAAAGCCCCACCACAGGAATGGTGATCCAGGCCTTGGTGTCCATTCCGCCGCTGCTTTGAATCCCAAAGCCGGCGAAGTGTGTGTAAATGAGCAGCAGCACACTGACTCCGGCGGCCAGCCACCAAAGCGACGCCAAATCGCGGTAATCAAAGCCCGTCAGGATGAGCGCGCCGATGTATCCGATGGAAATGGCAAGCAGCTGAGTGGTGAAATAGCTTCGGGATCCAGAGTAGGGAACCGTGTTGAGTAAAATCAGCGCATAGATGGAAATGGCTGTAATAAGGATCCACAGCAGCTTATCCGCGCGCTTGAAATAGTCGAGAATTTGCTGTCCGATTTTTCGCATGACAATCCTTTCTTTTCCGATCCTACGCGGGGATCGGCGCATAAAGCGGGGGCGGGTATCTCTTTGTATCGCGTCCTCATTATAATATGCTTTCCGGGAAACTGCAAGCGCCGCGCGTGAACATTGTATGAAGATTGCGAAAAGGCTATGAAGCCCGGTTCTATTTTGCCGCCCTTGTCCATATGGATAGGACAGGAAGGGGAGGACAAGTCGATGATGGAACAAAAGAACGATCAAAGTCTTTTAGAGGCGGCGCACGCCGTGGGAGGATGGATAGAGAACATGCTGCTCAGCCTTCCGGAGCACTTTCGCGGGCAGATTCAGGAGATTGGACTGCGTGCGGGACGTCCGATCACGCTTTCGTGCGGACGGGAAATCTGGTTTCCGGACGGACACGGACAGGCGGTGCGGCGTCCGCAGCAGGGGGTTCCCGTCGTGACGGCGCAGGAACTTGCCGCGGTGCTGCACCGCCTGTGCGGCTATTCGGTTTACAGCTTTCAGGAGGAACTGCGGGAGGGGTATCTGACGCTGCGCGGCGGCCATCGTGTGGGCGTGGCGGGAACGGCAGTGATGCAGCAGGGCCGGATTTCCGCCGTAAAAGAGGTGTCTTCCCTCAACATTCGTCTGGCCAGAGAGAAAAAAGGGTGTGCGGACGAGCTTCTGCGCCGTTTGGGTCCGGAGCTGTCAGGCGGGCTTCTGCTGGCCGGTCCGCCCGCCGCGGGAAAGACGACGCTTCTGCGGGATCTGGCGCGCCAGCTGGCCGGAGGGGAAGCGGGACGGTTCCGCAAGGTGGCTGTGGTTGACGAACGAGGGGAGCTGGCAGGCTGTTGGCAGGGAGAGCCGCAGCATGATCTCGGCGTTTGCTGCGATGTGATCAGCGGCTGCCCCAAAGCGCTGGGGATCCTTCAGGCCGTGCGCGCCCTTTCCCCCGAATTCCTTGTCTGCGACGAGGTGGGAAACGGCGGGGAGGTTGAGGCGCTGCTGCAATGCCTTCACACGGGCGCATCGCTGATTGCCAGTATTCACGCGGGAACGAAGGAGGAGCTTCTGCGCCGTCCGCAGGCGGTAACGCTGCTCCGCGCGGGAGCGTTCGGCGCGGTGGCGCTGCTCGGTTCAAGGGAAGCGCCGGGCACAATCTGCGAATGGGAGAAGGCGGGTGATCTGCTTGCTCAGGCTGCTGGGAATGCTGCTGCTGGTTCTGACAGGAGCTTTTGCCGGGTTTCAGGCGTCGCTTAGTCTTGCCAAACGGGAACGCGAGCTGGAGTTGTTTTTCCGTTTTGTACAGAGTGCGGAGACGGAGATCCTCTTTTCCGCGCTGCCGGTTGCGGAGGTGGTCGGACGGCATGGAGGAGAACTTCCGTTTTTGCGCAGATGCGCGCGCCTTTGCCAGGAGGGGGAGGATTTTTCCCTCGCTTGGGAAAGGGCGGTACGCGAGACGCAGCCGGTGGATCGCGGAGACGCCGAGCTCTATTTGCGGTTTGGGGAGGGATTCGGCACGACGGATGCGCCGGGGCAGGCAGCACATTGCAGGCTGACGCTCGGCCTGACGGAGCAGCGGCTGCGGGATGCAAGAGAAGAGAGAAGGCAGAAGGGCAGACTGTACCGGATGTTGGGAGTGCTCGGCGGACTGGCGGCAGCGCTTCTTTTCTGCTGAGGAAAGGATGGAAAGAAACATGAATGTGGATTTGATTTTTCGGATTGCGGCGATCGGAATTATTGTGGCGGTGCTCAACCAGCTGCTGATTCGTTCGGGGCGGGAGGAGCAGGCCATGATGACGACACTGGCCGGCCTGATTGTGGTGCTGATGATGGTGGTGCAGGAGATCGACGCCCTCTTTCAGTCCATCAAATCCATATTCGGATTGTGAAACGGCCATGAGAAAGGAAGCGTTTTATGATCAATCTGCTGGCAATTGCCGGGGCTGCTCTGGTGGCGGCAGTGATTGCAGTCATGCTGCGGCGCTACCATGCCGAGTACGGGATGCTGATTTCCATTCTGGCAGGCGTGCTGATCCTTGCCATGCTGCTGGAGGCGCTGCCCCAGGCGCTCAGTCAGGTGACGGAGCTGCTGCAGGCAGCCGCGCTGCCGGGAAAATATGCGCTCATCCTTTTCAAAGCGCTGGGACTTTGCTGGCTGGCTCAATTTGCAGCCGATTCCTGCCGCGACGCGGGAGAAAGCGCGCTTGCGTCCAAGGTCGAGCTGGCGGGAAAGACCGCGGTCCTTCTCACGACCCTGCCGCTTTTCTCCGAGGTGGGGGCGTTGGTGCTGGAGCTATCCGGCGCGTGAGAATTGCGGTGCTGTTTCCGCTCCTGACACTCTTGATTGGATGGGGAGCGGTTCCGGCCTTTGCGCAGGAGGAGCCGTTTGACGGTTTTTCCTCCTACTATGAGGAGCTTGAGGAGGAGAGCGGCGCAGAGGATCTGCCGTATGAGCTTCCCGAGGAAGCGCGTGATTCTCTGGGAGAACTCGGTGTGGACGGCCCGAACTGGGACAGCCTGTCGTCTCTTTCTCCCGAGGCGGTCTTTTCCCTGGCCTCGCAGTCCGCCGCGGAGGCTTCCCGGAATCCTGTGAGGGCGGGAGCTTCTGTTTTGGCGGTCATTCTGCTCTGCGCGCTTCTCAACGGCATGAAGCTGACTTTTGCCGCCAACAGCCTCAGTCAGGCGGCGGGTCTGGCGGCGACGCTGTGCGTGGCGGCGGTGGTTGTGCGTCCCATTGTGGGATGTGTACAGTATGCCGCCTCGATTGTACAGGCGGCGGCAGGTTTTCAGCTGGCATGCGTTCCGGTTTTGGGCGGAATTCTGCTTGCCGCAGGAGAGCCTGCCAAAGCTCTTTCCTACGAGACACTGACCGCTCTGGCGGGCAACGCGGTATCGCTTGTTGCAAACTATTTTCTTGTGCCGCTGATCAGCTGTTTTCTGGCGCTCTCGCTCGTCTCCGCCGTTTGCCCCGCGGTTCCCATGAACGGTTTGTGCGAGCTCATCGCAAAGGCGGTCAAATGGATTCTGGGGTTCTGCATGACGCTTTTTACAGGCCTGCTTACGGTACACAGTCTTGTCACAGCCTCTGCGGACTCCGCAGCCTCCCGGGCGGTCAAGTTTGCGGTGAGCAGCTTTGTTCCGGTGGTGGGAGGAGCGCTCGGAGAAGCGCTGCGCACGGTAGGGGGCTGTATCGGCGTGCTGAAATCGGGGGTAGCGGCTTTTGTTCTGCTGGCGGAGGGAGTTCTCTTTCTGCCCGCGATTCTCCAGTGTGTCTTTTGGCAGCTGACGCTGCTGTTCTGCAGCGCGGTGGGAGAAGCGCTCGGACAGAAGGAGTTATCCGCTCTGCTCTCTGCGGCGGGGAAAGCGGTGGGGCTTTTGCTGGCGATTCTGCTGTGCTGTGCGCTGATGATGACGGTTACCAGCGTGGCCTTGATTCTGGTGGGAGGTGGGGCCTCGTGAACGCAGTGCAGCAATGGACGGCCGGTGTGTGCCTGGCTGTGTTGGCCGTTTCTCTTTTGCAGCACCTGATGCCGGAGGGAGCGATGCGCCGTATGGCGGAGCTGGCCGCCGGGATTTTTCTGCTTTGTGCCGTTCTGGTTCCGGCGGTGCGGGCGGCTCCCGATCTGTCGTTCCTTTTGCATTTTACACCGCAGACGGTGGAGAGCGAATTGACGGAGACGGTGGAACGTCAGCAGGAGGACGCCGTCCGGGAAAGTCTGACCGCGTTGATCGCGGCGGAGCTGGGCCGGGAGGGGATCCCGACCGAAAGGATCGAGGTCATTGTGAATACAGGGGAGGACAACAGCATAAGTATTACCAACATCACGGTGACGCTCCCGGCTGCCTATGCCGGAGAGTGCGAACACGCCGGCAGCGTCCTCTCCGAGGTGCTTGGTTTGAACGCGGAGGTGACGTCATATGCCGGAGAATAGGAGGCAGAAAAACGAAAGGGAAGGGGGAGACTTTTTTGAACGGTTGGCAGAGCATCCTGCCGCGCGCCGGTGGATTCTCATCGGAGGGATCGCGGGCATCGCCCTGATTTTTCTTTCCGGGCTGTTTACCGGAGGGGAGAGCGCCGCGGAGAACGGAGCTCCCGAAACGGGGCAGCTTGTTTCTGCGCAGGAATACGCGGCGGGACTTCAGCAGGAGCTTGCCGCCTTAATCTCCGGAATGGAGGGCGCGGGAGACGCACAGGTCCTTGTGACGCTTGACCGAAGCTCGGAACAGATATACGCCACCGAAGAGCGCAGTTCAGCCAGAACGGAGAGTACGGGCTCCGACGGAGAATCGGAGACGACGTATTTCTCGGTGCGCGGATCGGACGGCTCGGAGCAGGCCCTCCCGCTTACGGAGCTGCAGCCGGTGATTCGCGGCGTGGTGGTGGTCTGCCCGGGCGGCGGCGATCCGGCTGTCGCAGAGCGGATTACGCAGGCGGTTACGACAGCGCTCGATATTTCTTCCGCACGTGTGTGCGTGGTTCAGTCGAAATAACAGAGGAAACAGGAGGATGAAGTATCATGGCATTTGGAAAGCGGCAGTTGGTTCTGGCGGCGCTTGTGGTAGCTCTCGGCGCGGCCGTCTATCTGAACTGGCAGTTTACAGGTGATAATCAGCTTGTAGCCGCCGGAACGGACGTGTCGGAGAAGACAGTCGGAGAGGCGCAGCTCGTCAATGCGTCTGCGCAGAGCTCCGATCCGAAGGAAGAGACCTCCTCTGATGCCGCCGGTTCCGAGGATCCCACCGAGGGGAAAACAGCAGAGGAGTACTTCTCGGAAACACGTCTTTCCAGACAAAAGTCGCGCGATGAGGCGGTAGAACTGCTGGAGGATGTGCTGCAGGACGCAAAAACGAGTGAGGAGGCCAAAAAGGAAGCTGTCTCTCAAGCGGCTGTGATTGCGCAGAACGTTCTGCAGGAGAACAATATTGAGAGCCTCGTGAAAGCGAAAGGGTTTGCCGACTGCGTTGCGTTTCTGCAGAACGGGGAGTGTACCGTCGTGGTCCAGACGGCAGAATCCAATCAAAACAACGCCATTGTCATCAAGGATATCGTAGCGGGTCAGTCGGGCGTCAGCTATGATAAAATTAAAATTGTGGAGTTCAATTGATCTCCCGCCTGAGACAATGTGTAATCGCATTTGAGACGGCACGCGGGAGGGAGAAACGGGTACTTGCCGGTTTTTCCGCTGCCTTCTGCGGCTTCGGGTGCTTCTTCCAAGGATTTCCATGAAGCGCACGTGCGTTGTGTGGGATTATGCGGGATCGCCTTAAAAAGGAAAAGATGCAGCGGCGGTTTGTGTCGAATCAACGTTGCAAGTGCGGCCCCATCATGGTATAATGAAGGGCGTGGATGCTTGACAATCTGATTTTACGCCCGAGCTGTCTGTGCGGTCAAAGCCCTCCACTTCGGTGGAGGGCTTTTTTGACGGTTTTCGGACGGAACGGATTGTCCGGCAAAAAAAGGAGCGCGCAGTGATAGCGCTCCGAAAATTGGGAAGAATAGGAAAGCGCGCCCGTTTTTGCGCGGCGGAAACGCGCATGCTTTCAGGGAAGGAACGGAGGAACCAGCATGAAACGAAGGGAAGCCAGGCAGCAGGCTTTTGTTCTGGTATTTGAGCAGAGCTTCAGTCACGACGGGATGGAGCAGATCATTGATGTGGCGGAAGCGGTGATGGAAAAGCCTGTGGATGAGTTTGCGGGACGGATGGCGCTCGGCACAGAGGCCAATCTGCCGCTGATTGATGAAAAGATCGAGAAAAACAGCCGCGGCTGGAAGCTGAGCCGTCTTTCGAAAGTTTCTCTGGCCGTTCTTCGCCTTGGAATTTACGAGCTTCTTTTTGAGAAGGATACGCCTGTGGGCGTGACGATCAACGAGGCGGTTGAACTGGCGAAGAAATACGGCGGCGAAGAGGATGCTCCCTTTGTCAACGGCGTGCTCGGAGCCGTGGTGCGCGAATGCGGCCCGAAAAAGCCTGCTGCGGAAGCGGGAGAGGACCATGCGTAAAATTCTGGGCCTGGATACGAGCAATTACACCACCTCCTGCGCGCTGTGGGAGGACGGGAGCGTTCTTCAGAAGAAAAAGCTGCTTCCTGTGCGGGAGGGCCAGCTGGGACTGCGGCAGAGCGACGCGGTGTTTCACCATACGCAGCAGCTGCCTGAACTGATGGAATCGCTGTTCCGGGAAAGTCCCGGTCCTGTGAACGCCATTGGTGTCTCCGCGCGTCCGAGAACACAGGAGGGCTCCTATATGCCGTGCTTTACGGTTGGATATGGAGCGGCACGCTCTCTGGCTGCGGTTCTCGGCATTCCGTGCCATGTTTTTTCCCATCAGGACGGTCACATCGCCGCCGCGCTTTATTCCGCCGGTCAGCTTTCGCTGCTGAAAAGGGAATTTCTCGCGTTTCATGTTTCCGGCGGAACAACGGAGGCGGTGCTTGTCAGTCCCGGAGAAAGTGGAGACTTTTCCGTGCGGCTTGCCGCGTCTTCGCTGGATTTGAAAGCCGGTCAGGCGATTGATCGGGTGGGCGGCCTTCTGGGACTTCCTTTTCCTGCAGGACCCGCGCTGGAGCGTCTGGCTCTTGCCTCGCACGCTTCCTTTCGTATACGCCCGTCCATGAAGGGAGCTGATTGTTCTCTGTCCGGCGTTCAGAATCAGTGCGAGGCTATGGTGCGTGCAGGCGCTCCCGCGGAGGATGTGGCGCTTTATTGCCTGCTTTCCGTGGGAGCTGCTCTTGACGCAATGGCGGAAGCTCTTTGGAAGGAATACGGCAGGCTCCCCATTCTCTTCGCGGGCGGCGTGATGAGTAATTCCCTGCTCAAAGAGAAATTGTCTGCCAAGTACGGTGCGTTTTTCGCGGATCCGGCCTTCTCAGCGGACAATGCCGCGGGCGTGGCGGTGCTGGCCGCGCTGCGGGAGGGAGGCGCCGTTTTGTGCTGACCGATATGAGAACGCCCCTGACCGTCACACAGCTCAACACGTACCTTAAAATGAAGCTGGAGGAGGATCCCCGTCTGTCCGGCGTGCTGGTAGCTGGGGAGATCTCGAATTTTACCCATCATTACAAGTCGGGTCACCTGTACTTTTCTCTCAAGGACGAGCGTTCCGTGCTGCGTGCCGTGATGTTCGCACGCAGTGCTTCCCGGCTCCGGTTTGCTCCTCAGGACGGTATGCGGGTTCTCGCGCGGGGAAGAATCAGTTTGTACGAGGCCTCCGGACAGTACCAGCTCTATGTGGACGAGCTCCAGCCGGATGGCCTGGGAGCGCTCAGCCTGGCTTTTGAGCAGCTCAAGGAGAAGCTGCGCAAGGAGGGGCTTTTTGCTCCCGAGCGCAAGCGGCCGATCCCGCGTTTTCCGGAGCGTGTCGGCGTGATTACTTCGCCGACCGGCGCCGCCGTACACGATATGCTCACCATTCTCGCCAGGAGATGGCCGCTTGCACAGGTAGTTTTCTGTCCCGTTCAGGTACAGGGCGAAGCGGCGGCCCCGCAGCTTGTGGAAGCACTGCGGCGCATGAACGAGCTTGACGCTGCGGATGTGATTCTGTTTGGGCGCGGCGGCGGTTCGCTGGAAGATCTGTGGGCCTTCAACGAGGAAAGCGTCGCCCGTGCAGTGGCCGCCTCGCGCATTCCGGTGATTTCCGCGGTGGGGCATGAAACGGACGTCACCATCAGCGATTTTGCCGCGGATCTGCGCGCTCCGACGCCCTCCGCGGCGGCGGAGCTGGCTGTTCCCGATCAGGCGGAGTGGCTTGCGTCGCTCGAATACCAGCGGGAGCGTCTGCGTTCGCTTCTTGGGACGCGGATTTCGGTGCTGCAGCAGCGGCTGGATCTTCTCACAGCGAGCCGCGTGATGCAGAATCCCATGGAGCTGGCGTCGTCCCGCGCCGCGCAGCTCTCCCTGCTGCAGGAACGTCTTCTGCGCGCACAGCAGACGATTGTGAAGGAAAAACAGGCGCAGACGGCAGAGTTGGCGGGGCGTTTGCAGGCTCTCAGCCCGCTTTCTGTTCTGGCCCGCGGCTTTACGCTGGCGGAAAAGAAAGAGCATGGCGCCAAAACTCTGATTGGTTCAGCGGCGGACCTTTCCCCGGGAGATATTTTCCTCCTTCGTTTTTCAGACGGGGAGGCGGTCTGCCGCGCGGAATCTGTGGAGAGAAAAGAGAAAGAAGGGGGAAACGAAAATGCCGGCGAAAAAAATGACCTTTGAAGCTTCCATGGAACGGCTCGGCGAGATTGTCGCCCGTTTGGAGGCGGGCAGCGATTCTCTCGAGGAATCCATCAAGCTGTTTGAGGAAGGGACCGCACTGGCGGGCC
>ERZ779885.2707-NODE-2707-length-15887-cov-4.451617_pt1 | contig 15887 bp, 10 predicted proteins | sample MGYA00511554_ERZ779885 | MGnify/ENA primary metagenome ERZ779885 (study PRJEB29588, sample SAMEA2160998) | human gut metagenome | biome: human gut; feature: human-associated habitat; material: faeces | place: Denmark | collected 2008/2010 ... | reverse complement strand
GGCGAGCCGCCGTTTCTCATTGTGGCGGATGAACTGAACGATCCCCACAATCTGGGAGCTATTCTCCGTACTGCGGAATGTACGGGCGCTCATGGGGTGATTATCCCTAAGCGCAGGTCTGCGGGCCTCACCTATACCGTGGGAAAGGCCTCGGCCGGCGCTTTGGAATATGTGCCTGTGGCCAGGGTATCCAATCTGGCGGCGGCGCTGGAGGATTTGAAAAAGCGCGGCCTGTGGATCTACGGCGCCGATATGGAGGGAACCCCCTGGTGCGAGGCGGAGCTTACGGGACCGGCGGCTTTGGTGATCGGCAGTGAGGGCGCTGGAATCGGACGGCTGGTTAAGGAAAAATGCGACGTAATCCTTTCCCTGCCAATGCGGGGAAAGATTAATTCCTTGAACGCTTCTGTGGCGGCGGGAGTCTTAATGTATGAGTTTATGAGACAGAGGCAGGGAATCAAAGCGAAATAAGACAGCGAATGGTAGGTGAAGGCTATGCAGGAGAAAGAGGATAAAAAGGGCTTTTTGCAGTCCTTTACGGGTAAGTTTAAAAAGATAAGCCTGGATGACGAGCCGGATGAGCTGATGCTCAAATATGGCGATATTAAGCTGAAGGGACCCGGAGGCGGGGAAGGACAGAGCGGTATTCACGCCGCCCCCACCAGCTTCTTTTTTTCAGAAAACCGGGACGAGCCATCCCCAAAGGCTGGAGACCGGCCGGAAATTGGCATGACCCAGGAGATCAGCGGAATTTTAGACGCAATCAAGCAGGGAAGAGGCCCGAGCTCTCAGCAGAATAAGCCCAAGGCCGCCGAAGACACCGGAAAAAAGCAGGCGGCTCAGGAGCTGAAGCCGATCGGCGTGACCCAGGAGGTCAACGGTATTCTAGAGGCCTTAGGCCGTTCTAATAAAATCAGTCAGCCGGAACAACCGGAAGAGCCCGTGAGGGCTCAGACCTGGACGCCGAAAAAGGAGGAGTTCTCCCAGGCGTTTGAAAAGATCAAGAATGAAAAGGAAAATGCCAGTCAGCCTGAGAATCCTCAGTTCGGCACACAGGAGATCGCCAGGATTATCAGCGAGGTTACCGGGGAGAGGGCGGAGACGATCCGGCCGGTGGAATTGATTCCGGAGAAGGAAGAACAGCCGGCTCCGGTTCCTCAGGAGGAGCTTCCCGGGCAGCTTCCCCCGGAGAACGAAAGCGGGCTTCCCGAGGAAGCGGAATACGAGGAAGGCCTGGAAGAGCCAGATGGCGGCGAAGAATACGGGCAGGAGCCTGAGGATGAGCAAAAGCCGAAGCTGGGATTTGGTCGGAGGCTGAAGGCGTTCTTTAAAAATCTAGTCACACTTCCTGAGGCGCAGCAAGGAGAAGACCCCTTTGCGGAGGACGATTGGGAGGAAGCCCGGATACCGGAGGAAGTCCCCGCGCAAGAGGCTGTTTGGGCAGATGATGAGGAAGAGGATTTTTCGATCCGGCCAGAGCTGTTCTTCCAGGATGACCAGGAGGAGGCCTCCCGGAGGCAGCCAGAGAGGCCCAATGGGAGAAAAGCGGATGCGGATTCCCGTAAGGAGTTAGAGACGGGCCGCTTGGAACAAACGGCGCCGGAAGAGGAGGCCAAGAAAGAAGCGCCGATGGAACCGGCAGCGGATGCCGGCGACGGCTGGGAGAAATCGGAGGGCTCAGAGGAGAAAGCGGATGAGGCTTCGGCAGATTCTAAGCCTCAGGAGGCAGCGGGCCAAGAGGACCACGGCCAAGGGGAGGCGCCCGAAGCTTCAGGACCGGAAGCTGGCGGACAGGAGCAACAGGATGAACAGGCTCCGCCGGTAGAAAATCCTCTTGCTGATGGGGGAGAAAAAGAGATAGCGGCCGAGGCACCGGAAAAAGCAGAAAAGGATCCGGAGAAAGCTGTGGAGAGCGAGCAAGCCCATGCTCCTCAGCAGGCAGAGCAGGAAGCGGAGACGCCGCAGGACAAAATAGAGGCCGAAGAGGGCGGCGAGGCTCAGAATCAGCAGGACCAGGAAAAGACGGAAGCGGTAAGCAGGGAAAAGCCTGTCAGCCGCTATGAAAAGGCGTTCGGAAAGGTGAAGCCGGCGCCGACCCAGAAAAACCGGGTAATTCGGATAGACCCGGAGACGGTAAAGCCCTTGACCGCCCGGGAGGCCGCCAGGCTGTACTGTGAGCGCAGGGAGCTTCCGGCGGTTGATTTGGGCGGCCTGGCAATTGGAGAATTGCTCCAGGAAGAAAACCAGACGGCCGCTCAGGTGACCGTGCTGTCAGGAGGCCGGGACAGGGCGCAGGCCACAGGGCCTAAAGCTGCGGAAAGACAGGTAAATGAAAAGCCGCGGAGAGAAAATAAGCCGGACAAGCCGTCCGTGCAGGCGGTGACCATCAATTTGGCGGACCTGCAGGCTGGGAAAAAGATCCGGCACCATGAGAATACGAAGCTGTTTCATTATGAGCCGCAGCTTCCTGTGGTCCATACGGCAGCCGGTAAATTCGGAGAAAATTTAAGGGCGGAGTGCGCGGTCTCCCGCCAGGCTATTCAGCATAAGGCCCAGCAGGAGCGTAAACAGAACCTTGAGCGGGAGGAAGCGGAGGAAGCTTTCGAGCCCGTTAAAAAAAAACGGACGAAAGAAAAGGTCAAAAAAAGGCATTTCGCGATTTTTTCCTCCCAAGAGGAAGAAGACCCTGAGGATGTAATGCCTCAGCCCCGGCAGGTAGAGCTGGTAGAGGATTATAAGGAACCGTCGGACGCGTTCGCGATCAAAAAAGAGATTTTTAAAAACCTGAAAAACCTTTTGATCCGCACCGGCGTGCTGGCCGGATTAATGATTCTCAGCGCCGCCGCCACGGTGCTGGCGCGGCTGAATCTGCCTGATGTGCCTGACGTGCTGATCACCAACAGCCCTCTTTACCTGAGTGTCACTCTGGTTTTACTGCTGGCGGCCGGTGCGGTAAGCCTGACAACTTTGAAAAACGGCTTTTTATCCGTGCCCCGCCTTAAGGGCAATGCCGACGCGCCGGTGGCTTTCGCCTGGGCTGCGGCGGCAGTTCAGATCCTCGTCGGTTTCTTCTCGGCTGACAGGTTTACCAACACGGATCTAAGCCTTTACGCCAATCTGGCGGTGCTGGCCTTGCTGCTGAATGCCTGGGGCAAGCTGACGCTTGTGCGCCGGGTAAAGCTGAACTTTAAATTTATCTGTTCGCCGGACGAAAAGTATGCGGCGAAAATTTATAACGACCGGGAAAGCGCTGTGGAAATGTGCCGCGGCCTGGGAGTAGGAGAGCCGATCATCGCCTATCAGAAAAAGACGGGCTTTTTAAGCAATTTCCTTCAGCTTTCCTATGAGCCGGATCCCAGCGAGGAGTTCGCCGGCAGGATTTCCTTCCTTGGCGCCGGTCTGTCTCTAGCGCTTGGCGTCGTCAGCTATTTTATTTCCAGGGACTTGTTTGCCGCGGTATCCGCCTTTGCCCTGAGCATGTGCGTGTGCGTGCCAATGTGCACCATGCTTACCATGAATTTCCCGGTGTTTCGGCTGTGCAAAAGGGTTTCCAAACTGGACGCCATGATAGTGGGGTATCCGGGAATCCGCCAGTTCGCCGATACCAATGCGGTGGTGCTGGACTGCAATACCCTGTTTCCAAAGAACGCGGTGGTGCTTCATGGGGTCAAGGCCTTTGAGACCAGGCTTTTGGATAAAGCCCTGCTGGAGGCGGCGGCCATGCTTAAGTCGGTGGATTCCCCGCTGTACCATGTCTTTGAGCAGATCGTCAGCGAGGAGCGCCGGCTGCCCGCGGTGGACAGTCTTTCCTACGAGGATGAGCGGGGACTGATGGGATGGGTTCATGGTAAGCGTGTACTGGTGGGCAACCGGAATCTTCTGGAAAACCACGGCGTTACGCCGCCAGACCGTTCGGTGGAGCTGGAGCACACCCAAAACGGCCGCCAAGTGACCTATATTGCCTCGGCGGGCGAGCTTGTAGCGATGCTGATTACCAATTACGACTTCAGTCCCGCCATGAAGCAGGAGCTTCAGCGGCTGGAGGATAACGGTGTGTCTTTCCTGGTGTCCACCACCGACCCCAATGTGACCGCTAAGCTGGTCAGCGACCGGTTCGGCTTGTTTTTCCGGTCTGTCAAGGTGCTGGGAGCCGAGTACGCCAAACGGTTCAAGGACCTGGAGGGAGAAGAGGAAGCCTCCGCCAGAGCTTATCTGGCCACCCAGGGCCGGGTGAATGTGCTGGCCAGAGTGCTGGCGGCGTGCGTCAGGGTGCGGGGAAATATGACGGCTGCCTTGGTGCTGCAAAGACTGACTGTACTGCTCAGCTTTCTAATGGCGGCGTTTTTGACAGTGGTGTCCGGGGTGGCTCAGATCGGCGCTCTGGAGATTACCCTATATAGTATTTTTTGGGTTGTGGTTACCTTACTGGTAACCGTGATTAGAAAGCCGTAGGTGTTGATCGAATGGGATTAGAGGAAACAGCCTGCTTTTCCGGCTACCGTGCGGAAAAGCTTCCCTTTTCCGTCAGGGATGAAAATCAGGAATACGATAAATTTCTTTGGAGCCTGTCCTCGGTGATTCGGAAATCGGCTGAAAAGGGCTATCGGATTTTTTATACCGGGGGCTGTACCGGCTTTGACATTTTGGCCGGGGAAATGTTGCTGGGCATGAAAGAGGAATTTCCTGAAATTCAGTTAATAGCGGTTTTGCCTTTTGAAGAGCAGGCGAATACCTGGGGTGAATTCTGGCGGGAGAAATATTTTACTCTTCTGGAGCACTGTGACGACGTGATCACCCTTCAGCCTAGATATACGCCGGGCTGCTATCAAAGGAGAAACAGGTACATGGTGGACCGGTCATCCCTGCTGATCTGCTATTACGATGGGAAAACCGGAGGCACTCAAAGCACCGTAGCCTATGCCGAAAAGCTGGGCTTAGAGGTGAAAATGGTCTAATCTTTATAGAATTTACACAAAGTCTGCCTAATGTTTTTGCGTTAAGGCAGACTTTTTTTGTGAAAAACCCTCATTTGATATTGAAATCCATGTGCATATAAGATATAATTGAAAAGTAAATTATCTCAGGGATTGTTAAAAATGTCCTGAGCCAAGAAAGGGGTTCACAACACGTGAAACAGTACAACGCAAAAAATATTCTGAATATCGCCCTGGCGGGCCATGGCGGGGCGGGTAAGACCTCTATTATTGAATCGATGCTGTATCTTTCCGGTGCTTCCGATAGATTGGGTAAGATTGCCGACGGAAATACAATTTGCGATTTTGATCCGGAGGAAGTAAAACGCAAGGCCTCTGTTTCTACGGCGGTGGCCCCGGTGGAATGGAAAAATAAAAAGCTGAACTTTATCGACACGCCAGGCCTTTTTGACTTTGAAGGCGGCCTGTGGGAGGGCGTCCGGGCAGCGGACACGGTCATGATCGCGGTGTCCGGTAAAAACGGCGTTTCTGTAGGGACAGAAAAAGCGGTTAAAGCGGCGGAAAGCCGCGGGCTTTCTAAGGTGTTCTTTGTCAACGGCCTGTGCGATGAAAGCGCACGGTTCTACCGTGTGTTTGAGACCCTGAAGGCTTCCTTTGGCCCCTCTGTCTGCCCGGTGGTAGTTCCTTTTATCGTAGACGGCCAGGCGAACTGCTACGTAAACCTGCTGGAATATAAGGCCTATGCTTATTCCCCCGACGGTAAGGTGTCGGAGGTACCCATGCCTGATATGGGCGACCGCCTAGAGGGCCTGCGGACCGCTATTTATGAGGCGGTGGCCGAAACCAGCGACGAAATGTTTGAAAAATACTTCTCCGGCGAGGCTTTTACCCCCGAGGAGGTTATCGTAGGCGTCAGCCGGGGCGTTAAAAGCGGCGCCATCAGCCCCGTGTTCTGCGGCGACGCGATTAATACGTTCGGTATTGACCAGCTGCTGAACGGCTTGGTGTGGCTGGCTCCGTCCGCCGCGGAAAAGAGCGACGAGATCGGGCTGGATCCCGACGGCAATATGGTGGAGCTTTCTGTCAATGAGGACGGAGCGCCTGCCGCTGTTGTGTTCAAAACCATCGCCGACCCCTTTGTAGGAAAGCTTTCTTATTTTAAAGTGATCTCCGGCAAGGTTTCCCCCGAAACCCCGCTTGTTAATATGCGCACCGGCAACCAGGAGAGAATCTCCAAGGTGATGACGGTGAAAGGCAAAAAGCAGGAGGATGCCGCCTATATCGGCGCGGGTGACATCGGCGCCGCCCCCAAGCTGCAAAATACTAATACCGGCGACACCCTGTGCTCTCCCGTGCGTAAGGTTACCCTGGATGGGGTGGAGTACCCCAATCCCTGCCTCTCTATGGCGATCTATCCCAAGAAAAAGGGCGAGGAGGATAAGGTGGCCCAAGGCGTGATGCGTCTGTGCGAGGAAGACCCCACTATCCATTTCAAGAATAATCAGGAAACCCATGAGATGATTATTTCCGGCATGGGCGAACAGCACCTGGATGTGGTGGTTTCTAAATTAAAGAGTAAATTCGGCGTGGAGGTTACCCTGAAAAAGCCGAAGATCGCTTACCGCGAGACCATTCGGAAAAAGGTTTCCGTCCAGGGGCGGCACAAGAAGCAGACCGGCGGCCACGGACAGTTCGGTGATGTGTGGATCGAATTCGAGCCTTGCGACAGCGATTCTTTGGAATTTGCCGAGCGGGTCGTAGGCGGCGCGGTGCCGAAGGGCTTCTTCCCGGCGGTGGAAAAGGGCTTGCGCGACTGCATCCAAAAGGGAACCCTGGCGGGTTATCCTATGGTAGGACTGAAGGCTACCCTGTACGACGGCTCCTACCACCCGGTAGATTCCTCAGAAATGGCGTTCAAGATGGCGGCCGCCATCGCCTATAAAAACGGGATTCCCCAGGCGTCTCCCACGCTGCTGGAGCCTATCGGCAATTTGAAGGCCAGCGTACCGGACGCCAACATGGGCGACGTGATGGGAGAAATCAATAAGCGCCGCGGCCGCGTTTTGGGCATGAACCCGGGCGAAAACGGGATGCAGGTCGTGGAAGCCGACGTCCCCATGGCGGAAATGGGCGATTTCGCTACCTTTATCCGTCAGTGCACTCAGGGCAGAGGCACCTTTACCTTTGAGTTTGCCCGGTATGAGGATGCCCCGGCTCAGGTGGCCCAAAAGGTTATCGAAGAAGCAAAGGCCGCCCAGGAAGGCGCGGGCGAATAACCCCAAACATAACCTATCAGAAAAGCTGAAAATCATACATTAAGGAAAAAGAGGAAAGCGGCAGCGAGAAAACCCGGTTTGGATTTTCTCCCCGCTGGCCTCTTTTTCCTTGTCCCGGCGGTTCTAAATCAACCATGTCCCTTCATATAGATAAAATACTAAAAAGGAGGGGCTTGCAATGTTTGTAGTGTCCATGAAGGCGTCTAAAAAAAAGCTCGTGATTATATTGGCGGCGATCCTGATAGTCTTGGCAGGAGCACTGTTCTTTTTGCTGCGGGGTGGTTCGGATGAAGCGAAGGCGGTGGGGCAGACTGGAGAATACAGCCTGACGGCAGCAGATGCATCCCAGCGGGTAGCGTTTTTGCAGCAATTTGGATGGGAGGTCAAGGAAACGCCAATGGAGCAGGTGGATGTCTTGCTGCCCTCATCCTTTAACGATACCTATGAAAAATATAATCAAATTCAAAAAGAGCAGGGACTGGACCTTTTGAAATATGCCGGCGCCACCTGCCAGCGGTATACCTATGAGGTGACCAATTATCCGGGAAAGGATTCCGGAGTAGTGGCGAACCTGCTGGTTTTAGACGGCAGGGTCATCGGCGGGGATATCTGCTCGGTGGAGCTGAACGGCTTCATTCACGGCTTTGTCAATCCCAATGATACCGCCTCCTTGACGCAGGTATCTCCAGGAGAAGGCACAGCTTCCGGTGAAGAAGCAGCCAGCCCGGAAGCTGCCGCTTCACAAGCCGGGGAAGCGGCAGCGGATCCTGACGCGCCGGCTGACGCCTCCGCAGCGGAAGGCGGGCAGCAGACAGCGCTGGAAACGGCTTCCTCTCAGGAGCCTAAATATCCTGTGGAAAGCAGCACAGAGCGGGAAACCTTAGCGCCGGACCCGGAAATGCCCAATGCGCCGGTGGACTAAGATTTTATTTTCAAAGACCTCCGAATATGCTATACTTACTTTTAAGATTAATGATATATTAGCTCCTTATATGGGAAAATGTCGGAGCGTCAAGAAACGAAATGGGGATGTTCATGGAACGGTTGGATAAAATATTGTCTTCACAAGGCGTTGGCAGCCGGAAAGAAGCGGGAATCCTGATTCGGCGCGGGCTGGTTCATGTCAACGGCATTTTAGCCACTCGTCCTGAGACTAAGACTGACCCGGAGCGGGATCAAATTACCATAGAGGGGAAGCCCTTGCGGTTTCAAAGACATGTTTATTTGATGATGAATAAACCGGCGGGCGTGGTGTCTGCCAGTAGGGATTCTAGGGAGAAGACCGTGGTGGATTTGGTGCCGCCCGTGCTTTCCCGCCGTGACCTGTTTCCGGCGGGGAGGCTGGACCGGGATACCACTGGGCTTTTAATTTTGACCGACGACGGGGAGCTTGCCCATCGGATGCTGTCACCGAAAAAGCACGTGTATAAGCTTTATGAGGCATCGGTGGACGGGCCGGTAGGAGCAGAGGAAATCGAGAAATTCGCCGCCGGTGTGGCGCTGGAGGACGGTACGGTGTGCCTGCCTGCCGGACTTACTGTGGTAAAGCAAGGGACTGCCTGGGAAACCCTGGTGGAAATCAGGGAGGGAAAGTTCCATCAGGTCAAGAAAATGTTTTTGGCGGTGGGAAGAAGGGTGCTGCGGTTGAAACGGGTGCGAATAGGAGGCCTGGAATTGGACAAGACTTTAAAGGAGGGGGAATGCAGGGAGCTGACAAAAGAGGAGCTGGCGCTGATTTTTCAAGGGGAAAACAGGCGTTTTTGCGAAAAGAAAAATTCAAATGGTCAAATTTAACTAAATTTCCAAAATTGGTTTGACAACTGTCCATTTTACCTAAAGACTGGTTTTAAAGTTTAGGCAAAACACAACTGTTAATTTGGGCCGAAATCTGTTATATTAATATTCGTAAGAAAAAATGTATGGCCAGTGAGCGTACGCACCGTGCGGTCGGTCATAGATTCAGGAGGTTTGTATTATGGCAAATGTATCTTTGAGACACGTTTACAAGATTTATTCCGGTGGCGTCACCGCGGTAACTGACTTCTGCTTAGAGATTGAAGACAAAGAGTTTATCATTTTGGTAGGTCCTTCCGGCTGCGGTAAGTCCACTACTCTGCGTATGGTCGCCGGTTTGGAAGAAATCAGCGAGGGCGAGCTCTACATAGGAGACGTCCTGGCCAACGATATCGCTCCTAAGGACCGTGATATCGCAATGGTGTTCCAGAACTACGCTCTGTATCCGCACATGACCGTGTATGATAACATGGCGTTCGGTCTGAAGCTCCGCAAGACTCCGAAGGATGAGATCAAGCGCCGCGTGGAAGAGGCTGCCAGAATCCTGGATATCTCTCACCTGCTGGATCGTAAGCCGAAGGCTCTGTCCGGTGGTCAGAGACAGCGTGTCGCCCTGGGCCGTGCTATCGTTCGTGATCCTAAGGTATTCCTTCTGGACGAACCGCTTTCCAACCTAGATGCTAAGCTGCGTGCCCAGATGAGAACTGAGATCGCTAAGCTGCATAAGAGACTGGGTACCACCTTTATCTATGTAACTCACGACCAGACCGAAGCTATGACCATGGGCGATAGAATCGTGGTTATGAAGGATGGCTTTATTCAGCAGGTTGACTCTCCTCAAAATCTGTATGAGAAGCCTTGCAATGAGTTCGTAGCCGGCTTCATGGGTTCTCCTCAAATGAACTTCATCGATGCTACCGTTTCCAAGGAAGGCGCTGATTATTATCTGACCTTCGGTGCCAACACCGTTAAGGTTCCCGCTGAGAAGAATAAGGATGATGTCCTGGCTCCTTATGTGGGCAAGGAAGTTACCTTTGGTATCCGCCCCGAGGATGTTCATGATGAGCCTGAATTTATCGAGAAGTCTCCCGAGACTCTGGTAAAGGCTGTTGTGGAAGTTACCGAGCTGATGGGTGCTGAGACTTATCTGTACCTGAACATCGAAGGCAACGCTGTTACCGCTCGTGTTGAGCCTACTTCTACTGCGAAGAGCGGCGATGAAATCTCTGTTGCTCTGGATATGAACAAGATGCATCTGTTCGATAAAGAGACTGAGAAAGCCATTCTGCATTACGAATAAGCAATACTTTGCTTTCCAACAGGGCTGCCAATAGGTAGCCCTGTTTTTTTATCAAACGCCTATTTAAGAAATATTTTTGGAAAATAGTGGGATGAATTTTTATGTTTTCTATTCAAACGTGTCAAATTCGCAATGAAATTATGAATACAATGTAAAATACAGCAAAAAAATATTGGAAACCGTGAATTTTTCTTGGTTTCACGGTTGCAAATAGTTTTGAAATTATGTAAAATGTAAGTATTGAAATTGTACTATTTTCAGCCGGAAAGCTTAATTACTCAATAAAGTGAGGGAGTTCATCATGTCAAACAGACTTTTTCAGGGCGTTATTCACCAGATGCGTGATGCCATCGACAGAACCATCGGAGTGATTGACGAAACCTCCGTGATCATCGCCTGCAGTGAACTGGGCAGAATCGGCGAGGTTAACGAGAGCATCACCCCCGACGTTTTAAACGCGCCCAGCACCTTTGTAATCAACGGCTATACTTACAAATCCTTTGGCAGCCGGCCTCGTCCGGAGTACGCTGTTTTTGTAGCGGGTAATGATGAAGCTGCTCAGAAATATGTGCAGCTTTTAGCGATTTCCTTAAGCAGCATCAAGCAGTATTATGATGAAAAATATGACCGGGGCAATTTTATTAAAAATGTGATTTTGGACAACATTCTGCCCGGAGATATTTATTTGAAGGCTAGAGAACTGCGGTTTAGTTCTGATGTCAGCCGGGTTTGTATGCTGATCAAGATTACTACGAAAACGGATATCTCGGCTTACGACATTGTGCAGAACCTTTTCCCGGATAAAAACAAGGATTTTGTCATCAATATCAACGAAACGGATATCGCCCTGGTGAAAGAGATTCGCACCGGTATCGATTCTAAGGATCTGGAAAAGCTGGCCGGCTCCATTGTAGATACCCTTTCCAGCGAGTTCTACACCCATTGCGTGGTAGGAATCGGTACAACCGTTACCGGTATCAAGGATCTGGCCCGCTCCTTTAAGGAAGCCCAGGTGGCTTTAGAGGTAGGAAAGGTATTTGATACCGAGCGCAGCATTGTCAGTTACGATAATCTGGGGATCGCCCGCCTGATTTATCAGCTTCCCACTACTCTTTGTGAAATGTTCTTAAAGGAAGTATTCAAAAGAGGATCCATCGAATCTCTGGATGCGGAGACTCTGTTCACCATTCAGCGCTTCTTTGAGAACAACCTGAATGTTTCCGAGACCTCCAGAAAGCTGTTTGTCCATAGAAACACACTGGTTTACCGCTTGGAAAAAATTAAGAAATTAACCGGCCTTGACTTGAGAGAGTTTGAAGACGCTATCGTATTTAAGGTAGCCTTAATGGTAAAGAAGTATTTGTCCGCCAACCCGGTCAAATATTAAAGCACGGAAAGAAGCAAGACCAATAGAAGGAAACCCCCTCTGCCTTTTTAGACAGAGGGGATTTCCTGCGAATAAGCGCGAAAAATGTAGAAAGAAGAAAAATAAGAGAGGCTCCCCATGATTGAATTTAAAAATGTGTCTAAGGTTTATAATAACGGCACGGAAGCGCTGCGGAACCTTAGCCTTAGCATCGCGAAGGGCGAATTTGTGTTTATTGTCGGTTCTTCCGGCGCCGGCAAAAGCACCTTCCTAAAATTGATTATGAGAGAGGAAGTTCCCAATTCCGGAGAAATCGTGGTCAACGGCAGAAAGCTGTCAACCGTCCGCAAAAGAGACGTTCCATATCTGCGCCGCACCATGGGAATTGTGTTTCAGGACTTCCGCCTGATTGATAAAATGACTGTTTACGATAATGTGGCGTTCGCCATGCACATTGTTGGCGCCAGTGACCGGGAAATCCGGAAAAGAGTACCCTATGTGCTGGGTCTGGTGGGCTTGGAGAAAAAAATGGACAATCATCCCGCGGAGCTTTCCGGCGGCGAACAGCAGCGCGTGGGCCTGGCCCGGGCGCTGGTAAACAACCCCAGCATGATTATTGCGGACGAGCCTACGGGTAACGTGGACCCGGCTATGTCCTATGAAATCGTAGAGCTTTTGACAGAAATCAACCGGCGCGGCACCACAGTGCTGATGGTTACCCATGAGCACGACCTTGTAAAGCGGTTCCCCAGGCGCGTCATCGAGATTCAGGGAGGAACGGTTGTGGGGGATACCGGCTCGGAGGTGCGCGATGAATTTTAGTTCCATGAAATATCTTCTCAAGGAGGGCGTGAAAAACGTCTGGAATAACCGGATGATGTCCTTCGCTTCCATAGGCGTGCTGGTGTCCTGCCTGCTGCTCACCGGCGCGGCGGTTCTCTTTTCCGCAAACCTGTCCTACGCTATGAAGGATATCCAGGATGAAAATGTGGTGACGGTGTACTTAAAGCAGGAGGTAGGAGAGCTGGAAGCAGTGACGCTTGGCTCGGAGCTGAAGGAAATTCCCAATATCAAGGAAATTGTCTTTGTGTCCCAGCAGGAAGCGCTGGAGCAGTATACGGAAATTTTAGGCCCCTTGTTCGAGGGCCTGGAGGAGGATAATTTCCTTCCCAACGCTTACCGGGTAACCATGGAGGATTTGTCCCTCTATGACGAGACGGTGGCTAAAATCAAGGAAATCCCCCAGGTGGATACCCTCAGTGACCGCAGCGACGCGGCCTCTAAGCTGACGAACCTGAATAATATGGTGGGAACCGCCGGCCTTTGGATTTTGATCATCCTCAGCGTGGTTTCCCTGTTTATCATCAGCAATACCATCCGTGTGACAATGTACAGCCGCCGTCTGGAAATCAGCATTATGAAGTCGGTAGGCGCTACCAACTGGTTTATCCGGGTGCCCTTTATTGTAGAGGGCGTGGTGATCGGCTTGATTTCAGCGGGTATCTCTATTTTAGTGCTGAAGCTGGTTTATGAGAGCATTATGTCGGCCGTCAAACAGCTGATTCCCTTTACAAGCATCCCCTTTACCACTCTTACAGGTCCTGTGGTGCTTGGATTCATCGGCGCCGGCATCGCGTTTGGGGCCTTGGGCGGAATCATTTCCATCAGCAAGTATTTAAAGAAAGAAGGAGGAGAGATCCTTGGCTGGTAATAGGTTTGGCACGTGGAAAAAAAGAACAGCCGCCGTGTTCATGGCGGTATGCCTCTTAGGAGCCATGCCTGGCGCTGTTTGGGCGGCGGATACCGCAGATGGGCTGGAGTCCAGCATTTCAGACAGCGAGACCAAAAAGCAGGAGCTTGAGCAGAAAAATGCGGAGCTGAGCCAGGCGCTGGAGGAAGCGAAGCAAAACGCGGAGGACCAGGAAGCCCTGCACCAGGCGTATCAGGACAAAATCGATGTGCTGGATCAGCAGATCGAGGAAGCCTATGCCCAGGTTTCCCAGCTGGATGAGGAAATCAACGACCTTCAATCTCAGATCAGCAACCGGGAGGGCTCAATTGAAAAAAATACGGAGCTTTTAAAGGAGAGAATCCGGGCCATTTATATGGCGGGAGAAACCTCTACTCTGGATATTATTTTAGGCGCGACGGATTTTAACGACTTTTTGGATAAGGCGTCTCTTTTGAAAACCATATCCGATCATGATACCAAGCTGATCGAAACCCTTCAGGCGGAGACCTCTAAGCTGGCGCAGGAAAAGAAAACCTATGACCAGAAAAAAGAAGAGCTTACCCAGCAGTTGGATGACCTAAACGCGAAAAACGATGAACTGACCCAGCTCTCCGAGGAAAGCGGCATCAAGCTTTCCCAATACCAGCAGGAGCAGCAGGAAGCGATACAGGGCTTGGATAATAACAGCGCGGAGCTGCAGCAGCTTAACAGCGATATCGAGGCTTATTATGAGGCGCTGCGGCAGGAGTACGAAAATCAGCAGCAAAGCCAGCAGCCCAGCGAGCCGGACGCTCCTTCCGGCGGCGGGAGTACAGATACGCCCTCCGGCGGTGACGGCGGAAGCAGCGGAGGCGGAGATACTCCTGCGCCTGCTCCCGAGCCTGACCCGGATCCGGCCCCGGATCCCGCTCCCAGCGGCCCTCATGGCTATACCTGGCCCACCCCTGGCTTCTATTGGCTTTCATCCGCCTGGAATGAGGACCGTGATTCTTACAACCACGGAGCTATCGACGTCGCGGGCGCGGGAATTTATGGAACGCCGATCTACGCGGCTCAAAGCGGCACCGTCAGCACCATCTGGTACAATAACGGCGGCTGGGGCGGCGGCTACGGCACCTACTGCATGATCAACCACGACGCCCAGGGAGAATACGCCACCCTGTACGCTCATATGAGCCAGATCGTGGTGTCTCCGGGTGAGACGGTTTCAAAAGGACAGATCATCGGCTATGTGGGAAGCACCGGCGACAGCTCCGGGCCGCATCTCCATTTGGAGTGCCGGCATTGGGGAAATAAATATAATCCTTTGATAGAGTATCCGGATGTTCCCGTGTATTATTAAGGAAATTTTGTGTGATTTCCCGGCGGGCCTTGTTGCAGCAAGGCCCGCTTTTTATGTGGAGATGGAGCGTCATGGCCTGTGGAAATTGTAAACAGTTCATTCTTTCCATTGACAAATAGTTACAAAATTGTTATAATTATTCCGATCTTGTAATAGGGAGGAACGTCCAATGGCCCATAAAAGGTGGGGAAAATGCCTAACCGCGGCGGCGCTGGCCGCGATGATCGCGCTTACTTCCGGGATATCCGCTCCGGCTTGGGCGGAAAGCATTTCTGAATTGGAGTCACAGCAGGAAAGCCTGCAAACAAGAAGCGGCGAGTTGAACGCGGCGCTGGAAGAAGCAAAGAAAAATACAGAAGAAAAGGAAGCCTTGAAACAGGAATATGAGGATAAAATCAGCCAGGTTCAAGGACAAATCGATACCTTAAATAACGAAATCCGCACCTTGGATGAAGAGATTGCGCAGAAGCAGAAGGAAATTGAAGGCCCTCAAAAGGAAATCGATGAGAATATGGAGCTTTTGAAGCAAAGAATCCGGGCCATTTATATGGCGGGAGAAACCTCCACTTTGGATATTATTCTGGGCGCGGAGGATTTCAGTGATTTTTTGGACAAGGCATCTCTTTTACAAACCGTAACCTCTCATGATGTAACGCTGATTGAAACCATTCAGCAGCAGCTCAGCGAGATTCAAGAGGAAAAAGACGAAATTGAGGCGAAAAGGACGGAAGCGGCGGATAAGAAGACCGAGCTGGATGGCCAGCAGGAGGAGCTTACCAGGCTGCTGGAGGAAAACCAGGTGATTTTGGAGGAGCTTTACGGCGTTCAGCAGGAGGCTCAGGACAAGGTGGATGAAAATGACGCGGAGCTGCAAGCGATCGAGGCGCAGATTTCTGCTTATTATACTCCGCAGCAGCCTGCCGGCGGCCAATCACAGGGCCAGACTCCCAACTATAGCGGCGGTGCCTTTGTGTGGCCGGCTCCCGGCTTTTACCTCTTAACCTCCGAATGGAACGAGGACCGGGGCTCCTATAACCACGGAGCCATTGATATCGCCGGCGGCGGAATCTACGGTACCGGCATGTGGGGCTACATGATCTTCGCTACGCTGCTGATGCCCAGAATCAACACTGCGATCGTCAA
>ERZ779885.2697-NODE-2697-length-15916-cov-17.554190_pt1 | contig 15916 bp, 10 predicted proteins | sample MGYA00511554_ERZ779885 | MGnify/ENA primary metagenome ERZ779885 (study PRJEB29588, sample SAMEA2160998) | human gut metagenome | biome: human gut; feature: human-associated habitat; material: faeces | place: Denmark | collected 2008/2010 ... | reverse complement strand
CCGCAGGCTACAGAATGAACAAAGATTCCTCCCTGTCCGGCACCGTCTACATGAGTTCCATACTGTCCCCAGGATGGTCCCATAAGAGGCTGCCACCTCAGGCTTCTGCTCAGTGTAAAGTTACCGGTCGGAGTTGGTGTTCCTGCTAAACCTACAGATACCCTGATCGTCTTAACAGGAATTGTTCTGGCTGAATCAGCATAAACAGTCATAACTCCGTTTACTCTGTCCACCTGAACAGAATACGGTCCTCTGTATCTGTTTGTCAGATCAGTGATACGGTATCCGTTACTGTCAAAGTAATACAGAATTCCATTAACTCTCATACTCTTATTTCTTGCAAATCCGTTTCCTGACGGATCGATATATCTCACCAGGTTTTTAGCATTACTTACAATTACCCATCCTCTTGTATATTTACCGTTTGCATCCAGATAACCGTTTACTCCATTCTTTTTCATAAACTGATTTGTCTGAACCACACATTCTTTAAGATAATAGTAATTGCCGCTGTATTTTCTCCATCCGCTCTTATACAGGCTTCCCTTAGAAGATGCGATATACCATTTCTTTTTATAGCGCACCATTGTGCTCTTATATACTTTACCTTTGTGTTCTGCGGATGTAGATGATTCAAATATATATTTCTTTCCATCGATTTCTGTCAAACCGCTTGCAAGCTTTCCTGATGGTTTAAAATAATAACCTGCGGAAGTCCACTTATCCGTATAATGATTTCCCTTGGAATCAAAATACAGCCAGCCAAGGAATTTGCCACTGGTGCTGACAAGTTTCTGCCAGCCATGTTTCTCAACAACACGACCCGGAGTACTTCCAAAGTAATAGTAATGATCGCCTGCTTTTGCCCATCTCTTTGTCCAGGTTGCCCGCTTTCCGTTTGAGCCAAAATAATATCTGAAATTGCCGTATTTTACAAGTTTATTTCTATAAATCTGGCCGTTACTGTCGGTACAGTAATATGCACCATTCTGAGCCTTCTTCATCACTGATTTCAGAACATATCCATTGGCATCCAGCAAGTAATCTCCGGTTCCTTTCTCCGGGATAGCTGTGGCAACTACGCCACGCTTATAATATTTACCGATGTCTGCCGGAACATTTCCCTTTTTAAAATACAGCCAGCGCTCTCCCTTAGTGGTATCTGAACGAAGCCATCCATTGTGGAACATTTTTCCGGGAATGTCGCTGCTTGCAGGATCAAAATAATACAGGTTTGATTCGCCGTTAACTGTGAGGGTGATCTCTCCTGTCTGTGGCTTACCTTCAGAATCAAGGCAGTAATAATCCTCATTGATCTTGAAATATCCGGTATATGTACCTGCTGCTTTTGCTTTCGCTTCAAGCTGTGCAATTGTCTCCAGATTACCATTCTCATCGTAGTACTGGAAATATGTTCCTGTCCATTTCCATACACTCTTCTCCTGCTGGCCTACTGTAGATGTATATGGAGTTATCGCTTCTCCTTCACATCCGGTATAAACAACAGCCTCATCTGCAGTTGTAAAATAAGACTGATTTGCCTGGGCTTCTGTTTCTTCCCCTGCGGCATCTTCTCCTGCTGACTGAGCTGCATCTGATGTCGGTTCTTCATCAGCTGAAGATTTTTCTTTTACCTCAGCCTGTCCAGTTACAAGGATTCCCTCTTCATCAAACAGATAATATCCTGTATGGGTTTCCCCTTTATACTCTGTGCTGATCTTTACAATTCCGTCTGCCACTGTATAAAATTCTTCATTTGTTACAGACACTGTATCCGTTGCTGCTGGTGTTTCCATTGCTGTAACCTCTGCTGTCACAGCTGTTGTATCTGTTTCAGCCACTGCTGTTTCAGATGATTCTGTCTGATCTCCTGAGAATCCGTCAGTCTCAGACAGCATCTCCTCATCGGGTAGTGCTGCTGTTGCTGCTTTCTGATCATCTGTATTTGCTGTATCCTGATTTTTTGCAGGTTTGCGCAGTTTAAAGCCATTCTCTGTGCTTACCCAGTCCTCAGCTTTCACTACAGCGGCTCCAACGGCATCCGTAGCATCTGCTGTTGACGGCGTCTCGTCCGGCAATGCAGCAGCCGTATCCGTTCCCGCTGTAAATGCGTCGTCTGTCTGTTCCTGTGATGGTACTGCTGTCCCATCATCTCCATCTGAAAAAGCGTCTGCTTCTGTTTCAGAAGTTTCTTCTGTAACATTTACTTCTTCTGCATCTGTCTGTGTGGCAACAGCCGGAGCTGTATCAGGTGAAGTAAATGCAGCAGCACCTGCTTCACTGACAGTTGCCATTGTCATAATAAGACTCAATGTAACCGCAACTAATCTTCTTTTCACAATAAGTTCCTCCTCTTTTATTCATGTTACTTTATGGTTACTGTTCACTCTGTTTGTGCACAGCAGCTTTCTACTCGCCAAGGCCGCTATCAATAGCAGCAACAAGATGATCCAGGGCTTCCTGTTCATCAACACCTTCACAGGTAAGTTCTATCTCATTTCCGCATTTTACGCATGCACCAAGTACACTCAGTACACTCTTTGCATTTGCCATGCCCCCATCGTAGACAAATGTTATCTGTGACTGGTATTTCATTGCCTCATTGCACAAAATCCCCGCAGGTCTCAGATGAAGACCTGTGGGATTTTTAACTGTCACTTTTTTACTGACCATTTCACTGTTCCTCTTATATTGTTACTACCCCTTCTGTAAGTGGAGAATTCTTTTATTCCTTGTTTTCCTTACTGTCATCAACAGCAGTCCCTGATGAAATCACTACTTCCGTAGTCACATCTTCCACTGTCTCATAACCATCCGGCAAGACTATCTCAACCGGGACTTCATAACTTCCTTCTTTTTTGCCATCCAGATCTATAGATGCCTTAATGTCTTTGTCATTATTCAGATCATCCAGATCTTTGTTATCTGATTTGATTCTCACTTCTATCTGCGCAGTCTCAAATGTTACCTGCAGATCTTTCGGTTTATTCTTAACCTCTATATTCTTAGTCGGAAATTCAAACTCTCTGCTTCCGGCCGGAAGAATACTTACAGTCACCCATACATCTTCACTGGAGTCACTGGTAAGTTTCACATTGTCCGGCAGAAGATTCGTAAGACTGATTTTTTTCTCCACATCTTCGGATTCACCGGAAATATCAATACTGTCTTCCGGTATAGTGATCACATTATTATTATCCGCAAGACTTTCAAGACCTTCTGTACTGCCTGCTACACTGATCGTATCCGGCACTGTTCTCACAGCCCCAACCTGATATCCTTCAGCCGGTGTCCCTACATAATCTGCAGATATCTGCACTCCCTGACGGATTTTCCATAATTTTGCAGTCACTGTTACTTTTGCATTATTCTCAATCCGCAATGAATTCATTTCAGAATCGGTAAGTACCTCCTGATTCTTATCAATGATCGTAAGGTTTACATCCTGTGTAAAATCCTCTGTATTCCCATCCAGTTCAATGGAAGCATTTACCTTATCTATTTTATTGATCAGCGTCTTCGGGCCTGTAATCCTTACTTTCTCCGGACTGGCAGTCAGACTTCCTACTTCATAATCTTTGCCCGGTTTCGTATCACCTCTGCTGACATTTACCACAAACTCCTGTGTCTCTTTTTCATCAAGATTTACACTGAGATTCTGAGGAGTAACTTTGATATCACTGGGAGATACCCCCGGTACAGAACAGGTAACGGTAATAGGAACCATAACCGGATTTGTATCCAGGCTTACCGCCTGCTGAAGATCAGCTACCGCAGAGATGTCTGTGACTTTGATCTTGTCTCTGATCTTCTTGGTTGCAGTGATCGCAACTTTTATGGAATCCTGGTTCTGTTCCGGCATACACATCTTACCGATGGTATCTGAAGATTCCACATATTCCTTGTTGATCAGTTCCACATCATTGAGCGTATAGTAATTGGTTCCTGTCGGATTATCTATGTTTACAACGATCAGCCATAGCACAACAGCTATTGCGACAGACATGATTTTCAGAGGTATATTATCTGTTATTTTTCGCTTCTTCATGCTTCACTCTTCCTTTCAGTAAATGGCGAAGTTTGCTGTTGTCTACAACCTGCTTATTCTGCGCTCTGACCAGGATTTCTCTGAGTTTTGCACTGTTTACACTTCTGGTCAGCTTTCCTCCCTGCGCTACAGATACCTGACCGGTTTCCTCTGATACAATGATCGTAACAGAATCTGTCTGCTCACTGATCCCCACACCTGCCCTGTGCCGCGTTCCAAGCTGTTTGCTCAGTTCCATATTATCAGACAGTGGAAGATAGCATGTTGCAGCCACAATCCTGTTCTCTCTTACAATAACAGCTCCGTCATGAAGTGGTGTGTTATGTTCAAATATATTGATCAGAAGCTGACTGGTAAGGATTGCATCCAGATTAATACCTGTTCTTATATAATCGGTCAGCAGCTCATTCTGCTCAATTACGATCAGTGCTCCGGTCTTAACTTCTCCCATATCAAAACATGCTTTGACCAGCTCACTGATGGTTTTATCCGTAAATCTTTCCTTCACCTCTTTACCTGCATCAAAAGGTATCAGTGAAGCCATGATCCGCTTTTGTCCAAGCTGTTCCAGAACTTTTCTGAGCTCCGGCTGAAAAATAACGATCACACCTACGATCAGTGTACTTGCCAGATTTGAAAAAATCCACAGAATCGTATTCATCCTGAAAATATACGCGATCAGAATGAAGAGGAGAACGACCAGTATTCCTTTCAGAAGTGTATATGCATGAGTATATTTGATCCATACCATGAACTGATATACAAAAAAAGCGATCAGTGCAATCTGTATGATATCTATAATCCCAATCTTAGGAAATGCCAGTCTTGATAATGTTTCTATCAAATTTCCTGAAAAATCCTGCATATGGCTCTCCTTTCCTTATCATTTTTATATATCTTATCGTTGAAAATGTTTTCAGTGGATTTTGTGTTACTGTTCACTCCGTTCACAGTAACGTAGCCAAAATTCATTCCAGATTGCCTGCGGCAATGGAATTTTGGCTCGTATGTCTCATCGTTACCGGAAACTGCTTTTTACAGATTTTTTAATGATTCTTCCAGTTTCTTCTCAAAATCCACGCTGTCAATATCTTTCTTTCTCTCTACAGGTGCTGCAGCCTCATCTGTCGTCACTGCTTTCTCATCACCATGAAAAATAGGATTCGCATAAGAAACAACGTTATCCTGTGCCGGTCTTTCATCCTTTGCAGAACTTCCGTTAATCTTCTTTATACTTCTTTCAGATGTTGTGACACAGGCTTTCGGCACTGCTTTTACATAATAATAATATTCATCATCCTCATATTCCAGTCTCTCGGTACGGGTATAGTCACCACCAAATACAAAGAATTCAAGAAGTAATCCTATCACCACAGAGATCACTGTATAAATGATCAGCGTAACAACATCAATATCCAGTCTAAAATAAAATCCACCTGCAATAATCATCAGAACATACACAACTCCACCTGCAATAATGGCAATTCTCCATGCATAGTCAAAAGAGCGGGTACGTATCAGATTCACCAGCAGAATCACTGCGATAAAGGCAATCACTGTGATCCACATTCCCCAGTTCTGCACGATTCCATCTGTCAGAAGTTTTAATTTGTCAGCTATGGCAACATCCGGGTTTTCCAGCAGTTTATGCTGTACACGTATAAAACGGATAAAATAGTAAATAATCACTCCGCAGCCTGCAGGAAGTGCAGAAAACGCATTGCACAAAAGTCCGCTTCCGATAGGAAGAAGCGTCGGAACACTGAACCCAAAGGAAAGCGGTGTAAATACAAGTACTAAATTATTGTCTGAACTGAATCTCAGGAAGAGAATTGCCATAAACAGGATCAGCACAAGCATAAAACCTGCAACTTCTATCCCCAGTGCATAACCATGTGCGACCATCAGGGCAAATCCTACAAAAATCATTACACCTGAAGGAAGAATGGAACAGATCAGTGCAAGGATCAGAACAATAAATATATTATCGATCTGCTTCATATATCCCATATTGGTATTGATCCATATGAAATAAACCATTGCCAGAACGAAACGTAAGACAGGCAGGATATAAATCTCATACTGGCTGTATAAATTCTTTATTCGCTGTTTTAATTCGAGTAATGCTGTCATTTTTTATATCCTCCTGTAACTCCTCTGGCTGAAGATTTTTTATCTTCGCGACCGTAGATTTTACTTAATTGTGTAAGTTCTTCATAATAATTTTTCACACTTTTCTTTGCTTTATGGTATTTCACCGTATATTGGATATATGTCAGGACAGAAAACAGTACCAGCACTGCCACATACCCCAGAATAACTTCCACGCCCAGTGAAACAAGGTTCATCTTATGAACATTATCTATCAGATATTCAGCAAAATATGCTGCGATACCGGCCAGAATCAGGCAATACCCAATCGTAACAAGGAAAAAATTCTTAATCATGGCAAGTCCGATATAATCACTACGGTAGTACCTGCTGACCGGAAGATATTTCTTTCCTTCACCCTGTTCATACATGGCAAGTTTATTCATGATTTTTATCTTCTCTTCATTTAACATAAATTACTCCTTACTGTATGCTTTTCCTTTTGCTATAATCCGCTATTACTGTTCACTCTGTTCTCAGCAACAACCTGATATCATTCATATAATCATACAGATTAATTGTAACATATATCATTATGTATGAAAAGTGTTTTTTCTTATCTCCTGCCTATGCAAACCGTAAGAAAATAAACATTTCCGGCACCTTTTCTCTTCAGGCATCCGGCCATTGCATCGATCGTACTTCCTGTTGTATACACATCATCTATCACCAAGATATTCTTTCCCCTGACATCTCCGGTCACGCAGAACGCTTTTTCCAGGTTTTTTCTTCTCTGCAAAGCATTCAGTTTTTTCTGCGACTTTGTCTTTAAAACTTTCTGCACAATATTGACATCTGTGGAAATCCCGGTATAATGACCGAGTTTCTCCGCCAGATATGCAGCCTGATTAAAACCTCTCTGCCGCTCCTTCGACCTGTGTACCGGAACCGGCACGATCAGATCCGGCTTCCATTCCCGCAATTCTTTCTGTGCATATCGATACATTGCTCTGGCATAAAAATCACCGTATTCTCTGCATCCATAGTACTTATATCTGGTAACAGATCTTCTCATTATGCCATCATAGACAAAAATACCTCTTCCCTGTTCATACATATGCCTGTGTTTCTGACAGTCTCTGCAGTATTCCCCTGTTTCTATGGGTTTTCCACATTTATAACATCTGGGATGACCAATCGGACGAAGTTCTTTCTCGCATTCCGGACAGATCATCCTTCGCTGATCTGCCAGTATTTTCTGACAGACCGGACAGCATCTCGGGTAAAAAATATCAGCTACCATGTTCAGAAACCGTTTCATTTCCATTTCCTTCCACTATTTTACTCTTTGTTTTGCTATCCTCTGTATTTCTGTTTTTCTCATATTATCGGAATAAATTTTTTCTCTGTTATTATTCAGTCATCAGATCACAGTCTGCAATATCATTCTTCACCATCTGTATTATTATCCCCTGTAGTCTCACTCAGTTCTCTGATCCGTTCATCCAGTGCACTGTATCTCTTCTGCTGTTTTTCATTGCGTATCATCTCTACAAAGGTCTCCTCGTTTCCCACAACCGTCACACATTTTCTTGCTCTGGTAACTGCGGTATAAAGAAGGTTCCTGTTTAAAAGCATCTGTGGTCCGGAAAGCAATGGAAGTATGACTGCCGGATACTCAGATCCCTGAGACTTGTGGATTGTAATAGCATATGCAAGTTCCAGTTCCTCCAGCTGTTTGAACGAGTACATTGCAAAACGTCCATCCTCAAATTCCACTTCTGCTGTCTCAGCAAATTCATTGATTTCCCTGAGGATTCCGGTGTCTCCGTTAAATACTCCCACGCCTTTCTCAATGACAACCCCATATCGTCCCCGGATTTCCCATTCCATCTGATAATTATTTCTGATCTGCATGACCTTGTCCCCTGTGCGGAACAGCCGGTCTCCAACCGCCCTCTCGGATTTCCCGTCTTCCGGCGGATTCAGGTATCTCTGCAGGATCTGATTCAGCCGCTCTACTCCCAGAAGTCCCTTTCTCATAGGTGTCAGTACCTGTATCTCAAAGGGTTTGGCATCTACATAGCGCGGCAGTTTCTCCTGGATCAGCGCGATCACTACTCTTATAATGATATCTGCATCATATCTCTTCAGAAAAAAGAAATCCCTGCTCTTATTATTGATCTGAACCTGTTCTCCCTTATTTATCTTATGAGCATTTACAACAATATCACTCTCTGATGCCTGTCTGAATATCTTAGTCAGTTCCACTACAGGGAAACATCTGCTTCGGATAATATCTCTCAGCACATTGCCCGGGCCTACACTCGGAAGCTGATTCTCATCCCCCACAAGGATCAGTCTGGTTCCTGCTACTACTGCAAGAAGAAGAGAATGCATCAGATGAATATCCACCATAGACATTTCATCAATAATGATCACATCTGCCTCCAGCGGATTCTGTGCATTCCTCTCGAATTTAGCTGAATGCCCGTTCCTCTCTTCCTCCGGCATTCCATTCAGTTCCAGCAGACGGTGAATTGTCTGCGCCTCATATCCGGTAGTCTCTGTCATTCTCTTTGCAGCACGTCCGGTAGGTGCAGCCAGCCGAATCTCTGCACCTTCTCCCTCAAAAAAGCGGATGATCGCATTGATCGTTGTCGTTTTACCTGTACCGGGGCCTCCTGTAAGAATAAAGAGTCCATGATCCGCTGCTTCAGTGATTGCTTTCTTCTGCATTTCATCCAGAACAGTTCCTGTCTCTTTCTCGATCAGCTCGATTCTGTGCCTGACAAGCTCTTTATCCTCAGGACACACAATATTCAGTTCATTAAGCATCCTGGCAGTGTTCAGTTCCAGATAATAATACTGTGCCGGATAAACGATAGTTTCTCCGCTTTTTTCTTTCAGCACCAGCTTCCTGTCAATAACCATATCCATAAGATGTTTCTCCATATAGGATTCATCCACTCCCAGAAGTCTGGCACATCTTGTAAATAACTGTTCCCTCGGAAGATAAGTATGTCCTTCTCCCGAAGCCTGCAGAAGAGTATACAGCATTCCGCTGCGGATTCTGTAATCTGAGTCTGCGTGAATACCGACTCTGGCAGCAATCTCATCAGCAATCTTAAATCCCACACCGGAAATATCTTCCGCAAGTCTGTAAGGATTCTCCTGAAGGATCGTATAGACAGATTCCTTATATTTCTGATAAATCTTTGCGCCCAGGTTCAGGGAAATCCCATATTTCTGCAGAAAAATCATTACTTTTCGCATCTCTGCCTTCTCACTTACCTGCGCAGCGATCTCCCGGGCTTTTTTCTCACTGATCCCCTTTACCTCTGCAAGCCGCTCCGGCTCTTCTTCTACGATACGGAGTGTGTCATCTCCAAACTTCCGCACGATCCTGGCAGCCAGTGCAGCACCGATTCCCCTGATGGCGCCCGAACCCAGATAACGTTCTATTCCATATGTATCCTCCGGCATCTTCTCTGTAAAAGAACTGATTTGAAACTGTTTGCCATATACCGGATGATGGATATATACTCCGGTTGCTTCAATAGATGCCCCCTGTGTGATCGCAGGGAAACTTCCCACGCAGGTCAGCTCTTCCTCTTTTTTTGTACCTTTCAGTACCATAACTGTATATCCGTTATCTTCATTTCTGAAAATAACATGATCTATGTATCCTGTGACAGTTTCACTCATGTGCTTTTCTCCACACCTCCTGCTTCTTTGAGCCTCTGACAACGCAAAAAGGCACTGCACTGTGCAGTACCTCCTGCTTTATCCGTCAAAACGTGCCATTACCTCTGCATACTTACCGGTTCCCACTGCGACCACGCTCATTGCATCCTGCACAGTCAGTGTACTTACTCCGGTTCTCTGCTCGATCAGTGTATCCATCCCATGAAGAAGGGCACCGCCGCCTGTAAGTACGATTCCTCTGTCTACAATATCCGCAGCCAGTTCCGGCGGTGTCTTTTCCAGAATTCCATGAACAGTCTCCACAATCTGGCTTGTAGCATCCTTTAACGCCACACGTATTTCTTCTGAGGTAAGTGTCACTGTCTTCGGCAGACCGGTGATCACATTTCTCCCCTTTACTTCCATTGTTCTCGGATTTGATTCCTCTATAGCCGTACCAATCTGAATTTTGATCTTCTCTGCCATATCTTCTCCGATAAAAAGTCCATGATTCTTTCTCACATAGTTCAGTATAGCCTGATTAAAAGTGTCCCCTGCAACTTTCACAGAAGCGGAAACCACAACCCCCGCAAGAGAGATAACCGCAACATCCGAAGTTCCGGCTCCAATGTCTACGACCAGATTTCCAAAGGGCTTGGTCACATCCACCCCGGCTCCGATTGCCGCAGCTATAGGTTCCTCCACCATATAGACATCTCTGGCGCCAGCCTGATAGGTTGCTTCCTCCACTGCCTTTTTCTCAATCTCTGTAATTCCACTGGGAACACAGATACTGATCCTGGGCTTGCGGAAAGCTCTTCTTCCTATTGCTCTGGATATAAAGTATTTCAACATCTTCTCTGTAACTGTATAATCAACGATCACGCCCTGTCTGATGGGACGGATGATCTCCATATCTGAAGTAATGCGCCCTTCCATCAGACGGGCTTCTTCACCGATCGCACGTATCTTCTCTGTATTTTTATCATAAACTACGATCGAAGGCTCATTTAGCACAAGCCCCTTTCCTGTAGAATAAGCCAGACTGTTCCTGGTTCCCAGGTCAATTCCAATATCACTTGTCGGCATGGAAATCCCCTTTCTGTTCTTACGTTCTCCTCATCCCCTTCAACTGATCATTACTTTTTACAGTCTCTACCGGGGACTTATCCGGTTTAGTTATAACAACTCCATAAAATAATGCGATCAAAACAGTCCAACAGGGCTTCACATCCTGATAAGCCGGATCAAAATATATTATTTACAAGAATTGCTATAAATAATCTCTTCTATTATATACAACTTCCATTTAAAAAGAAAGTCCTGCAATATGATTTCAAGATTATTTCAGATATTTCTTTACATATTTTCCGGTATAGGAAACCGGTGACTGTGCCACCTCCTCAGGAGTTCCCTGAGCAACTACGGTACCTCCTTTGTCTCCACCCTCCGGTCCGATATCAATGATATAATCTGCGGTCTTAATCACATCCAGATTATGCTCGATCACAACTACTGTATTACCGCCCTCCGATAATCGTTTCAGAATCTCCACCAGCTTATGCACATCCGCAAAATGCAGACCTGTGGTAGGCTCATCCAGAATGTAGATAGTCTTACCTGTGCTGCGCTTGCTCAGCTCTGTGGCAAGCTTGATCCTCTGTGCCTCTCCTCCGGAAAGCTCTGTGGACGGCTGTCCCAGCCGGATATAGGAAAGTCCTACATCATAAAGCGTCTGTATCTTTCTTTTAATAGAAGGAACATTCTCAAAAAAAGTCAGTGCTTCCTCCACCGTCATATTCAGCACATCGTAAATATTCTTATCCTTATACTTTACTTCCAGGGTTTCTCTGTTATATCTCTTACCTTTGCAGACCTCGCATGGTACATATACGTCCGGAAGGAAATGCATCTCAATTTTGATAATACCGTCACCGCTGCATGCCTCACATCTTCCGCCCTTTACATTAAAACTGAATCGTCCTTTCTTATATCCTTTTGCCTTGGCATCTGCTGTTGCTGCAAAAAGATCTCTGATCTGGTCAAATACCCCGGTATAAGTCGCAGGATTGGAACGTGGAGTACGGCCAATAGGTGACTGGTCAATATTGATAACCTTATCCAGTTGGTCTGTTCCCAGAATGTCCTTATGTTTTCCCGGAATCACTCTTGCCCGGTTCAGATCTCTTGCCAGGCGTTTATAAAGAATCTCATTGATCAGAGAGCTCTTACCTGAGCCCGAAACTCCTGTGATACAGGTCATGATCCCAAGAGGTATCTTCACATCGATATTCTTGAGATTATTCTCTGCCGCCCCCTTGACAGTAAGAAAACCGGTTGGCTTCCGTCTCTCCAAAGGTACCGGAATTTTTAATTTTCCGCTCAGATAAGCTCCTGTGATGGAATCCTCGTTCTTCATCAAATCCTCTGCAGTTCCCATGGCAACCAGTTGTCCGCCATGCTCCCCTGCACCGGGACCTATATCTACAATACAGTCTGCGGCACGCATGGTATCTTCATCATGCTCCACAACGATCAGGCTGTTTCCAAGATCACGCAGTTTTATCAGAGAACCAAGAAGTCTGTCATTATCCCTCTGGTGAAGTCCGATACTCGGTTCATCCAGAATATAGGCAACTCCTACCAGCCCGGAACCAATCTGGGTAGCCAGACGGATTCTCTGCGCCTCGCCGCCGGAAAGAGTTCCTGTCGCACGTCCCAATGAAAGATAATCCAGTCCTACATCTGACAGGAAACTTACCCTTGCCCTGATTTCCTTCAGAATCTGTCTGCCGATAAGCTGCTGCTGCTCGGAGAGCTGCATATCCGCCAGAAAGGCTTTCAGCTTCTCTATGGAAAGATTGGTGACCTCATAAATATTCTTATCCGCCACAGTCACAGCCAGTGATTCCTTCTTCAGTCTCTGACCTTTACAGGTTTTACATGGAGTAATGCGCATGAAAGATTCATACTCCTGCTTCATGGCATCAGAGCCTGTCTCTCTGTAACGCTGCTCCACATTTCGGATCAGCCCCGGAAACGCCACATCGTAAACGCCCTCTCCGCGCTGCCCTTTATAGTAAACCTTTACAGAATGTCCATTAGTTCCGTTGATCAGAATGTCCTGTATCTTCTCCGGATACTCCTCAAAAGGTGTTGCCAGGCTGAAATCATATTCTCTGGCAAGAGCATCCAGGATTGCCCTGGAAAAACTTCCCTCATTTGTGCAGGACTGCCATCCTGTGACCACAATGGCACCATCCAGGATACTCAGAGATCTATCCGGGATCATCAGATCAATATCAAATTCCATTTTATACCCAAGTCCCAGACAGTCCGGACAGGCGCCAAAAGGATTATTGAAAGAAAAGCTTCTCGGTTCGATCTCATCTACACTGATACCACAGTCAGGACAGGAGAAACTCTGGCTGAAATTGTGAATATTTCCATCCATAGTATCTACCATCAGAAGGCCCTCTGCCAGATCCAGCACTGTCTCAATGGAATCTGAGAGTCTTTTCTCAATCCCGGGCTTCACGATCAGACGGTCTACCACAATCTCTATATTATGCTTGATATTCTTGTCCAGACTGATCTCCTCGGAAAGCTCATACAGGTTTCCGTCAATCTGCACACGTACATATCCGCTTCTCTTTGCCTGCTCCAGAAGCTTTGCATGAGTTCCCTTGCGCCCCCGCACAACAGGCGCCAGAAGCTGGATCTTCGTTCTCTCCGGAAAAGACATGATACTGTCTACCATCTGGTCAACTGTCTGCTTCTTAATCTCTCTTCCGCACTTCGGACAATGAGGGATTCCCACTCTGGCATACAGAAGTCGGAAATAATCATAGATTTCTGTCACTGTTCCTACTGTGGAACGGGGATTGCGGTTGGTAGATTTCTGATCAATGGAAATGGCCGGCGGCAGACCTTCGATGCTCTCCACATCCGGCTTCTCCATCTGTCCCAGGAACTGTCTTGCATAGGAAGAGAGAGATTCCATATAACGGCGCTGTCCCTCTGCATAGATGGTATCAAAAGCCAGTGAAGATTTACCGGAGCCACTCAGTCCTGTAAATACCACAAACTTGTCTCTGGGAATATCCACACTTAAATTCTTAAGATTATTAACATTGGCACCTCTGATCCTGATAAAGTGCTTCTTCGTTGTATCTGCTGCCATTGTGGGCCTCCTGTTTCTCATTTATAAATAATAACTGTTTCTTACCTTGACAGTTACACCTTTTTCGTATGTTATGATATTCATGGATTGTGCGCAGTTTCGCTGCCCCGCAATCCTCATGGCATCAGTATAATACAGGAACATTTGTTCGTCAAGGCGTTTACGGCAAAAAATCCGCCATAACGGAATTGCTTACATGGATTCCTTCTCTGCTCAGAAAAATCCTTCCTTTTTCTTCCAAAAGCAGTCCCATTGACTTATATTTTCTCAGAACATCCCCGTATATTGCATCTATTTCACTGCCAAACTGCCGCTCAAACTCAGCTTTTGAGATTCCTCTGGTCATACGAAGTCCCAAAAACATGAACTCCGCCATCTCATCCTCTCTGGTGAGGGGCGGCTCTTTTTCTCTTATTTTTTCCGGTGTTCTGCTGTTTTCCAGATATTTTTTCATATCCTGTGTATTGGCAAAACGTTCCTTTCCATAAAGAGAGGAAGCTCCCAGGCCAAACCCCAGATAATCCTGTCGGATCCAATAACCCACGTTATGCCTGCATTCTCTGCCTTTCTTTGCGTAATTGGAAATCTCATACTGCTCAAAGCCATATTCTCTCAGAATCTGTGCTGTTGCCTCATACATATTGTACTCCGCATCTTCATCCGGCAAATTCAGCGTCCGCGATGCAAAAGGTGTGCCCTCCTCAATGATCAGGCTGTATGCGGAAATATGTTCCGGATCCAGTCCTGCAACAGTGCGAAGATTGTGGATCCATCCTTCATAAGTCTGATCCGGAATCGCACTCATCAGATCAATATTGATATTGTCGAACCCTGCCTCTCTTGCACTTCTGTAAGTCTCCAGAAACTGCTCATAATTGTGGATTCTTCCAAGGATCTTCAGTTCTCTGTCATCCGGCGACTGTAAACCTATGCTCAGGCGGTTGATTCCATATGTTCTGTATGCCTGCAGTTTGTTTCTGTCTGCAGTCCCCGGGTTTACTTCTATGGTGATCTCAGCATGATCCGCAATCTGAAATTTTCGTCTTATATAATTTAAAATTTCTCCTATGAATCTCTCATCCAAAACAGAAGGAGTGCCCCCTCCAATAAATACAGAGGATACACTCCTTCCTTTTCCTTCTTCTGCTGCATTGATTTCTTCAAGCAGAGCATCTACATAATCAGCCTGCTCCTTTGGACCTGACGGACCGGAAAGGAAATCACAGTAATCACATTTTTTTATGCAAAATGGAATGTGGACATAGATTTCCATGGGAGAATCTGTGATATTCCTTCTCTCCATTGTAATCTGCTCCTGTTATGACCTGTTTTCTATTCCTCAGTATCTGATGTACTGCTGTCTTGCTCATTGTTATCTGCTGAGTCGCCACTGTTATCTGTACTGTCAGCATCACTTTGGCTGTCTGAACTTTCCGCAGATGAGATACCTGCTGCATCCTGCTCTGCCAGATACGTATTTACCATTGTCAGATTACCATTGGTGGTAACTGCTGCGGAAGCTACCTGATCCGGTGCCGGAGTGGGACTTGTCTCTTCCGGCGCAACACTGATCTGGATCACTTTGGAGGACGCTTCATCTACCTCCCTGGTTTTCCCACATCCGGAGACAGAAATTCCAAGCAATAACATACATAGTATAACTGTTTTTCGCTTAATCATTTTCTTCAATATTTTAACCTTCTGTTGAGATGAGCACTATTCACAGATAACTGTTCAGTACCTTCACAGTTATGTGGACAGCAGGCTGCCGAATAGTTACCATTCATACTTTATTTATCATCCAGTTTCAATACACTCATAAATGCTTTCTGCGGAATCTCCACATTGCCTACCTGACGCATACGTTTCTTACCTTCCTTCTGTTTCTCCAGAAGTTTCTTCTTACG
>ERZ779885.2695-NODE-2695-length-15938-cov-4.238683_pt1 | contig 15938 bp, 13 predicted proteins | sample MGYA00511554_ERZ779885 | MGnify/ENA primary metagenome ERZ779885 (study PRJEB29588, sample SAMEA2160998) | human gut metagenome | biome: human gut; feature: human-associated habitat; material: faeces | place: Denmark | collected 2008/2010 ... | reverse complement strand
TGAGATTTTATGTGTTTGCCGGGGAGGTTGTGAGCGTCGGCGCGTTGCTGGACGCCTGTAGTTTGGAAGGTTGAGATTCCATGTGGTTTGGAGGGAGATTGTGAATGTCGGCGCGTTGCTGGACGCTGGAAGGTGGTGTCGAAATTTGGAGATGGTTTTTTGTGGTGTTGTGGTGGGATGTGTGGTATGATTTGTATATCTTATAAGATCTATCCATTTATTTGGTTTCTTTTTGCTTCAATGTCTGAAGCGTTTTTTCAAAAATATTTATAAAAACTGTATACAGGGTTTCTGAAGTGTTTGGTTGATGGTATAATTGTATATACCAGAAGGAGCATTGTTTGAGAGATAATACGATTTTTGATGATGTTTTTCGTACTATGATGGAGAAAATGACGTTTCTGGTCGTGCCTTTGATCAATGATGTTTTTCATACATCATACCCGGCTGATGTGGAGATTGTGCAGCTGCGTAATGAGTATCAGCGGGTGGATGGTGAGATTATTACGGATTCGCGGCTGTTGATCGGAAACAGGATTTATCATATAGAATGTCAGAGTACGGATGACACGACAATGGCTGTACGGATGATAGAGTATGATTTTGCAACTGCTGTTGAGTTTGCCAGAAAGCAGGGACGGAGGTATCGGATGGAGTTTCCACGTTCTTGTGTGTTGTATCTGAGAAACAGTAGGAATACGCCGGATTTTCTGGAAGTGGATGTGGTTTTTCCGGATGGGGGATGTCATTTGTACAGAGTGCCTGCCATTAAAGTAGAGAATTATACAAAAGATAAGATATTTGAAAAGAGTCTTCTTATGCTGCTTCCTTTTTATATCATGCGATATGAAAAAAGAGGGCATGAGATGAGTGAGGATCCACAACTTTTCCAGGAATTACTGAATGAATATGAAGTGATCCGGAGTAAACTGGAGGTAGAGATCACTGAATCTGGAAGGTCTGAACTGTTCAGTGATCTGATTGGACTGATAACTCGGATATCTGATCATATTTTCAGAAATGAGGAGAAAGTCCGGAAAGGAATAGGTGAGATTATGGGTGGACATGTTCTGGAACTGGAATCTGAGAAAAGGGCAAGACTGATGGCGGAAGCTAAAGAACAGGGGCGAGAACAGGGAATGGCCCAGGGAATGGCCCAGGGGGAAGAACGACTTAGTGTTCTGATCAACAGGCTTATACTTGATAATCGTGGTAATGAGATTCAGAAGGTTGTTACAGATAAAGAAATGCGTGAAGCTATGTACAGAGAATATCAATTATAATAAGAAAAGATAAAGAGAATCCCCCACTGGTTTTGCTATCCATGGGGGATTCGTTGATTGATCTGAATCTTATAATACAGAATATCCGTAACTGCTGACAATAGCATCGATCTTCTGGCGTTTTTTGCACAGTGGGCAGTTGTCAGAGCGGTAGGAGCGATAGTCCGGGATGTCTCTGGCCTGAAAGATAGAGTGGACAGGGAGTGTGGCTACACTGTCTACACTGCTGTAGATGGCTGCCACGCCGCGGATCTTACCGCCATAGTACAGAACGCTTTCGATAGCTCGGTTCAATGTGGATCCGGTGGTGATGGAACCATTTAGGATGAGGATGTTTTTTCCATTGATCATTGGTTCATAGTTGTCGCGGAAGATCATCTGCCCGGTGCTATTGAACTCAGGGGTGATGACGTAGATGGTCTGGTGTGCGTTCATGGAAAGGACGCCGGCTTTGGTCAGTTCTTCGGCGAGATAAGCACCGATCACTTCAAGTCCGTCCATGCAGACGATGGTGTCTACCGGAATGGATGCTTCGTAATTTGCTGCGAGAGCGGATGCAATACGCTGTGCTTCAGCGCATCTGGATTTCATAGTAGTGAGATCCAGGTAGTGTGTGATATGGGATTGGGATGTTACGAAGTGTCCCGGAATCATTTTAAGCTGTATGCGGTTGTCAGTGCGTGCATAAATTTTTATGATGTTGTCCTGATCCATAATAAAAACCTCCTGTCGTGATCGTGTTTTACGTGGTTGTTCAGGAGAATTATCCTGAAGGATTACGAAACAGATTTATTTAACCGAATGCGGATTGCAAATATCCGATTAGCTGTGCATATTATACCATTAATTTCAAAAAAATGAAATAATATAATGCAAAATATATAAAAAATATTCAAAAAATCAAGCGTATTTGTTAAAAAATATCCAATATCATGAAAACTTTGACAATAGGATCATTACTATAGAGTGAAAGTACTTGTGAGTACGTAGTAAATTGGAAAGAGAGTGTCATATGTATTATTGCGTATAAAAAAGAGGAGGAGAATCCTTATGGATTCTCCCCCTGTGAGAGTGAGTCGATGTCAGCCTTCAATAGATACATATTTATCAGCTTCAATCTCTTCAGCTGCTTTTTTCGGAATAGAAAGTCTCAGAACACCGTTCTCAAATTTTGCATGGACATCTTCGTTTTTTACACCATTACCAACATAGAAGCTTCTGCTTGTGCTGCCGGCATAACGTTCACGGCGGATATAATTGCCTTTCTTGTCTTCCTCGTCTTTGTCAAGACCCTTAGCAGCAGAGATGGTAAGATAACCATCCTTCAGCTGTACCTGTACTTCATCTTTCTTAAATCCTGGAAGATCTACATCCAGCTCATAGCCTTTATCTGTTTCACGTACATCAGTTTTCATGATATTTTTTGCATGTTTGCCATAAAGAGGGTTCTTTCCGCTAAAGAAATTATCTCTGAATCCAAAATCATCCATCCAGTCATCAAATAAGTTTTCTCCAAATACACTCGGGAACATCATAAGTCATTTCTCCTTTCAAATTGAAAAGCCGTTCCGGTGGATCAAGAAATCCAACTGTTGCCGGTATATAGTTACCACTTCGGGTTATTCCGCAGTGGTGATCGTTTGGTTTTATTCTGAACATCTGGAAGTTCTTTTTTATCTTCTCCTTTGTTCTATATGTAATATAACACCTGTTGCTAGCAAAGTCAAGAGGCGAGTGCTAAAAAGTTGTGAAGAATTTGTGTTCCGTAAAATGAAAAACTAATTTCCACCTTTAGCCCTTTATGTTCTTATATTAAAAAGCGAATCGGACAAGGTCTGAAAAGCTTATGCAGATTGAACATTCTGCAATGTTATAATAACTTTAAAGCATAGAAAAAACCAAAAAAATCAATATAATAAGGCATATAGACAAAATGTATTAAAAAAATTTTTCGTACATTCTTCTGAGTTGAACAGACGATAGAAAGACAGTGTTCATGAGTATGCAGGTAAAGCAAAATGTAAATGAAAAAGTACAGGAGGAGAGAATAATGCAGAAAAAATATGCAGATTTTAAGCTTGGGGTACCGGATTATGTAACAGTGGAAACAGAAGAGGAGAGACTTGTGTGCCAGGGAGGGCAGACGACAGTAGCTGCCGGTGCAACTACTGTGGAATTTCAGGACGCAGGTGAACATGAGGATATATTTGTCACATCCGAGGATGCAGTGAGATGTGTGAAACTGAGATGGAACTATAAGATCCCGAAATCAGCCAGATTTCTGGGAGATGCCTGGGAACGTACCTATGGTGATGCGGAATGGCATGGAATGAGCGGAAACCGTTATCTGCCATGGTATTTTCTGGCGAAGTTTTCTGAGAAGGTTCTCTGCTTTGGTGTAAAGGTCCGTCCTTCTGCTATGTGCTGCTGGCAGGTGGATACCAAAGGAATTACTTTGTTTCTGGATGTTCGCTGCGGAAATACAGGAGTACAGCTGAAAGGAAGAAAGCTGTGTGCCGCACAGATCGTCGGCATGGAAGCAGAAGGAGCAGATACTTTTGAAACTGCACAGAAATTCTGTGAAAAAATGTGTACAGATCCGATCTTCCCGGAGTTTCCGGTATATGGAAGCAATAACTGGTATTATGCTTACGGTGACAGCTCCGAAGAGGAGATCTTAAGTGATACCGATTATATCCTGAAACTGACCGAAGGTGTAAAAAATCCTCCGTTCATGGTCATTGATGACTGCTGGCAGGAGCATCACCGCCTGGATGAATACAACGGTGGACCCTGGACAAAAGGCAATGCCAGATTTCCGGATATGAAAGGTCTTGCAGACAAGCTGGAGAAAAAAGGTGTCCGCCCGGGTATCTGGGTCCGTCTGCTTCTTAATGAAGATGAGAATATCCCGGATGAGTGGAGAATTTCCTATAATGACTGTCTCGATCCGTCCCACCCGGATGCACTGGAATATATCCGTAAAGATATCGAGAGAATCTGTGATTGGGGATACACGCTGATCAAGCATGATTTTTCTACCTTTGATCTCTTTGGAAAATGGGGATTTGAGGCGAATTTAAGAGACAATTCCATGGAGAAATGGCATTTTTATGATCAGACAAAAACCAGCGCAGAAATCGTAAAAATGCTTTATCAGGAGATTTATGATGCTTCCCGGAGTAACAACGCAGTGATCATCGGCTGCAATACCATCGGACATCTCGGCGCAGGCCTGATGCATCTGAACCGGACCGGTGACGATACCAGCGGACGTATCTGGGAGCGTACCAGACGAATGGGCGTAAATACGCTGGCATTCCGTCTTCCGCAGCACAATACGTTTTACCATATTGATGCAGACTGTGTCGGTATTTTCGGAATGATCCCATGGGAGAAAAATCGTCAGTGGGCAGACGTTCTTGCAAAGAGCGGTACACCACTGTTTGTATCCGCAAAACCTGGAGTTTTGAATCCGGAGGAATTTGAGGAGCTGCATCAGATCATGCTGCGTGCATCAGAACAGGAAGAGCATTTTGTTCCGCTTGACTGGGAAGAAATCGACTGCCCGGAGGTATGGGGAGAAAACGGCGAAACTATCACTTATGACTGGTTTGACAACGAAGGTCCGACCATGGATGCTGCGGTGGAGTACTATAATGCCAAGGTAGTTGTTCCGTAAATCAGGAAAAGTGGTTCAGCAATCCAGAAGATCCTCGGCATGATGATATTTTTCCCGGTATTCCCGTGGCGTCATGCCGGTTTCTTTTTTGAAGGCACGGGAAAAGGCAAATGGATTTTGATATCCGCAGGAGAACGCCACGCTGGAGACAGGGATATCCGTGATGGTCAGAAGCTCCCGGGCGTTGATGATCTTGGCTGAAGTCAGGAATGCTTGGGGTGTGGTTCCAAGATGTTTTTTAAAAAGTCCGTAAAGGTGGCTGCGGCTGATATGGAGATAGTCAGCAACATCTGTCACAGTGATATTCTGTAGCGGACTTTTTTTGATGTAATCAACAGCCTGTGTGATGTAAAAATTCTCATTGGATTCCATGGTGGTGTAGGAAGCATGAAATTCTTCCTCCAGCAGGGCAATGATCCGGTAAAGACCGCTCTGGATATAGGCCTCACCGGAAGGCGTCAGTTGTGGATGAGCCATCATTTCAAGAATAGTTTCCTGATATGGAAGAACCGAATTCAGCTGCTGGACCGGAGTTTCCCCGGTAAGATGGCAGTGTTCGCAAAGCGTTGGAGCGTTTTCCCCGTTGAAACAGATCCAGATATAAGTCCAGGGATCAGAAGGTTCCGCTTTGTAGAGAGAGCTGGTCACAGGAGGAATGAAAAAGCACTGTCCGGCTTTCAAGGTATATTTCCGGTTGTTCATATAGAAATATCCCTGTCCGCTCAGCACAAAATGGATGGTGTAATATCGCCGGACACCAGGGCCGTAGGACTGTTCCGGTGTACATTTTTCCCAGCCGCAGGAAATAAGATGAAGTTCTTTTGATGAAGTCTGGCGGTTCATGACCTGCTTGTTTTTCATGAGAGTTTTCTGCCTTTCGATATATGGTTATTATAAGTAATATCAGTTTAAAATATTTGATCTGAGGTGTAAAGAACAAAGATGAACTGATAGGACAAAAGACAGTTGCCGTGCGATAAACGTGTGGCAGCTGTTTTTCTGTTTTCTGCAAAAATTCAGACGTAATGCAGGCATTGTCTTGACACTTGTAAAAGAAAAAGGTTTACCACCAGGAAAAATATCGTTATAATAGGAGAAACGCAGTTTCTCTGCGGCAAAAATATAACGGTCCGGGAGATATCTGTGTCAGAAATATTGCTTATCCGGTGATATATCAGATGATATGAGGAATTTTCCGGTATGTAATAAGAAGGGAGAAAGATATGGCATATTTAGGTGAAGAGATCAAAAAACTTGGTTTTGGCCTTATGAGACTTCCGCAGAAATCAGAAGGTGTGATCGATGTGGAGCAGACCAAAGTTATGGTGGACAAATTTATGGAAGCCGGATTTACATATTTTGATACAGCATGGGCTTATGCAGGAAGCGAAGATGCTATCCGCGAAGCGCTGGTAGAGCGTTATCCGAGAGAAAAATATCAGTTAGCCACCAAGATGGCAGCCTGGATCAACTGCAAGACAAGAGATGAAGCTCTTGCACAGTTTAAAACATCTCTGGAGAGAACAAAGGCAGGATATTTCGACTTTTATCTTCTCCACAATCTTGGAGAGCACAGAACAAAATATTTTGATGAGTACGGTTTATGGGACTGGATCCATGAACAGAAGGAAGCCGGTCTGATCAGACATGCAGGATTTTCGTTCCACTCCACACCGGAGGAGCTGGATGCACTTCTCACTGCACATCCGGAAATGGAATTTGTACAGCTGCAGATCAATTACGCAGACTGGGAAAATCCGGTGATCCAGTCAAGAGCCTGCTACGAGGTAGCCAGAAAACATGGAAAACCCGTCATTATCATGGAACCTGTAAAAGGCGGCATGCTTGCAACTCCGCCGGAAGCAGTGGAAAAGCTTCTGAAGGAAGCAGAGCCGGAAGCATCCACAGCATCCTGGGCGATCCGTTTTGCGGCAAATCTGGAAGGCGTGATCACCGTACTTTCCGGAATGAGCAATGTTGCACAGATGGAGGATAACCTTTCCTTTATGAAGGATTTCAATGGTCTTACTGACAGTGAGAAGGAGACTCTTGATAAGGCAAGAGAGGCTATGAGCAAAATTCCTCTGATCCCATGTACAACCTGTAACTATTGTGCAAAAGTCTGTCCGATGGAAATCGGAATTTCCGGTTCTTTTACAGCAATGAATTATCTGACATTGTACGGAAATAAAGCCGCCGCAGCGCATCAGGAAGACTGGCTGGTAGTCAGTCATGGCAGAAAGCGTGCAGATGAATGTATAAAATGCGGACAGTGTGAGGAAGTATGTCCGCAGCATATTTCCATCCGCGAGGAACTTGAGAAAGTAAGCGAGGTTTTTTGCAAATAAAGGAACTGATCCGGCAGGAAGCGGATCAGGGTAAGGAGAGAGTTTAAAAATGGAAAAATTCAAAGCATTTCTAAAACGGAAGGATATCGAGATCTCTCTGAAGAGATATGGTATCGATGCACTGGGAGCTATGGCACAGGGACTTTTCTGTTCCCTGCTGATCGGTACGATCATCAACACCATTGGCACACAGTTTCACATTCCGTTTCTGACTATGGCAGTTGCCACAGTCAATGATACCCAGTATACAGTAGGTTCTCTGGCATCTGCCATGAGCGGCCCTGCCATGGCAGTAGCCATCGGTTACGCCTTGCATTGCCCGCCGCTGGTATTGTTTTCGCTGATCACCGTTGGATTTGCCTCCAACGCACTTGGCGGAGCAGGCGGTCCTCTGGCTGTACTGTTTGTTGCCATTGTTGCAGCTGAGATCGGTAAGGCAGTTTCAAAGGAAACAAAGATCGATATCCTTGTAACGCCTCTTGTAACCATCGGTGTGGGTGTAGGTCTTTCCGCATGGTGGGCACCGGCTCTTGGAAAAGCTGCCATGAAGGTAGGAAGCGTGATCATGTGGGCAACAGATCTGCAGCCATTCTTTATGGGAATCTTGGTTTCTGTATTTGTTGGAATCGCACTGACGCTGCCGATCTCTTCTGCTGCGATCTGCGCGGCTCTGGGACTTACCGGACTGGCAGGCGGCGCTGCAGTAGCGGGCTGCTGTGCGCAGATGGTAGGTTTTGCGGTCATGTCCTTCAGGGAAAACAAATGGGGTGGTCTTGTCTCTCAGGGAATTGGAACTTCCATGCTCCAGATGGGTAATATTGTCAGAAATCCAAGGATCTGGATTGCTCCGATCGTAACATCTGCTATCACAGGACCTATTGCAACCTGCTTGTTCAGGCTTCAGATGAACGGAACTGCTGTATCCTCAGGAATGGGTACCTGCGGTTTTGTAGGTCAGATCGGTGTGTATACAGGATGGATGAATGATATTGCAGAAGGAACCAAGACAGCTGTTACAGCTATGGACTGGGCAGGACTTTTTCTGATCTCTTTTATTCTCCCGGCAGTTCTCTGCCCGTTGATCAATATGTTTGTACGTAAGCTCGGATGGGTGAAAGATGGAGATATGACGCTGTCATAAGCTATATCAGATCTTACTTTAAAATCAAAAAAGAGTATCACAGGAACTCATTGATAGTGATGAGCTTTGTGATACTCTTTTATTTTAACTTTTATGCTACATGTGATCCGGTGGCATTACTCCGTTCCAGTCCACAGGCCCTTGCATATTCATGGAGTTTCTCTTTTGCGGAATAATTCAGATTCTGAGGAACCTGGATCTGAATGGTTACATACTGATCACCGCGGACGGAAGGGTTCTTCATGGAAACAATGCCTTTTCCTCTCAGGCGGATCTTGGAACCGGACTGCATACCTTCCCTGATCTTACAGATAACATTTCCGTAAAGGGTGGGAACGGTGGCTTCACCGCCGAAAACAGCGGTTGTGTAAGGAATAGAAATGGTGGTATAAACATCCGATCCCTTTCGTTCATAGCCAGGACGTGTTCCTACGGTAACCTTCAGAAGAAGGTCACCAGGCTCACCGCCGCCGGTTCCGGGCATGCCTTTTCCTTTCAGACGGATACTCTTGCCGGTATCAATACCTGCCGGAATATGAATCTGAAGTGTCTGCGGTGCACCGGAGCTTCCGTCCGGACCGGACAGAGAGATCCTTTTATCTGCACCAAAAGCTGCCTCATCAAAGGTAACGTTGATGCTGGCCTTTACATCAGAGCCTTTTTGCGGAAAATCCTGTTGATGGAATCCGCCGAAGCCGTTGCCACTGTGAAAGCCACTTCCGCCAAATCCACTGTGAAAGCCGCCACCGTTACCGGTGAAATGCTCATATGTGCCATTGCTGCCGAAACCGCGGCTTTCGCCGTGACTGCCGTGGAACATATTTCCGAAGATATCACCAAAAATATCACCAAAGTCTGCCCCGTTAAAATCAAAACCGCCATATCCACCGGCTCCGCCTGCACCGCCTTCAAACGCTGCATGACCAAACTGATCGTACTGACGCCGTTTGTCTGCATCACTCAGAACAGCATAGGCTTCAGAAGCCTCCTTGAACTTCTTTTCGGCTTCTGCATCTCCTGGATTCATATCCGGGTGATATTTTTTCGCCAAAGCTCTGTATGCTTTTTTCAGAGTCGCATCATCCGCATCTCGTGATACGCCCAGGATCTCATAATAATCCCTTTTTGCCTCTGCCATAATCCTACCTCACTTAGATATTTCTCAAAGTATTTTAATACAGAATGTACCCTGGCACATTCTCATGCCCGCGCCGGCTCTCTGCAACATCTTCTTTGCACATGCAGTTCACCTAACCGGAGGCTTTTTATGTCATAAAAAACTATTTTTATTTATGATACATGAAATCTGCAAGACGGTATAATGCCGCCTTGCAGTTTCTCATCTTATCTTACGGATTAAACTTCTTTGTAATCTCCGTCAACTACGTCATCTCCGTTAAATCCTTCCGGAGCCGGTCCTGCTTCTGGTGCAGGTCCAGCCTGTGGTCCTGCCTGACCAGCCTGTGCGCCTGCCTGTTCGTAAACCTTTGTGAACAGTTTCTGAGCGCTTTCCATCAGTTTTTCTTTTCCTGCTTTGATTTCTGCAACCTGAGCATCTGTAAGTTCTTCTGTATTCGCTTTCGCAAGCAGATCTTTCAGAGCCTGTACGTCAGCTTCTACTGCTGCTTTGTCTGCTGCATCGATCTTATCTCCAACTTCGCCAAGTGCTTTTTCTGTCTGGAATACCATAGCGTCGGCATCGTTCTTAGCATCGATTGCTTCTTTACGTTTCTTATCCTGAGCTTCAAATTCAGCAGCTTCTTTTACAGCTTTGTCGATATCTGCATCAGACATATTAGATCCTGCTGTAATTGTGATGTGCTGTTCTTTTCCTGTTCCCAGATCTTTTGCAGATACATTTACGATACCGTTTGCATCAATATCGAATGTAACTTCGATCTGTGGGATTCCACGTGGAGCCGGCGGAATTCCATCCAGTCTGAACTGTCCGAGGGACTTGTTATCTCTTGCAAACTGTCTTTCACCCTGTACAACATTGATATCAACGGCTGTCTGGTTATCAGCTGCTGTAGAGAAGATCTGGCTCTTCTTTGTCGGGATTGTTGTGTTTCTCTCGATCAGTCTTGTAGCTACACCACCCATTGTTTCGATAGAAAGTGAAAGTGGAGTTACATCAAGAAGAAGGATGTCGCCTGCACCTGCATCTCCTGCAAGCTTACCACCCTGGATAGAAGCACCAAGTGCTACACATTCATCCGGGTTAAGAGATTTGCTTGGTTCTTTTCCTGTCAGACGTTTTACTTCTTCCTGAACTGCCGGGATACGTGTAGATCCACCAACAAGAAGTACCTGACCTAAGTCTGCTGCTGTAAGTCCTGCATCAGAAAGTGCACGTCTTACCGGTTCCTGTGTCTTTTCTACAAGGTCACGTGTCAGTTCATCGAATTTAGCTCTTGTAAGAGTCATATCAAAATGCTTCGGTCCTTCAGCTGTTGCTGTGATGAACGGAAGGTTGATGTTTGTTGTTGTTGCAGAAGAAAGTTCTTTCTTTGCTTTTTCAGCTGCTTCTTTCAGTCTCTGAAGTGCCATTCTGTCTGTTGACAGGTCTACGCCTTCTTTTGCCTTGAAATCTGCAAGCATATAATCTGTGATCTTCTGGTCGAAGTCATCTCCACCAAGTCTGTTGTTACCAGCTGTAGAAAGAACTTCGATAACGCCGTCACCGATCTCGATAACAGATACATCAAATGTACCACCACCAAGGTCGTATACCATGATCTTCTGTTCTTTTTCATTGTCAAGTCCATATGCAAGAGCTGCTGCTGTAGGCTCGTTGATGATACGTTTTACATCAAGACCTGCAATCTTACCTGCATCTTTTGTAGCCTGACGCTGAGCATCGTTGAAGTAAGCCGGAACAGTGATAACTGCTTCCGTAACTTTTTCTCCAAGATATCCTTCTGCATCTGCTTTCAATTTCTGAAGGATCATAGCTGAAATTTCCTGTGGAGAATATTTCTTTCCATCGATGTCTACTTTATGATCTGTACCCATCTCACGCTTGATAGATGAGATTGTCTTTTCTGCATTTGTTACTGCCTGACGTTTTGCAGGTTCACCTACAAGACGTTCTCCTGTCTTTGTAAATGCTACTACAGATGGTGTAGTTCTTGCTCCTTCTGTATTTGCGATTACGACCGGCTGTCCACCTTCCATAACCGCTACACAACTGTTTGTTGTACCTAAGTCAATACCAATGATTTTGCCCATTATGAAGACCTCCTGTTAATATAATAAAAATTGTATTTTGCTTTGTTATTTATATAAAGTGTATCGTAAATGCGGTACACGGTATATCTTAGTTTGCTACCTTTACCATGCTGTGTCTTACGACTGAGTCACGGTACATATATCCTTTCTGGAATTCCTCGGCTACTACATTTTCACCAAGTTCTTCATCCTCCACATGCATCACTGCATTGTGGAAATCCGGATTAAATTCTTTTCCAACAGCTTCGATCGGTTCTACTCCCATGCCTTCCATTGTAGTGGTAAACTGTTTGTAGATCTTCTGCATTCCCTCTGCAAATGGATCATCTTCCGGAGCCTGTGCAAGGCCTCTTTCAAAGTTATCTACAACCGGAAGGATCTTCTCGATGATATCCTTTGCTCCGATCACATACATGCTAGATTTTTCTTTTTCCGTACGTTTACGGAAGTTATCAAACTCAGCCATGTTACGCTTCAGTCTGTCAGTCAGATCTTCAATCTGCTGTTCCAGCTTATTGTCTTTTTTCTTTTTGCCAAAGAAAGAATTTCTTCCTTTGGTTTCTTTATCAGATTCCTTATCGTCTTCAGCTGCACTCTCGGTTTCCTCTGTGGTTTCCGTTCCTGCGGTTGCCTCCGGCGATTCTTCTACTGGTTCTGTAACAGGTTCTGTTTCCGGAAGGTCTTTCTCTGTTTCTTCCTGTACGCCAGCTTCTTTTTTATTTGTTTCTGACACGTTCTTTCTACCGCCTTTCCAGTCTGACAGCTAACTGTCTTGATTACTTTTATTTTTTTTGAATACCTCATCGAGTTCGACCTTGAGAGTCTTCAGACTATTTACTACATTTTCATAATCCATTCGTTTCGGTCCTACGATACCGATTGTTCCATGCATGCCCTCTCCCAGTTCATAAGTTGCAGTAACAACACTGCAATCTTTCATGGTAGAAATTGGAAGTTCATCTCCGATATATACTTGAACACCGGTATTGTCATCTGCCATTCGCTCCTTGACCAAATCAACCAACTGCTGTTTCTCTTCAAAAGTAGAAATCAGCTCAGTGGCTTTGGTCTTATCCGACAGTTCCGGATATTTAAAGAAGTTCGTTGCACCGGACGTATAGATTTCCAGATCGTCTTCATCGACATGAATGGTTGCTGCAACTGCATCCAGCACTCTTGCTACCAGTCCACTGTGGATTCCTGCCTGTTCTTTCAGTCTGGCAATCATGCCCAGATTAATGTCCTGTATCGGCAGGCCATTCAGATTGGTATTAAGAAGAAGGTTCAGCTTCAGAAGTGTCTCATCATCCATTTCTTCATCCAGATCAATGATCTGATTACGGATGACATTTCCTTCGCAGACAACCACAGCTACTAACTGCAGCTCATTGACACGGGACAGCTGAATAAATTTCAATTTATTGCCGCTGTACTGAGGAACTGAAACCATCGTCGCGTAATTGGTATTGGAAGCCAGGACACGTGCTACATTCTTAAGCACTTTTTCCATTTTATCGGTCTTCTCAATCATCAGATTACGGATTTCTGCAATTTCATCTTCCTTTTCTCTCATCAATTCATCCACATAAAGCCGATAGCCTTTATCAGAAGGGATTCTTCCTGCCGATGTATGTGGCTGAACGATGTAGCCCATATCTGTCAGGTCAGACATTTCATTTCGGATCGTTGCTGAGCTGACATTCAGGTCTGCATCCTTGGATATTGTCCTGGATCCTACCGGTTCGCCCGTTTCCATGTATGTCTTGATGATCGCTTTCAGAATTCTTTTCTTACGATCCGTCAATTGTTCATCCATGTTCTCAGCTCCTTTCCTATTAGTCTGTTAGCACTCATTAATGAAGAGTGCTAACATCTATACTGTTAAGATAGCACTGTCATAATTGTTTGTCAACATCTAATTTATATTTTTTAAAAAAATCGAAAAAAATCACAGTACGGACACAAATCGGGAAAATCTACCTTTCCACTCTGTTACTTTGTGTCAAAAGTACTGTGATTATGTGAATTTCTGTTCTTAATTTATTATGAATGCATTTTTTAATATGCTTCGTTTACTTTCTCAGATTCCACTTTTACGGATAGCTTCTACAACTTCGCGGATTTTTTCCGGTGGCAGGACGAGAGCGAAACGTACATATCCTTCACCATGCGGTCCAAAGCTTGCACCAGGAGTCACAATAACACCGGCTTTTTCCATCAGTTCCATGCAGAATGCCATACTGTCTGTACGTCCTCCCGGGATTCTTGCCCATACGAACATCGTTCCCTTGCCATTCGGAAGGTCCCATCCGATTTCACGAAGGCCATTACAGAGTGCATCTCTTCTTTCCTGATACATTCTGCACTGCTCCTGCACACTTTCCAGTGGGCCATTCAATGCTGCGATCGCTGCCTTCTGAATTGGCAGAAACATTCCAAAATCGATCTGGCTTCTCAGCTTGCGAAGTGCCGCGATCACATCTGGACGCCCAACCAGAAAACTGATTCTTGCTCCTGTCACATTGAAGGATTTCGAAAGGCTGAAAAATTCCACGCCGATTTCTTTCGCTCCTTCTGTTGCAAGGAAACTTCCGCCATGTGCTCCGTCAAAGATGATATCACTGTATGCGTTGTCATGAATGATCAAAATATCATATTTCTTCGCAAAGGCAATGATTTCTTCATATAATCCCGGTGTTGCAATGCTTCCTACCGGATTGGAGGGCAGAGAAACTACCATGTATTTTGCTTTCTTTGCAACTTCTTCCGGAATATCCTTTACATATGGAAGAAAGTCGTGTTCTGCCACCAGCGGATAATAGTATGGCACTGCGCCTGCCATCAGACTGCCTGCTGCAAATACCGGATAACATGGATCTGGAAGAAGAACAACATCTCCCTCATCGCAAAGTGCCATTCCAAGATGTCCCATACCTTCCTGACTGCCGTAAACAGTCATAACCATATCCGGTGTCAGATTCACATCAAAACGTTTCTTATAATAAGTACATACTGCTTCCAGAAGTTCTGGCAGATCACGAAGACTGTACTTCCAGTTATTGTCATCCATTGCCGCAGCAGCAAGTGCCTTCTTAATGTGTTCCGGTGTCTTAAAATCCGGAGTTCCCACACTCATATTATAAATTTTCATGCCCTGTGCTTCCAGTTCCATACGTCTGTTATTCAGGGCTGCAAAGATTTCTTCTCCAAATCTGTCTAATCTTTTGGAAAACTGCATATCGATTACCTCTTTCGTTTAGTGCTTGTTCCATTTTAGCACTCTCTCCATTACTGTACAAGAGTAAAGTGAAACTTTTTACAGACAGGGGGAATTTCTCTTTGAGATTATAAACTTTTTCTATTCATCCATTTCATCGAGGCTTTTCTTCAATTCGATCATCTTGTCACGCAACTCTGCCGCCTGCTCAAAGTTGAGATCTGCTGCTGCTGCACGCATCTGTTTCTCCACCTGACCTATCAGCTTCGTCAGTTCTTTTCTTGTCATAGACTCCGGATCTTTCTTAAGCTTGTCTTCCGTCTCGGCGACTGCCTTGGAAACCGTGATCAGATCACGAACTGCTTTCTTGATCGTAGTCGGCGTGATTCCATGTTCTTTATTGTAAGCCTCCTGAATCGTTCTTCTTCGTTCTGTCTCCTGAATGGCTTTTCGCATGGAATCTGTCATGACATCTGCATACATGATAACATGCCCCTCACTGTTACGGGCCGCACGTCCAATCGTCTGGATCAGGGAAACTTCTGAACGCAGGAATCCTTCTTTATCCGCATCAAGAATTGCAACCAGTGTAATCTCCGGAATATCCAGTCCTTCTCGCAAAAGATTGATACCAACCAGCACATCAAAGACATCCAGACGCATGTCACGAATGATTTCTGCACGTTCCAAAGTATCAATATCCGAATGCAGATAACGAACACGGATGCCGACATCTTTCATGTAATCGGTCAGATCTTCTGCCATTCGTTTTGTCAAAGTTGTGATCAAAATCTTGTGACCTTTATCGACTTCTTTATTTACTTCACTGATCAGATCATCAATCTGTCCTTCCACCGGACGAACTTCTACTTTCGGATCCAGAAGCCCAGTCGGACGAATAATCTGTTCTGCACGAAGAAGTTCATGTTCTGCTTCATACTGTCCTGGTGTCGCCGAAACAAACATAACCTGATCGAGTTTATTTTCAAATTCCGCAAAGCTCAATGGCCGGTTATCCTTCGCTGACGGCAGGGGG
>ERZ779885.2685-NODE-2685-length-15980-cov-3.975071_pt1 | contig 15980 bp, 16 predicted proteins | sample MGYA00511554_ERZ779885 | MGnify/ENA primary metagenome ERZ779885 (study PRJEB29588, sample SAMEA2160998) | human gut metagenome | biome: human gut; feature: human-associated habitat; material: faeces | place: Denmark | collected 2008/2010 ... | reverse complement strand
ATTTGTCTGTGGGCCACTTGGCGGCGGAGAGTCTTTACCTAATGGGTTAAAAGATTACGCAAAGGGACATGAAATCATTGAAGTCGTTCGCTCAGGGATAAATCGCTGGTATCGTTTTAAACTGAGAATCACTGGCAAACTAAATCGCTGCGACTATATTATGTTTGCAAATAAAGAGACTCAAGAATTCCTCGTGGGAGGTGGCAGAGAACTAAACTGTCCGTATGAATTAGTCTTTGACAATGGATTAAGACCGGACGAATTAGTGAACTGGACAGAAAAGGAAAAAGGGAATGAAGAATTACAATGTAAGTGACGAGCCAGTGACTGAGGTTGCGGTAGATATAAATGATATTAAAGATACTTGCAAAGAAAAGGGTAGAAATGAAGAATGTGTCTTTCTGGTTGCTGGAAGAATGATATATCGAAAGGGCTTGGATTTTCTTTTTGATGCATTGATGACAATTCCGCAGGAAACTAGATATTAGGTTAGGGTTGTAGGTGATGGCCCGGAGCTTGTGCATCTGCGTAAACGCTGTAAGGATAACCTGAACTTGTCTGAGCATGTGCACTGCATGGGTTCCATCCCCTATATGGAAATGGAAAAGGAATATGCAGGTGCGGATGTATTTATTATGCCGAGCATTCGAGAAACGACAGGCACGGTCTTATTGGAGGCAATGTCAAAAGGTATTCCAGTTATCACCATTAATAAGTTTGGCGGAGCAACTCTTTTTGATAAAGACACGGGTTGGCTTTATGAAGGAAATACGAAGGAAGAGTACATTGAGAATTTGAAAAAGGCTATTCTTGAATGTATTGCTAATCCTGATGAAGTAACAAGACGTGGAAAAAACGCGCGAAAGAAAGCAGAAAAATATACTTGGCAGGAAAAAAACGAGAAGTATCAGGCAATATATGAGGAACTGCTGAAAGTTTAGATAATATAATGACCAATATATGGTTTGGTTAAGTCGTTTATTGAATTAGAGAGCAAAATATGAGAAAAATATTATTTGTTATGCCAGCACTGTACGGTGGTGGAGCGGAAAAAAGTCTTGTGAATTTATTAAATCTTATTGACTATAAAAAGTATGCTGTCGATTTGTTGCTATTTAAACAAGAAGGTCTGTTTTTGACTCAAATTCCCAAGGAGGTACGATTGTTACCGCTTACGGCTTCACTACGGTATGCCTATAAAATTGATATGGGCATGTTTGGTTCTCTTTCGGGGTTTAAAACAGGAATGCTTAGGCTGATGGGTACAGTGGTATGTAAAGTGCTTTATAAGGAAAAGGCAGGACAGCAAAGATGGGTGAAATGTTATAAACACTGCTTACCAAATCTGGAAGGAAATTATGATATTGCTGTTGGATTCTTGGAGGGAGAAGCATCATATTACGTTATAGATAAGGTTAATGCGGAGAAAAAAATACTTTGGATTCATAACGATTTCAATGAAATAAAAAAGAATGAAGATGCAAAGATTTATGAGAATTATTTTCAAAAGGCAGACAGTGTTGTAAGTATTTCTGATAAATGCGTGCAGATATTAAAACAGAATTATCCGGAGTTGACAAATAAATTTTATTGTTTGCCTAATTTAACATCGGGTTCTTTGTTGAAAAAAATGTCGGAAGAATTTGAAGTGCCGGAATATGAAAAAAATAAATTTAATATCTTGTCAATAGGTCGTTTAACAAGACAAAAGGGTTATGATTTTGCAATTGATGCAATGAAAATTCTGAAAAAAAAATATTCAGATATTCATTGGTGGATTATTGGCGCAGGAGAGCTTGAAGAACAACTCAAGAAACAAGTAAAAGATAATGAACTAGAAGAATACATTACATTTTTAGGCTTAAAAGCTAACCCATATCCGTATATCAGGAGTTGCGATTTGTTAGTACAGCCTTCCAGATGGGAAGGAAAATCAGTTGTTTTGGATGAAGCTAAAATATTGGCAAAACCAATACTTGCAACTAATTATTCTACAATTAAGGATCAGTTGAAGGATAAGAAAGAGGGACTGATTACTGACATAAGTCCTAACGCAATAGCAGAAGGAATAGCTAAACTTAGAGAGAATTATCAATTGTATAATTCCATTCAGAGCTATCTTGATAAGCATGAGTATGGAAATGAGAGAGAAGTTGCACAGTATTATAAATTGTTAGGAGAATAAATTTCGCATAGATTTTTAGCGTTGAATTATGAGGGAAAGAAAATGATTTTATATATAACTAAACTTGAAAAAGGAAATATTGGAGCTGATATGCATTACAAAGCACTCTGTGATATTTTTGGGCGAGAAAATATTTTCTTTATCAATTTGAGCCCCACAGAAAAAGAATGCAGGTTGCAGAACTATATTTCATATGGAAAATACAAATCGGTTCTTGATAGAGTGCATCGATGGATGCAGGGAAACATGATGTTTATCAGCAATGATATAATCAGTGAGATTTGTGAACTAATAAATAGCAATGCAATTAAAACTGTTTTTATTGAGGATTCTGTATTTGGAAACTTAGTAAAGAAAATCAAAAAAAGCTGTAAAGAGTGTAAGGTGTTTTCTTTTTACCATGACGTAAAGGCTGATTTATATAAACAATGGATGGACAATGAGCGGACGTTAAAAAGCAAAATAGAATATACGATAGGGATTAAACAAGAGAATATAAATCAAAAATATGCGGATATAAATATTGTTTTTAACGAGAGAGATGCAAAAAAATTCCAGGCATACTATGGAAAACGTCCAGATGTAATTATCCCTCTACCTGCACCGGTTCCAGCTATTTCGAACAATATCATGGATTCTATCACTGCGAAAGATGATAAGAAACACATTCTGTTTGTTGGAAAGAAATATTATCCGAATTTGGTTGGATTTAAATGGTTTGTCGATAATGTCCTTCCGAGTCTTACTGATAATATTCAGGTAGATGTTGTGGGCAGAGGTTTGGAGGAACTTAGAAACGAGTATTCAGATCCACGTATTAATGTAATTGGTGGAGTAGAAAGTCTTAATCCGTATTATGAAAATGCAGATATTGTGATTGCACCGTTATTTGATGGTGGTGGAATGAAGTCAAAAACAGTAGAAGCTCTTTCATTTGGAAAAATTTTTGTTGGAACTGAAGAAAGCTTGTTTGGATTCTGGGAGGAAATGGATAGCGACATCAGAGGAAAAACTTGCTATCAGTGTAACACGCCAGAAGAATGGATTCAGACAATTAACAATCTGGCAAATGACGACATTCACAAATTTAATGAAGATGTCTTTGAACTTTTCAAAGCAAAGTTCTCTTATGATGTTATTAGAAATCAGCTGAAAGCAATAATGGAGGAATAATTATTATGAAAGTATTAGTTACGGGTGCAGGTGGAATGGTTGGCTCTCACATGGTAGAGCTGTTGCATGATCAGGGTCATGAAGTATTGGGCACGTACTACAAGCCGACAACTGATATTACAGAGCTTGACACGGATATTCGCATGGAAGAATGCGATGTGCGCTATTATCAGGCAGTTCAGCGTGTGATTTCAGAATTTCAGCCGGATCAAATTTACCATCTTGCAGCGCAAAGTTATCCGACAGTTTCTTGGACTCATCCGCAGGCAACAATGGAAACAAACGTAAATGGTACGATTAACGTTTATGAAGCAGTCAAGTTTGTCCGTCAAACTAGGCCTGATTATGATCCAATGGTTGTTGTTGCATGTTCTAGTGCAGAGTATGGCCAGACCTTAAATGAGCTTGAAGATCCGTATGTGAAAGAAACGGCGGAATTAAAGCCTCTGCATCCTTACGGTGTGAGCAAGGTTGGCCAGGACCTGTTGTCTTTTCAGTATTTTATGAACGACCATATTCGTTGTATTCGTGTTAGAATTTTCAATTCTACCGGAACGAGAAAAGTGAATGATGTTACATCTGACTTTACCAAGCGCGCTATTTTGGCAGAACGTTCTGGTGTTTATGAACTGCGTGTAGGTAATCTGGAAACAAGACGTGCCATTATGGATCAGAGAGATCTTGTAAATGGTTTGATGCTTCTTGCAGAGAAAGGTATTCCAGGAGAAGTTTATAATCTGTCTTCGGAACATTGCTACCAGATGAAGGATATTGTAGCAATGATTGAAAAGCAGATTGGACATAAATTTGAAATTAAGGTCGATCCGAAATTGCTTCGTCCTACTGATGAAAGAATTATCATTGGTAATGTTGAAAAACTGAAACGTGATACCGGATGGAGCCAGAAAATTAGCATGGAACAGACAATTGCAGATATGCTGGAATATTGGCGCAAAACCCTGTAAGGAGACAGTAGATGATTATTACAAAAACACCGTTCCGTATGTCTTTTTTTGGCGGCGGAACAGATATGGAAAGTTTTTTTAAAGAGTATGGTGGCGCAGTCATCTCTACAACCTTTGATAAATACTGTTATGTAAATGTGCGCCATTTGCCACGCTTTTTCGATTATAGTACTGAACTTACATACTCAAAATCAGAGCGAGTGTCAAATATAGATGATATTCAGCATCCGGCAATCCGCAATGCAATGAAAATGTTAGACATGCATGAGATTCGTCTTACATATGAAGCAGATCTTCCAGCACGTTCTGGCCTAGGAACATCAAGTTCTTTCGCAGTTGGAATGCTGAATGCCTTCTATGCTTTAAAGGGTAAGTATGCTGACAAGAAGAAATTAGCTGATGAAGCTATTTATCTGGAGCGTAATCTCTGTCAGGAAGCTGGTGGTTGGCAGGATCAAATCGCTGCATCTTTCGGTGGATTCAATCGTATTAACTTTAATGCGGATGGATATGAAGTTCTGCCGGTTATTATTTCACCGGAGAGAAAGAAGCAACTTAACCAGAATTTGATGATGTTTTTCACTGGGTTTACCCGTTTCTCTTCTGATGTGCAGAAAGCAAATGCAGCAGGCAAACAAGATAAGACAGCACAGCTGAAAGAGATGCTTGCTCTGGTTGATGATGCAGAGCGTGTTCTGACAGACAAGAACGCGGATCTTGATGATTTTGGTAGAATGCTGGATCACACTTGGAAACTTAAACGCCAAACTGGTTCAGCAGTGTCCACGAATAGTATTGATGAACTCTATGATAAGGGAATGGCTGCTGGCGCACTGGGCGGAAAATTGCTGGGTGCTGGTGGCGGTGGATTCCTTGTGTTTTATGTTCAGCCGGAGCGACAGGATGCAGTGCGATGGGCGATGCGCGATTTGATGCATATTCCGTTTGCGTTTGAAGATGGCGGTACGAGGGTGATTCATTATACACCGGAAACCTATGAACCCAAGAACTAATTTTAAGTGAGGAATAAAGAGATGAAAGTAGTAATAATGGCAGGAGGTAAGGGAACGCGTATTTCTTCAGTTGCCAGTGATATCCCGAAGCCTATGATTAAAATTGAAGGGAAACCAGTACTGGAACATGAACTGGAGTGTCTGCGTGACCAAGGGTTTACTGACATTATTATTACAGTGAGTCATCTTGGCAATATTATTATGGACTATTTTGGGGATGGATCTGGTACATCCCCTGTGACGGGAAAACCGTTTGGCGTACATATTGAGTACTATTTTGAAAAAGAACCGTTAGGCAACGCAGGTGCCTTGTTCAAAATTAAAGATAATCTGACATCTGATTTTCTACTTTTAAATGCAGATGCAGTGTTTGATGTTGATTTTAATCGTTTTGTTGGCTTCCATCAGGAACATGGTGGAATGGTTACACTTTTTACCCACCCGAATAGCCATCCATATGATAGCGGGTTAATCATTGCAGATAAAAATGGAGAGGTAGAAAAGTGGCTTGCAAAAGAAGACGAGCGGCCGCAGTATTACAGAAACCGAGTGAATGCAGGATTGCATGTTATCAGCCCGAAAGTGCTGGAACTGGTTGATATTGATGCGGATTCAATAGGCAAGATCGGTGCAAACGGTAAACCGGTAAAAGTTGATTTGGATCGGCAGTTATTAAAACCGTTAGCCGGAACAGGAAAGATGTTCTGTTATGACAGCCCAGAATATGTGAAAGATATGGGTACCCCGGAACGGTATTATTCCGTATGCGCGGATTATAAAGAAGGAAGAGTATCCGGGAAAAATCTAAAAAATAAGCAAAAAGCAGTATTTCTTGATAGAGATGGAACTATTAATAAATATGTTGGTTTTCTTCGAAATATAGATGATTTTGAACTGATAGATGGTGTGGCTGAGGCAGTTCGTAAAATCAATGAATCTGGCTATCTTGCAGTTGTTGTAACGAATCAGCCAGTAATTGCTCGCGGTGAAGTGTCTTTTGAAGAGCTGGAAGAAATTCACAATAAGATGGAGACACTTCTTGGAAAAGAAGGAGCATATTTGGATGCCATTTACTATTGCCCTCATCATCCTCATAAGGGATACGAAGGGGAGAGACCGGAGTTAAAGATTGATTGTACTTGTCGCAAACCGAAGCCTGGTATGCTGTTGAAGGCGGCAGAAGATTTCAATATCGATCTTTCACAGTCGTGGATGGTTGGTGATGGAGAAAATGACATCAAAGCCGGTTACAATGCAGGATGCAGAACAGCTTTGATTGGTCGTGAATCTTATGGTCAGACAGTGACAATATCGACATTAAAAGAATTTGTAGAACAGTGTCTGAAATAAAAGAAAGGGTATCGAAATGAGTGAGTTGGAAAAAAGATTGATGAAGCATATTGATTTATTAGTGGAACGTTACCCTTCGCTTGAATCTGAAAAGAACAGTATTGTATCTGCATATCTGCTTTTGGAAGAGTGCTATGTAAATGGTGGAAAGCTGCTTGTGGCAGGTAATGGAGGTTCGGCTGCAGATGCAGAGCATATTGTCGGTGAACTAATGAAAGGCTTTAAAATGCCGAGAAAGCCAAGAGCTGATTTTGCGGAAAAGCTTATAGCAGAAAATCAGGAATTAGGAACTGTCCTAGCAGAGAATTTGCAAGGAGCACTTCCGTCAATTGCTTTGGATGGACACCCGGCATTATCTACGGCATATATGAATGACTGCGAGCCGTTGCTTTGCTTTGCACAGCAGGTTAATGGTTACGGTAAAGCGGGTGATGTGTTTCTTGGCATTTCTACAAGTGGAAACAGTAAAAATGTTTTGTATGCGGCAACGACTGCCCATGCCAAAGGAATGAAGGTCATTGGCTTGACTGGCGCAAAGAGTAGCAAATTGGAACAGATGAGCGATGTTTGTATCAAGGTACCGCAGACAGAAACTTATATGATTCAGGAACTTCATCTTCCGGTGTATCACTGCTTGTGTTTGATGTTGGAAGATAGATTTTTTGGTGAATGCTGATGAAGGAACGGATTAAGGATAAGCAGCCAAGTGTTGCAATTATCATTGTTAATTATAACGGAGCTGAAGATACGATAGAGTGTGTAAAGAGCTTGAATAAAATTAATTATGATAATTATAAAATATTTGTAATAGAAAATGGTTCGAGCAAAAAGCCTACGAAAGATCAAATTGATTATTTGAAAGGACAGACAGTATATATTGAGTCAGCTGAAAACTTAGGATTTTCGGGTGGAAATAATATTGGAATCAGAAAGGCAATAGAGAATGAGTTCGACTACATGCTGTTGCTGAACAATGACACAACAGTTGAACCTGATTTTTTGAGTATTCTTATTGATGCAGCTACTAAAAAGAACAATGTTGGCATTGTAGGTGGTAAAATAGCTTTTTATAGCAAGCCAAGCCATTTGTGGTACGGCGGTGGACATATGGATGAAAAGCTTGGTGGCGGCGCGCATGAAAGATGGAATGACCTGAATCCAGAAGATACAGGTGAAATTCGAGAGGTGACATTTATTACTGGATGTCTGATGCTGATTCCAACCGAGGTAGTGAAAAAAGTTGGATTGCTTTCAGAAGAGTATTTCCTTTATGCAGAAGATACGGATTTTTGCTATAAAGTGCTTGAAGCAGGATATAAACTCTGGTTTTGCGAAAATACCTTGATCTATCATAAAGTAAGTGCATCTACTGGAGCAACCAGTGCAATGACTCAATATTATATGGTGAGAAATGTATTGTATTTAACAAAAAAATATAGAACAGATTATCACAAGGTGAATGCAAGGTTTACTTATCAAACCATAAAAGATGTTATTCGAGGAAGAAAACAGTTTGCTCCAGTCAGATGTGCATATCGAGATTATCTGAAAGGAACTATGGGAAAATGGGAGATGTAAGAGAAAGTACCAGAAAATTTGCTCTAAAAGTATTAACTAAACTATTTAGAAAACCGTACAATGAATATACAGAAGAGTTTGTTGAACTGAGAGATCAACAGGCAAATGATTATGTGAGAGAGCAGATTCATCAAGCCCAAAATGGTTTGATGGTTTCTAAATGGGGTACGACGGAACTTGGAAATGTATGTTCTTTATTGTCGGATGAGCTGCATATTCCGCTGAAAGATATTTGTGAGGGAAAAGTTGGTTATGATAGGGCGGGGAGTGTAACATGGCTTGTTAATAATTCCGGATTTTTCCCAAATTCAATTTCAGCAGGAAAAAAATTTGCACATTTGGCACTTGAGGATGCAAGTGAAATTGATATTCTGGGTTCTTATGTACAGCATGAATATTATGTTCGCAGCTATACAGATAAGGCAAAAAAAATCAATTTGAATGGTTATTATGCGCCATTTCTTTGGAAGAACCCATGGACAAAAGAGCTTAAAGGAAAAAAGGTATTAGTGATTCATCCCTTTGCTGAGACAATAAAAAAGCAGTATGAAAAAAAGGAACATTTGTTTGAAAATCCAGATATTCTGCCTGAATTTGAAAAATTGACAGTGATTAAAGCAGTTCAAAGCATTGCTGGAAATAGTAGTGAAACAGGGTTCAAGGATTGGTTTGAAGCTCTTGATTTTATGAAAAATCAGATGAATCAGTCAGATTATGAAATTGCATTGATTGGCTGTGGTGCATATGGAATGTCATTAGCTGCACATGCAAAGCGGCAGGGCAAAATTGCAGTTCATATGGCCGGCTGGACACAAATGCTTTTTGGTATTTACGGAAATCGTTGGATTGAAGATCAGCCAGAATTTAAAAAGTATATAAACGAGTATTGGACTCGTCCTGATATCGATGAACGGCCTAAAAATGCTGAAAAGGTCGAGGGAGGATGTTACTGGTAAAAATGAATCGAAATAAAGCATTGGCATTAAATAGTGCAGCATCGCTGCTTCAGCAGGTTGTTGCTTTGATTTGTGGTTTGATTGTACCACGGTTGATATTATCTACTTTTGGCTCAGCTGCAAATGGAACGGTGGCGTCGATTAGTCAGTTCATTAGCATTACCTCATTGATTCAGGGTGGTGTAACTGGTGCAACAAGAGTCGCTTTCTATGGACCGGTAGCAACGGGTGATATGAAAAAGGCCAGTGTCGTATATAAAACAAGTCAATCGTTTTATACGAAGTTTGCGTTGGCGCTCACTGGCTATGTTGCAGTTTTGGCCGTAGTTTACCCGAAGTTTGTGGATACACCGTTCGGTTACATAGACGCTCTTTTGCTGGTGTTGGTTCTGGGAATGAATGCAATTTTTGAAAGCATGTTTGGAATTCCCAGTCAGTTGTTAATGTTTGCAGATCAAAAGGCATATTTCAATACATTCATTCAGATTTTTTGTACCATTGGAAATGCTTTTGTCAGTGTCATTTTAATCAAACTAGGCTGTTCATTGCTTGTTGTCAAATTTGTAGCAGCATTGATTTTTATCCTAAGACCAATCATCTTGAATGTGTATGTGCGCAGACATTATGCAATTGATACAAGTGTAGAAAAAGATAAGAGTGTCCTTTCACAAAGTAACGCTGCGCTTGCGAAGAGTATTGCGTTTTACGTTCATAGTAGCACGGATAACCTTGTGATCACAGCTTGCCTGAACGTAATGTGGGTGTCAGTGTATTCGGTACATCGGTATGTTGTCAGTAGCATATCGAATCTTGTTGCAGCTATTTTGGGCAATACGGAAGCTCTTTTTGGCCAGATGATTGCGAGAGATGAGCAAGATGCAATTAAGCGTGACGTTCCCATGTATGACCTCATGTCAAAGATGCTGTCTACGGTATTCTTCTTCACATGTATCATCTTAATTACGCCATTTGTAAGTCTTTATACAGGTGGAATTAGTGATATAGATTACTACCAGCCTCTTTTTGCAACACTACTTTGCTTTGCAGAATATGTTTATTGTACTAGTTTGACCTATAATAATATGATTATGGCTGCTGGGCACATCAAACAGACCCAGTGGATCTCTGTAACAGAGGCGATTATCAATATTGTCCTTTCTTTGGTACTTGTGAAATGGATTGGTATTATTGGTGTGGCACTTGGAACGTTGATTGCGTTTGCATTTAACACAGTAGCCAATATTATCTATATGAAAAAGTATATTTTTGATATGTCACTCGGTTGGATTATTAAGGTATATTTGGCAAATCTGGTGGCTGGTGTTCTAGCCATGTGTTTGTTTGGAAACATTGTAAATGCACATATAACTGGTTTTATATCTTTTTTTATTTGGGCAGCGGTTGTTTTTACGGGGGTTTGCTTGATAGATGTTGTACTCAATTACTTTTTCTTCAAAAATGAGACAAAATCTGTACTGCTTAAAATAAGTAAAAAATTTGCGAGGTAATAAGAGCCGATAGTGGGAGGACAAAAATGAAAATTCGCAAAAATATAATATGGTGTGTGACGTGGATTGTCCTGCTGCTTCAGTTGGATATCCTTGGAGGAATTATTCCATTTTTTGGTGATTCAATAGCATGGAAAGTAGAGATGTTGCTTGTCGTATTTGATAGTATCTATGCAATACTCACACTAAGCAAAAATGGAACCTTATCGAGATATAGATTGCTGAATATGTATATTGTAATATATATATGTTGTTTGATTGGTATCAGTTGTTTTACAGTACGTGAGGGAGTAGCAAGCGTTGATCATACTATTATGTATGCTAAATATTATTTCTCGGCATTTTTAGTATATCCATTACTATATCTTGAGCAAAGATATGGAACTGAAAAATCTTTTATGGAAAGCTGGCTACCGGTTGCTGCATTATCATTGTGTTTTCGAATGCTAAATTGTATAGTATATGATGCGGCCGGAGTTGCATTTTTTCCGACTCTTATCGCAGCGCAGGTGCGAGGCGGACATAGCACAAGTATTTGTGGTGCAATAGAGAATGTATTCTTGATTTACTCTTTTTATTTGCTATTAAAATGCGGGAAGGGCTTAACAAAAACAAAAATTAAATATCTGATTTATGTGATTATCGGATTAGTGTATTCAATCCGATTTGTTGGTTCAAGAATTATGATAGTGTCGTTAATTGCTTCTATGGCCATTTTATGGTATGGGAAGCAAGAGCGAGGCGCAAAAAAAATGATTGCTTTTTCAATTGGTGTGATGGCAATTGTGATATTTATGCAGACACCATTTTATGATGATTTGTTACAGACAATACAAGGGGCTTCGTCATCTGTTAATGATATATATGACGGAAATTCTATGTCTGTTAGACTTTATTCGCTTGCATCTCTTGAAAAAAATTGGAATGGAAAACCAATGGGATTTGCTTTTTTTGGTACTGCTGCATTTAAAAGATTCTTTCTTGTTGGTTCGAATGATGATCTTGGATATCTTGGAAATTGGTACACAATGGGGTGGTATTGTGTTCCAATGATTGTACTACTGATTGCTGGCTATCTGTATACGTCCATTCGAAATTTCGCAAAAAACAATGTAGAGCTGCTATATGCAATACTCATTTATTTACTGACTACGGGTATAAGTCTTAGTTGTTTTGATTTGGCTAGAATTGATGTTATTCCGTTCTTACTGCTAATCCTTCAAACTTGGAGAGAGAATAGAGATGAGCTGGAGGTATTAGAGTATGATGGTTGATGCAGAAAAACAGCGAAATCATTATTTTGATTTGTTGAAATATCTGTTATTTATATTGGTGGTTTTGATACATAATCCTTTGCCTGAGAATTTAGGGGGGGGGTATGGACTGCAATCGCCCGTTGTGCAGTTCCAGCCTATTTCGCTATTTCTGGTTATTTCAGCAAAGGAGCAGGAAAAAAGCAACTTGAAAAGGGCATAAACTTTTTGAGAATCTTCTTTGTGATGAATCTGGTGTGGTTTGGAATTTATACATTGATTTCCTATAGCCCGTACAAAGAACTTGCAAGATGGGCAAAGCTTGATGTGAATTCTAAGAACATATTGAAATGCTTATTGTTTGGAAGTGCTTTTGGAAATGAATATCTGTGGTATCTTCACGCAATTGGCATGGTTTATATTGTAGTGTATTTTGCAAGCCAAATTCAATTGAATAAGATCATTTATCGATGCTTCCCATACCTGGTGTTACTGTATTGGATTATGAGTGAGGGCACATTACTTGTAATCGGGAAAAGCGTTCAAACATTTTTGTATCGAAATTGGTTGATTGAAGGTGTTGGGTTTTACTATATGGGCAAATGGATGAGGGAACAAAAAAGTCAGCGGAAGGCTCTTTCAATAGGGATGCTTATAATTGGAAGTATAGTTACGGTTGCTGAATACCGTATCTGCGGGAGAGAGGAGTTTTATTTTGGTAACCTACTTATGGTGTATGGGATGCTTGCATTAGGAAAATCTGTTCATCTTAAAGATAATATACTCTCAATGATTGGAAGCAAACATAGTTTACATTTATATCTGTATTCTCCGTTTGTTGCATTCGTATTTACGCTTCTTCAGATGATTTTGTTTCAGACAACCAGACATCAGGAAGTTATTACAGTATTGGTTGTTTTAGGAACGACTTGGCTTGTCATGCAGGGGTGGTTCATAAGGGCAATAGAGAAACTTAAAATAGCATAAGAAAGCGAGAGTAGGAATGATAAATAATAAAAGTGACTTGATTGAATATTTGAATGAAGATAAACGTATCATGAATACCGACAGAAAAAAACCGTCTTTACATCAGGTGTGCTGGAAATATTTGATTCTATTGCGTAAAGCTGAGTACTATACAAATGTGGGGGGGGTACTGAAAAAATAGTATCAGTTTCGGCTTAATGCTTTGAGTATTAAAACAGGAATCTTTATACCAATAAATACGTTTGGTAAAGGGCTTGCTTTGCCACATTATGGAACTATTATTGTCAATGAAAATGCAAGATTTGGAGATTATTGTGTGATTCAAGCGGGCGTTAATGTATCAGCTAATGTCCACGGAGGCAATTATGTATACTTGGCACCGGGAGCAAAAATTAACGAAAATCTAACGATTGCTGATCATGTGATTGTTGGAAGTAATTGTGTGGTAACACATTCAGTTGAATATGAAGGATGCACAGTAGCAGGAGTTCCGGCAAAAAAGATTTCTGATAAAGGATTCTATAGATAAAAGATAACATGAAAGGCAGAGATAGGATGGGTAGGGAAAAGTCAAAAAGGTATTCAACAGCTTGAAGAGATGTGATTTATAGCGCAATGCCAATAAGTCGAGTGCCTTATTTTCTAGCCAGAATATCAGGAGAAGATGGCTGACTCATACTTAAGTGTTTTGATTACTAATTATGATTTGAATAGTATATGTACTGTAAATTAAAGAGTTGTTTTGTTGTGAAAGAGGAGGGGTAATGGTATGCAAAAAATGAAATGTATTCAAGGCATTCGTGGAATCGCGATTTTTCTGATTGTTCTGTGGCATTTAAATTCGGTTTTTCCAAACTGTTTGCCTGCATTTGGTGATCGAGGTGTAGAGTTCTTTTTTCTTATATCAGGGTTGCTGATAGGAATAAAATATTATGATTCGGATAAGATGAAAAATGCAGAACAAACAGTAAAATATGCTGTGGCAAAAGGAAGAAAAATCTATCCATTATATTGCATGACAATTATACCGATGCTGCTGTTCCTTTTTAAAAATTGGAAAGCACATGAAATTGGAACTGTCAAATTTGCATCAATTATAGGAACAAATTTATTATATCTGCAAAGTTGGGTTCCATCAGAAGATTATTATTGGGCTTTAAATGGCGTCACATGGTTCTTGTCAGATTTGCTGTTTTGTTATCTGACGACATTTATTTTCTTTTGGATTATAAGAAAAATGGGGTCTAAGTCGACACTTGTAATGCTGTTCTTAATTGAATTCGCATGGGAACTCTTGGTGCTGAACTGCTTTCAAAATCAGACTGCTTTTTTAACATATATCTTTCCCATATATCGAGCTCTAGATTTTGGAATCGGTGTTAGCCTTGGAGTTTTAAGTAAGTGTAAAGAAAAGAAGAATTTTGACGGGATGTTGGTCTTGTTATTGGCTGTCTACGTGATAATGATGATTGTGTTTAATAAGAAAGTTACGTATTCGATTTATCACATTATAGAAGCATTGCTAGTTTGGACTATTGTAATGGGCAGTGGAAGTATTTCAAAGTATATATTTGAGAATCCATTGTTGGTGAAGTTGGGAAATACTAGCGAGGTGATTTTTTTGACACATCTCCCTGTTATAACATATATGCGAATTGTTTGGGATAAAGTATTCGGTGATCAATATAGAATTGTTGAGTGGCTAGTGATTTTGCTTTGTATTTTCATTACAGTATATGGTGTGAGTTACATTCAGAAAATGATACAAGTAAAAAAACAGTGCAAGTCGTCTATATAGAAGCATGAAACAATTAATGTATTATAAATGTGTGAACGAGTGCATACAAGATTATGCCGCATGCATTACGTGCCTGTCCCCGGCAAAAAGGATGAGCTGATGGAGGTCTATGAGGTTATGAAGAAGAACCAGTATGGACAGTATCTGAGGGATGTCATGGATGGTAAGTATCAGGAGCATCTGTATTAATTAAAAACGGATTAAGTGCCAGACCCCCGGTACTAAACTGTAAATGCAAAATGAACAAAATATGACTAAAAAGTCGAATATTGTCGAATTAGTGTCTGTATTAGGCAAAGTAAAGCCGTGGGAAATTGGTGCCTGACACCGGCAAAAAAATATAAACTTTATAAAAGTTATATAAACAAAAGTTTACATTTTGTGGTAAGCGCTCCACGAGATACCGTGTAGCGTAACTATCTTATGGGTGATATACTTATGAGTCATCCAGTGCCTGTCCGTGCGTCCAGCAAAGGGTGTACAATCCGGCGAGTGGAAATCCCGTCAAATAAGCTGTTAACCACAGCATTTGAAGCGAGTCTTGAGCGTATTACAGTAATGGATTAAGTGCCAGACCCCCGGTACTCGTAAACAAAATAAGGGGAACAGTAAGTTTCCTGCGTTGCTCGAACAATTACACATCTCTCCGTGGTGAGCAACAGGCAACGATCTCTTATAATCGGATGAGATGTGATAAATATTGAAGGAAAGTGATGCTTATGAAGCAAAGAGTAAAACAACTTGCAATAACTGGGAGATTAGTGAAAATGAAAAAGATTGTTGCAGTAGTTATTATAATGTTTATTTTTTCGATAAAAATTTTGTGGGAAGGAAGTAAATTAGTGTTCTCAAAAATTTGTGAACGAAGAGAAACAGCATGGCCAGATTTGGGAACAGCAGATGATGAGCAGTATGAGTGGCTTACCGAAGCATATAAAATAAAACGAAAAAATAATGAAAGAATTGTTATTATGGCTTCTGATGGAACAAAGCTGGAAGGTCATTATTATGAGAGAAAGAAGAATGCTCCATTAGTGATCTTTGTTCATGGATTTAGAGGTCATAGTTATGTGTCTGGTGTGCCGATTTATAGAATTGCACAGAAAAAAGAATGGAATGTTTTACTTGTTAGTATGCGTGCGCATGATGAAAGTGAAGGAAATATTTTCACATTGGGAGTGAAGGAACGTTATGATTGTGTAGATTGGGCTAAT
>ERZ779885.2680-NODE-2680-length-15996-cov-7.107898_pt1 | contig 15996 bp, 7 predicted proteins | sample MGYA00511554_ERZ779885 | MGnify/ENA primary metagenome ERZ779885 (study PRJEB29588, sample SAMEA2160998) | human gut metagenome | biome: human gut; feature: human-associated habitat; material: faeces | place: Denmark | collected 2008/2010 ... | reverse complement strand
TATGACGATACGAAGTACAAAATCTACTTTGCCGACAGCGGCCTGCTTGTGGCTATGCTGGACGAAGAAGCCCAGGAGGATCTGCGGGCCAACAAAAACCTCGGCGTCTATAAGGGCGCGCTTTACGAAAATGTGGTTGGTGAAGCACTGGTCAAAGCGGGATACAAGCTCTATTACTATAAACGGGAGGATTCTACTCTGGAACAGGATTTCTTCGTCCGAACGGCAAGCGCCCTGATCCCTGTTGAGGTGAAGGCCAAAAACGGAACTGCCAAGTCCATGAGGACCCTGATCAGCAGTGAGAAGTATGCGGATATTCATTGCGGCATTAAGTTTACCGGCGGTAACATCGGGTATAGCGATAACATCTATACCTTTCCCTATTTCTGCGCCTTCCTGCTGAAACGCTGCTTGACTGGAGCCAATCTCTGATCCCGAATAGTCTCCTGGATTTCATTGGCTCCAGTGGCCATACCGTGCGCAGCGATGTGGAATAGCTGCTGGCTGTTAGCCAGGCCACGGCAAACCGCATTCTGAAACGCATGGCCGCTGATGGTCTGATTTCCCTGGATGGAAACGGCAGGAAAACAAAGTACAGACGGACGTGAATGAGACTTCGGAGGGGCTGCGTATGAATCAAAAAGCAATCATCAACGGTCAGGAATACACGCTTCTTGAAATTCTTCCCTCCCTGGACGGAGGTCAGCCGCTGATTCTCTGTGAAGATGAAAACGGCAAACGAGCGGTATGCTCGGAGCCGCTATGGCGCAGTAGCGCTCTGCCGGATGTGCATTCAGCTCCTGTTCACGCACAAAGCTCCTCACAGGAGAAAATTGAATATTTCCTTTCCGTCTTCAAAGGGCGGGAAGACGTATATGCGCGCCGGTATCACAGCACGACCACCGGGAAAACCGGCTATACGCCGGTCTGTAAAAACGAGTGGGCTCCCGGCCTGTGCGACAAAAAGAAATTCAGGTGCGCAGAGTGTCCCAACCGTGCATTTCAGCCTCTCACGGCTGCCGTGGCGAAAGCGCATTTGATTGGCCGCGATCCCCTGTGCAGAGATGTGGCGGCAATCTATCCCATGCTGGAGGACAACACGACCTGGCTGTTGGCTGCGGATTTTGATGAAAAAGACTGGCGGCTTGATGTGACGGCATTTCGCAAAACCTGCAAAGAAGCCGGCCTTGAACCTGCGGTGGAGCGCTCCCGTTCCGGAAACGGCGCGCACGTCTGGTTTTTCTTTTCGGAGCCCGTTTCTGCCGCCGGGGCCAGGCGCTTGGGAACCGGCCTTCTGACCCTGACAATGTCGCGCAGGCATGAGCTGTCCTTTTCTTCGTATGACCGCTTGTTCCCGTCTCAGGATGTGATGCCGAAGGGCGGGTTCGGAAATTTGATTGCGCTGCCTTTTCAAGGGCAGGCCCAGAAGGACGGGAATTCCCTGTTCGTGGATGACGGCTTTGTCCCTTATCCGGATCAATGGGCCTACCTGTCCTCTCTGCCGAAAATCACACCGGAGCAGCTGGAAGACTGCCTGGAAAAGCTATGCCGGAATGGCGACATGGGGGAACTGGCGGACGCCGGGGAGAAGCAGGCGCCGTGGAAGCGCAGGCACGCCCAGACAAAGCTAACGCGCGGAGATTTTCCGCTGCAGGTGGTCCTTCATCTCTCCAATTTCATTTACATAGCGAAAAACGGGTTCTCTCACGCGGCCTTGAACACGATTAAACGCTTCGCGGCCTTTCCGAACCCGGAGTTTCGCGCCAAGCAGGCGATGCGCCTTTCCGTCTATGGCATTCCGCGCGTCCTGGATTGCGGATATGAGGATGAAAAATATATCGGCATTCCCCGCGGCTGCCAGGAGGCGCTTCTTGCGTTCTTCGATCAATACGAGGTCCCAGCCATCCTGGAGGATCACAGATCGCCGGGACATCCTATCAACGTGGAATTCAACGGGGTGCTGCGCCCGGAGCAGGAGCCTGCCGTCCAGGCCCTGCTTGCCTCCGACATGGGCGTACTGTCCGCAGCTACTGCGTTTGGAAAAACCGTGATTGGCGCCTGTCTCATTGGACAGCGTAAAGTCAATACCCTGGTGTTGGTGCAGTCCAGCGCTTTGCTGGAACAGTGGAAAACGTCGCTGGAACAATTTCTGAATCTTCACGAGGCTCTGCCGGAGCTGCCAAAAAAGCGCGGCAGGAAGAAGAGCCGGCAGCTGATTGGCCAGTTTGGCAGCGGAAAGAATACCCGCAGTGGAATTGTCGATGTCGCCACCATGCAGTCGCTGTTTGAGGGAGAAGAAAAGACGGTAAAGCCGTTTGTGGCAGAGTACGGCATGGTCATAGTGGACGAATGCCATCATGTCGCCGCATTCACCTTCGAAACCGTGCTGAAAGCAGTCGCTGCGAAATACGTTTACGGCTTGTCCGCCACGCCCGTGCGAAAGGACGGCCATCATCCGATCATCTTTATGCAGTGCGGCCCCGTCCGGTATCTGGTGGACGCAAAGAGTCAGGCAGAGAAGCGGAGCTTCTCCCACGTCGTAATTCCCAGATTTACGCGCATGAGATTGCCGAATGCGGGTGGGATTCAGGATCTGTACGCAGGAGTGGTGGAAAATCACAACAGGAATGAGCTGCTGGTGTCAGACACCGTAAAGCTGATTCAGGAGGGGCGCACGCCGCTGCTGCTGACGGAGCGAAAGGAACACGCAGCCCTGCTCGCCGATCACCTCTCGGGGAAGGTGAGGCATGTGTTTCTCCTGGTTGGCAGCGAAAAGCAAAAGGAGAAGCGCGAAAAGCTGGCTGCGCTGCAGAATGTGCCTGACGATGAGGAGGTGACAGTCGTGGCCACCGGCAAGTATATCGGAGAGGGCTTTGACTCCCCGCGGCTCGATACCTTGCTCCTCGCGATGCCCATTTCATGGAAAGGAACCCTGGCGCAGTACGCCGGACGTCTCCACAGGACTTACGAGGGAAAGCGCGAGGTCCGCATCTACGACTATGTGGATCTCCATGTTCCCACGCTCGAGCGGATGTATCAGAAACGCCTGAAGGGCTATGCGGAGCTGGGATATCAGGTCAAATTCGGCGCTGCGGACCGGGCCGTAAGCACCCTTTACGACGGACACGCCTCGATGCAGCCCTTTGAGCAGGATTTGGAGTATGCCGTCCGAAGTGTTTTGATTGTCAGCCCCTATCTGCAAAAAGGGAGAGTCAGGATGCTCCTTCCCTCTTTGCAGAAGGCAATCGCTTCCGGCGTCAAAATAATTGTCCACACCAGATCAGCAGACAGCAGAGAACCCTCAAATCAACATCATGTGCACGAAGCAATTGCGCTGATGGAGCAGGCGGGCGTCGAGGTCCATCCACACAAAGACCTCAATCAGCGGTATGCCGTTGTGGATGAAAGCATTGTGTGGTATGGCGCCGTGGATTTTCTCGCCTTTGGCAGAAAAGAGACGGATGTCCTCCGCTTCAAAAACCCCGATATTGCCGGCGAGTTCCTCTCTCTTTCCGGTCACGCAGAAAGCGAACAGCTTGTCATGGAAGATGTTTCGATGTAGAGGGCATTTTCAGTTTATTTCCGCATTTGGGAGTACAAGAAACGGAGAAATAGCGTAGGGCGGAACCGGTGTTTTTGATCTGCCTGTTCCAAGAAACTATTTCGTCTTCTGAACTTTGCGTAGGGTTAATTTCTATGTATGAAAAGATACTCTGCCCAGATTGAGGGATGATGACAGACCGATCACATCAGAACTGTGCGCAGAAAATACGCAGCAGGAAACAAAAAAAGAGATACAATTTGTAGAGCTGGGGACACGAAGTCGTCCATAAAAAAATAAACTCCTAATAATTAGTTTGAAAAATAACAGCGCTGATCAAAACAGATAGCTCAATGATAGCAGTGCGGAGAACGTATCAAACTCCTGCCTACAATTCAAGGCGTTGGGGCTTTGCTCCCAGCGATATGTTCACCTTGATTCCTTCATGTGAAATAGCAGACGAACGAGCTTTTTTGCTGAGTAAAATACTACGACATGGCAGTGCTTCTTTCGGCTTATTTCTTGGCGAGGTGGGTTGGCACAGGAGTCTAAGTTGCAGACGTACTTGACAGCATTGGAGGGAGCAGCACAGATACCGAGAGTCTTGATTCTCCATGTGAGAGTAACAGTTTTTTAGCTGCTCGGACTGGTCGGAGTGTAATTGTAGGACTTGGAAAAAACCAATCATATCAATGGTTTGTAAGCAACAAGCAAGGGGTTCTTATCCTTAAAGCGAGTGTTGTTCGCTTATTTGGAATGTCAGCCTAATATAAATGTTTATTGGCCATGCAGAAATGACAGTACAAACTTGTCAGACAAAACACTTTAAGGCAAATACTCAAAATGCAAAGTCTAACTTTCGTAAAAAGATGTATCAATGCCATCAAATAAGTCTCGTTTATTTACAAAATTGAAATGCATCTTGTCGAGAAATAAAATAATACGCTGATCCTCGTTGATTTCATCGTATAAACTATGGGGTAATTCATGGCCAGAGAAGTCCTGAAGAAACTTTTTGAGCATTTCGCAACAAATAATCAGGGGCGGATTTAACTGTCGAATATCGGCTTGAAACTCTTGAAAATTTGGTGAGAATCGAGACGCTTCGTTATCAAATGTTAAATAATTAAGTGCCAAATCAACCCAATCTCCGTGTATATCATGGCATTTAGTTCTATAAGAAACATCATAAAGTTTTTGATTGCCTGTTGAGCGAAATTTTTCGCTAATTGGAGGCAGTTTTATTTTTGTAGACCGAACTTCTTCATAAGAACTATTTGTTTTCTTATAGGTGTCATATATAGAGCCTAACAATCGTTCCTGCCAATCAGATGATTGCCCTGCATTTTTAGCAATATCTTCTCTTATGGCTTCTTCAAAAAATGCTTCTGCCTTTAAACTATTTAAGTGAAATTTTATAGTGAACAACCTTACGAAAGGAAGGAGAGGTGCGTTTCATGAAGGGTTCAGAGACCAGAATGACCGCATTCATGGAAGGTGCAGATAAACGATATATCATCCCTGTCTATCAGCGAAAATACGACTGGAGGCAGGAGAACTGCCGCCAACTCTATGAGGACCTCAAAAAAGTCATACAGAATGGCCGCTCCAGTCATTTCTTCGGGAGCATTGTCTCATCGGTAGTTCCTAACGGGAGCAAAATCGAGTATCACATCATAGATGGCCAGCAGCGCCTGACCACTGTCTCACTGCTGCTCCTGGCTATCTGCAATCTGATCGAGAAGGGACAACTTACATCACGGGAGGCGCGGCTGGATGAGCAGATCAGCCACCGTTTTCTGATTGCGCCCTGGGCCAGCGAGGACGACCGGATCAAGCTTCGACCAGTCAAGAGCGATCGGGAGGCCCTTGCCAGATTGTTCGGCCCGGAGCAGGACTATGACCGCGCCTCCAACCTGACTCTCAACTATTTGTTTTTCCGGGATATTCTGCTGAAGGAAGAGGTTGCCGTTGATGAGTTGTATGCCGCCATCGGTAAGCTGGAAATTATCAGCATCACGTTGGAACCGGACGATAATGCCCAGCTGATTTTTGAGAGCCTGAACTCCACCGGCCTGGCTCTGGCGGAAGGGGACAAGATCCGCAATTACATTCTCATGGGCCTCCCGCCCAAAGAGCAGAGTAAGTACTACACGGAGTACTGGGAGAAAATTGAGAAATGCACCCGGAATGATGTCAGCTCGTTTGTCCGGGACTATCTCAGCATCAAACAGCAGATGACTCCCAATGTCAGCACGATATACCAGGCGTTCAAGAGATATGTGGAGGAGATCCAGCTCCCCATTGAAGCACTGCTGGAGGATCTTTTGAAGTATGCGCGATTCTTTGAAAAGCTTCTGACCTGTGAAAGCGGTCTGGGGGAGAAGAGGCTGGATAACTGCCTGTACCGTATGGCTCGCCTGGAGATCACGGTGACCCGCCCCTTCCTGATGGAGATGCTGCGGCTGAACCAGGATGGCAAACTCTCCGTGGAAGCGGTGCGGGATATTTTTGAGATCACAGAAAACTACCTCTTCCGGCGGAATATCTGTGAAGTTCCCACCAATGGGTTGAACAAGGTGTTCTTGACTCTGAATAAGGAGATCCTGCGCTACGACAATACCGCCGATAACTATGTAGACAAATGTATCTATGCCCTGCGGGCCAAGCGGGAAAGCGGGCGTTTCCCAGATGACCGGGAATTTGCCGATGCTCTGGCGGTTAAGCAGGTCTATTTGATGCGGGGCAAATACAAGGCATATCTGTTTGAGCGGTTTGAGAACTTCGGCACCGTGGAGACCAAGGATGTCTACACCCATTTAGACGACAATGAGTACAGCATTGAACACATTATGCCTCAGCACCTGACACCGGCCTGGATGGAGGAGCTGGGCCCCAATGCGGCGGAGATCCATGCGACATGGCTGCACCGCCTGGCCAACCTGACGCTGACCGGCTACAATCCCAATCTCAGCAATAAAAGCTTCCGAGAGAAGCGTGACGCCGAACAGGGAGGATACCGAAGCAGCGGCTTGCGGATGAACCAGAAGATCGGCCAGAAGGAGGCCTGGGGCCTGTTGGAGCTGGAAGAACGAAGCAGCGAGATGGTTGCCCGGGCTCTCCAGATCTGGCCCTGCCCGCAGACGGACTTCAAACCAGCACATAAAGAGTTTGATTCCTGCACGCTGGACGATAACGAAGAAGTGGATCTCACCGGCCGGGAGATTGTGAAGTACAGTTTGCTGAACATGGAGCAGCCTGCGGCCAGTTGGACAGATATGTTTGAACATGTGGTGAAATTCCTGCACCAAAAAGATAAGTCTGTCCTTTCAGCTTTGGCGTGCAGCACAGACCAGGCGACGGATCTTGCGGGGTATGTCTCTGGCACCGGAAGTGAGCTGCGCAGTGCGCTGCAGATTGACGACACAATTTATTTCGAGAAGAACACCAGCACAGCACTGAAACTGTCGATCCTGCGGCGGCTGTTTGCCCTTTATGATGTGGATCCCATGGAACTGGTGTTTTACCTGAAAGATTCGGACAGCGAAAAAGCGGCGGAGGCCAGCCGGTTTGAACTTCGCAGGCGGTATTGGACTTATGCTCTGCCGCTCATTCAAAAGCAGCATATGCACCGGGGCAGTTTTGGCAATGTCAGCCCCGGCACATCCAATACCGTGGCTGGATTCTTTGGTATCAGCGGATGCTCGGTGCAGTGTATCGCCAATTATGACGGAGCACGGATCGACTTCTATTTGGGCAGCAGCGATGCCGCGTGGAATAAAGCCTCCTTTGATTTGTTGTACAGCCATAAGGATGAGATCGAGGAAGAACTGGGAATCTCCCTGAATTGGGTACGGGCTGACCAGTATAAGGCATCCTGGATTACATATGAGCTGAAAGATGTGAGTATTGCGGATGAGGGGGACTGGCCCCGCATGGCAAAGTTCCATGCGGAGTGGAGTGACGCCGTCTGTAATGCGGTCCTCCCTTATTTGCAGAACACGGATGAACTGGAGCAGCGTCTTTCTGAGATTGCCGGCGTTTTGAGGGAATGGATCGTCATGCGGCCGGGTGTAAAGGAAAATTTAGCCGAGTGCAGTCGCACTTATACCCGCTTTACAACGGATCGGATGTCGGAGATTTTCCCCGATCTCCTTGGCGCTCCCAGTGGCTGGGGTACAGAGAATCATTATTTTTATGAGATTGTCAACCGCACGGGTGAGAAGATACATATTCAATTGGCTCTTAGTTCCAAGAATGCAGCGGAAGACTTCTTGGAAACCTGCGACCGGATCAGTTCTCTGCCCTTCATTCGCCCCAGAAAGGACGGATGGAAGTGGTGGACGATTTTCCGTACGGAGAACGTGAACCTTGGCGAGTCCGTTGATAAAGAGGAGATTTTTGAAAAACTGGACACGTGCATGGAAAAGGTGCGGATTTTTGAGGAAGAGTTGAAACAAGCTCTGGCTGAGATATGATTCGTTGCTGGAAACCGTGAATCAGCGGAGACATCGAAAATAGCTGCTTGCATTTACCGAACCAAGTGTCCGTCGCGGGGAGTGCTCCGCGGCGGACATTTTTACCTTTTTCGGCAATTCGAAATAAGGGCCTTCTTGATGTTTCAAGCCTCCTTCAAAAGACAGATTCCCTTACCTGCCTGGGAGCCACCCGGTTTCTACCTATCCCTAAGATGTGATTTATTTTCCTGCGGCGGAATTCAGCCTGCAAGGCTGCGCTGCATTTTGTGACCGATTTACGGCTGAATTAGACCTGTTTATTGGACAGATTTTTTGCTATAATACAATTTAGATAAAATTATCTTGTCGATAGTAGGGGAGCGGAATATAATATTTGGTAGAAATTTGGAATCCAGACAGATATTTTACAATGTCTTGGAGGCGATACAGGCGGCGAAATTGTGAAGAATCTCTCTGCGGATCGTCCTTCGCTGCGCGGGCGTATTTTTGGCGGTGTTCCAAGTGAGGGAAACCTGATCGCTTTCGTGATATGCAAAACAGAGGAAGTCAGAAAATGAATATTAACGTAAACAAATGAGGGGGGAAACCACTGTGACGGATATGAAGAAAGAGCAGGAGCGGGACGAGCTGCACCGGGCTATCTGGGCCATTGCCGATGAGCTGCGGGGCGCTGTGGATGGCTGGGACTTTAAGAACTATGTGCTTGGCACGATGTTCTATCGCTATATTTCGGAAAATCTCTGCAATTACATTAACAGCGGCGAGTTAGAAGCAGGCAACACCGACTTTGACTATGCCAAACTGTCCAATGAGGAAGCGGAGGAGGCCCGGGAAGGCTTGGTGCAGGAGAAGGGCTTTTTCATCCTGCCCAGCGAGTTGTTTTGCAATGTGCAGGACAGAGCATCGGAGGATGAAAATCTGAACGAAACGCTGGAGGCTGTTTTCCGCCACATTGAGGAATCGGCTAAGGGCAGCGATTCCGAGGGCAGCTTTGCCGGGCTGTTTGACGATTTTGACGTAAACAGTAATAAGCTGGGAGCCACCGTGGCCAAGCGGAACGAAAAGCTGGTCAAGCTCCTCGATGGTGTAGCCGATATGAATCTGGGCGAAGTGAAGGAGCACGATATCGACGCCTTCGGCGATGCCTATGAGTATCTCATGACCATGTACGCCAGCAATGCAGGCAAGTCCGGCGGCGAGTTTTTCACCCCGGCAGATGTGTCCGAGCTGCTGACCCGTTTGGGCACTGTGGGCAAGACAGAGGTCAACAAGGTGTATGATCCCGCCTGCGGCTCCGGCTCCCTGCTGCTGAAGGCGGTGAAAGTGCTAGGTCATGATGCTGTCCGCAGCGGCTTTTTCGGCCAGGAGATCAACATCACCACCTACAACCTGTGCCGCATCAATATGTTCCTTCACGACATTGGTTTTGATAAGTTTGACATTGCCTGTGAGGACACCCTGACCAATCCGCAGCACTGGGACGACGAGCCCTTTGAGCTGATTGTTTCCAATCCGCCCTACTCCATCAAGTGGGCCGGGGATGACGACCCTCTGCTCATCAATGATCCTCGCTTTGCTCCCGCCGGCGTGCTGGCGCCCAAGAGTAAGGCGGACTTGGCTTTTATCATGCACAGCCTCAGTTGGCTGGCGGCCAACGGCACCGCCGCCATCGTTTGCTTTCCCGGGATTCTGTACCGGGGCGGGGCGGAGAAGAAGATTCGTCAGTATCTCATCGACAACAACTTCATTGACTGTGTGATCCAGCTGCCCAGCAACCTGTTTTTTGGTACCAGTATTGCCACCTGCATTATGGTGCTGAAAAAGAACAAGGCGGACAACAAGACCCTGTTCATCGACGCCACCAAAGAGTGCATCAAGGTGACCAACAACAATAAGCTGACGCCGGAGAACATCGACCGCATTGTGAACACCTTTGCCAGCCGTACCGAGGAGGCCCACTTCTCCCATCTGGCTGACTATGAGGAAATCGCAAAGCAGGAGTATAATCTTTCCGTCTCCACTTATGTGGAGGCCGAGGACACCCGGGAGAAGATCGACATTGTGCAGCTCAACGCCGAGATCGCCCAGATTGTGGCGCGGGAAGATGCACTGCGGGCGGAGATTGATAAGATTATCGAGGAAATTGAGGGATAGCATATGGGAACAGAGAAGAAATATGTCAAAGCATTGGTTAAAGTGACATCGGAGAAAAGTTATGCGGAGGATTTTCGAAATGGAAAGCTCTACATGAATGAACTTCGTTATTTTACAAAGTGTGAGAAAAAAGAACTTGAAGATAAGTTGGAAGGGCGAGCAGCGTCGATTATATATAATAACATGAGGTTTAATCTTGTTGATGCAATGGAACTATGTCGCCCAGTTTTTTGTATGTATGGCCTATATGATACGAAATATAGAAACACACACGTTGTTTCAATATGCAATAAAATGCAATGTTTTGGGAAGTATGCAGTTGTTATTACGAATGTAGCAGAGTTTTTAAAACGACTTGATCGAGCTGGTGTAGAGTATAGCCCCATTAAATATCAGAATGTTGACAAACATAGTCTTGACTCACAGATTCCGTACAACCCAATTTATCGGAAAGTTGAATATTTCAAATACCAGCAAGAATTTAGATTAGTAAAGCCTGATTTATATTTGACAAAAAACAGCGTCGACAAGTACTCAGGACTTCAAACGTTAGATGATGACCACTTTGAATTATTTGTATCAGAAGGCTTGCAGGATATAACAAGTCCGGTTATCCCAATAGAGGAAATCTTAATGCCAAAGCAATATGCTATTGATTTGACGGTTGACTGGGATAGCGTATCATGTAATAACTTTATCAAATACAAAAATCCTTGCTTGGACCGGATAGGAGAGATAAAGAAATGAGCCGATTGGGGGAACTGATCCAGCAGCTTTGCCCCGATGGGGTGGAGTATGAAGCATTAGAAAAAGTCAGTGAATTAAAAAGGGGCATTAGAGTGGTCAAAAGCCAGTTAGATGAGAGTGGAATGTATCCAGTTTACCAAAATAGTCTAACGCCGTTAGGCTTTTTTGAGCAAAAAAATGCACCTGCTAATACAACGTTTATTATCGTAGCAGGAGCAGCAGGTGAGATTGGATATTCAATCTGTGATTTCTGGGCTGCCGATGATTGTTTCTATTTCTTGCCATCCTCTAAATTATTGAACCGGTATATATATCATTTTATGCTAATGAAACAGCCATATTTGCTTTCTAAAGTAAGAAAAGCAAGTATTCCACGTTTAGCTCGCTCTGCAATAGAAAAATTAAAAATTCCTGTTCCCCCTCTGGAAGTCCAACAGGAAATTGTGCGGATTCTGGATCAGTTCACAGAACTCACCGCAGAACTCACCGCAGAACTCACCGCAGAGCTCACCGCAAGAAGAAAGCAGTATGAGTATTATCGGGATGAGTTGTTGACACATGACTGTGCTACAGAATTATGTGTAATAAAAGATGTATGCCTTTCCATTGCGGACGGAGATCATATGCCTCCGCCTAAATCTGATTTTGGTGTCCCATTTATTACCATATCAAATATTACAGACAATAAAAAAATAGACTTCAGTAATGTGATGCATGTCTCACATTCTTACTATGACAAGTTGGCTGACAAGCGGAAAGCCCAAAAAGGAGATGTTTTATATACCGTAGTAGGTTCATTCGGCACACCTGTGTATATCTCAGAAGATTCTGAGTTCGTGTTTCAACGCCATATTGCTATTTTACGCCCACATAAGGAAAAGATTATTCCTCGCTATATGTATCACGCAATGCAAAGTGCATCGTTTTATAGGCAAGCTGATAAAGCAGCAAAAGGTGCTGCGCAAAGAACGATAGGATTGTCATCTTTGGGGAATATGATTATTTTTCTTCCACCTATTGCGGAACAACGCCGCATCGTTTCTGTACTTGACCACTTTGACACTCTCTGCAACGACCTGACAAGCGGCCTTCCCGCCGAGATTGAGGCTCGCCGTAAACAATACGAATATTATCGTGATAAACTTTTGACTTTTAAGGAGCGTGTTTGACCATGAGTTGTGAGGAAAGAATGTGCCAATGCTACGAGAAAATTGTCGCTTGCCAAGCACAAAGTATTTTGGATCGTATGGTGAAAATATGTGTGCGTGAGCTGCAAAAATGCAAGCGGGACAGCGGCTGTATGACCAGCGGAGATGACAGTGGTTTGGAAAACCTGTGGGATGAAATCTGTGTGCAGGTCCAAGGTGAGCGCTCCATTTTTTGGAACGCCTATGAGGATTACATGATAAGACTGATCTCCACGCTGCTGTCAGATCGCTGCAGCGAGAACGAGAGGAAAATGCTCTGGTTGCAGACAGAGGAATTTCAACTTTGGTATGATGAAGAGGTTGAGGAGGAGCGACTGTCACAGAGGTTCAGCGCGGACGGTATGCCGGACGCATATTCCATCCAGGATATCACGGAATGGTGTTTGTCAAGCGTGTTGTCCGCGGCAGCAGACTATACCAATGCAAGGATCGAACGATATTTGTACTGAGGATGTGAGTTGGATTGACTGGCAGGTTCAACATCGTCGCCGCTACCACCGAAAACACTGTTGTCACCTCCTACGAATCGGTGAAAAACCGCTCGGACAGCTACCAGAGCGAAGCGGCGCTGGAGCGGGAGTTTATTCAGCTGCTTGCCCAGCAGGGCCATGAGTATCTTCCAATTCATCAGGAAGCGGATCTCATCTCCAACCTGCGCCGCCAGCTGGAGACCCTGAACGACTACCGGTTCACCGACGGAGAATGGGAGCGGTTCTTTTTTGATTCCATCGCCAACCCCAATGAGCACATCGTGGAGAAGACCCGGAAGATTCAAGAGGATTTCGTGCAGGTACTCCGACGGGATGACGGTACTTCCAAAAACATCTCCCTGATTGATAAGAAAAACATTCACAACAACTGCCTTCAGGTGATCAACCAGTATGAGATAAGCCAGAAACAGGAAGCCAGGCATGACAATCGGTATGATGTGACGGTTCTGGTTAATGGTTTGCCTCTGGTGCATATTGAACTGAAACGCCGGGGCGTAGCCATTCGGGAGGCTTTCAACCAGATCAACCGCTACCAGCGGGATTCCTTCTGGGCGGGGTGCGGACTCTTTGAGTATGTGCAGATTTTCGTGATCTCCAACGGTACCAACACCAAGTACTACTCCAACAGTACCCGCTTCAATGCCATCCGGGAGGCATCCTCCGGTAAAACGAAAAAGCAGAAGACCAGCAACAGTTTTGAGTTTACCTCCTTTTGGGCGGACGCCAGCAATAAGGTGATTCCCGATCTCATTGACTTTACCCGCACTTTCTTCGCCAAGCACACCATTTTGAATGTGCTGACTCGGTACTGTGTTTTTACCTCTGAAAATATGCTGATGGTGATGCGGCCTTATCAGATCACCGCCACCGAACGGATTCTGAACCGCATTGCGATCGCCAACAACTACAAGAAATACGGAACCATTGAGGGCGGCGGTTACATCTGGCACACCACTGGCAGCGGCAAGACGCTGACCTCCTTCAAGACGGCCCGTCTGGCCTCTCAGCTGCCTTACATCGATAAGGTGCTGTTTGTGGTGGATCGGAAGGATCTGGACTACCAGACCATGAAGGAATATGACCGCTTTGAAAAGGGAGCGGCAAACAGCAACACCTCCACCGCTATCCTGAAAAAGCAGCTGGAGGACGATAACGCTCATATTATCATCACTACGATTCAGAAGCTGTCTACTTTCATCAAGAAGGAAAAGAACCATCCGGTTTACACGAAGCGGGTGGTCATTATCTTCGACGAGTGTCACCGGAGTCAGTTTGGCGATATGCACACGGCGATCATCAGGAATTTTAAGAAATATCACCTGTTCGGGTTTACCGGAACGCCTATCTTTGCGGCCAATGCTCCAAGCGGTGGAAAAGCTTCCCTGAAAACAACGCCCCAAATCTTTGGAGGAGAGCCGGACAAGAATGGAAATCCGGTCCTGCCTCTGCATACATACACGATTGTGGACGCCATCAATGATAAAAATGTGCTGCCCTTCCGGGTGGACTATATCAAAACCATGGAGGCGGAACCGGACATCGACGATAAGAGCGTCTGGGATATTGACCGGGAAAAAGCCTTCATGGCGCCTCAACGGATCGAATTGGTCACCCAGTATATTTTGGATCACTTCGATCAGAAAACCTACCGTGGAGATAAAACTTACCTGTTTAGTACCCTCACCAACATTGCGCAGGTGGCTTCCGGCAAAAACGGTGCGGTGGAGGAAATCAAGCAGAAGCAGCGGGTCAGCGGTTTCAATTCTATTTTTGCGGTGGCTTCGGTGCCTATGGCTAAGCTCTACTATCAGGAGTTTCAAAAACAAATGGCTGCCGATCCGACAAAGAAACTGCGCATGGCGGTCATCTACAGCTACGGCGCCAACGAGGAAGAAGCGGATGGGATTCTGGACGAGGAGAACAGCGAGGACACCAGCGCTCTGGATCACAGCAGCAGGGACTTTCTTGACGCTGCCATCCGGGACTACAACGAGATGTTTCACACCAACTATTCCACCGACAGCGACAAGTTCCAGAACTACTACAAGGATGTTTCCTTGCGGATGAAAAACAAGGAATTGGATCTGCTCATTGTAGTCAATATGTTCCTCACGGGTTTCGACGCCACCACGCTGAACACTCTCTGGGTGGACAAAAATCTGAAAATGCATGGCCTTATTCAAGCATTCAGCCGAACCAACCGCATTCTGAATTCGATCAAGACCTTTGGCAACATCGTCTGTTTCCGCAATCTGCAAAAGCGGGTTGACGCTGCTCTTGCACTGTTCGGCGATAGAGAGGCCGGAGGTATTGTCCTGCTGCGCAAGTTCAATGATTATTATTATGGCTACACAACACAGGACGGGAAGGAACAGCCCGGTTATGTAGATATGATTGGCGAATTGATGCAAAAATTCCCATTGCCTGAGCCGCGCATCGAAGGAGAACAGAATCAGAAAGACTTTATTGTCCTTTTTGGTGCTATCCTTCGGATGCGAAACCTGCTGCTGTCCTTCGACGAGTTCAAGGAAAGGGAACTGATCTCCGAACGGGATTTACAGGATTATCTGGGCCGCTATCAGGATTTGCGGGATGAATGGGTAAACCGAAGCAAGGGGGAGAAAGAAGATATTACCGACGATATCGTCTTTGAGATCGAATTGATTCGCCAAATTGAGATCAATATCGATTATATCCTGATGTTGGTGAAGAAGTACCATGATTCCCACTGTGATGACAAGGAGATTCTCATCACGATCCGGAAAGCCATGGATGCAAGCCCCGAACTGCGCAGCAAAAAACAGCTCATTGAAACCTTTATTGCCGGGATTAACGATGTGGATGATGTGATGGAGGAGTGGCACGGTTTTGTGACAGAGGAGCGGGAGAAGGAACTCACTCAGATTATTCAGGACGAAAAACTCAAGGAGCCTGAAACGAGAAAGTTCCTGGAAAACGCCTTCCGTGATGGCGAAATCAAAACCACCGGAACAGATATCGATAAACTGATGCCACCGGTTTCCCGCTTTGGCGGCGGAGCCAGAGCCAAGAAGAAGCAGACTGTGATTGATAAGCTGAAAGGATTCTTCGAACGATTCTTTGGAATTGGGGAAGCCAGCTTTGATAAGGTGGACTCCGCTGATGAATAATACTTAAAAGCATAAGCGCGTATGGTGACGTTTAAGGAAGTGACCAGATGTCAGACAGAAAAATCCGCGCCGGCTACTACCAACGTTACGACGGCAAGGTAATCTATGTGGTCTCTCTTGCCGCCGACGCCGACACCGGCGAAGAGACTGTCATCTGGACCACCTATCCTTTCGCGGCTGTCCCCAAGTACTACACCTCCAGCAAAAAATCCTTCTGCTCCTTTGTCG
>ERZ779885.2678-NODE-2678-length-16002-cov-5.912335_pt1 | contig 16002 bp, 17 predicted proteins | sample MGYA00511554_ERZ779885 | MGnify/ENA primary metagenome ERZ779885 (study PRJEB29588, sample SAMEA2160998) | human gut metagenome | biome: human gut; feature: human-associated habitat; material: faeces | place: Denmark | collected 2008/2010 ... | reverse complement strand
GCCTGATCCAGAGTTGCCTTCCATTCAATATTCGGATTGGAATCCTTGAAATGATTGTGGTGGCAGACCCAGCCGGGTTTTGCCAGATTTTCGCCGAGCTGGCTGTTGGCGATCGGAGTTGCCTTCAGGCAGGCATCAGCACAGGCCTGATCCAGCGCTACCGGATCAAACGAGGCCAGCATTCCCACATCCGGGATAATCGGCACATCATTTTCCGCATGGCAGTCACAGAAGGGAGAAACGTCGCAGATCAAGCTGATGTGAAAACAAGGTTTATTACGCAGAATCGCTGCGGCATATTCCACCATCTTTTTGTTCAGGATCTCATTTACTTCATCACCGGCGGCGGAAACGGCATCTTTCGGACAAGCGCCGATGCAGCGCCCGCAGCCGACACAACGATCGTGACAGATGGAAGCCTTTCGGTTTTCAATCGTAATGGCGCTGTGCGCGCAATTTTTCTGACACATTCCGCAGCCAACACAAAGCTCCTGGTTCACATAGGGCTTCCCTGCGCTGTGCATCTCCATTTTACCCGCTCTGGAGCCGCAGCCCATACCAATGTTTTTGAAGGTTCCTCCAAAGCCCGTAGCTTCATGGCACTTAAAATGTGTCAGCGAAATAAAGTTATCGGCATCCATGACAGCCCGGCCGATCTTTGCTTCCTTCACATAATCGCCGTCTTCAATGGGGACGAGCGTCTCATCCGTTCCCTTAAGGCCGTCCGCAATGATAACGTGGCAGTCAGTGGCAAAGGGATTATACCCGTTCGCATAAGCGGAATCAAGGTGATCCAGCGCGTTTTTGCGTCCTCCAACATAAAGAGTATTACAGTCAGTCAGGAACACCTTTCCCCCATTTTCTTTAACAATGTCTACGATCACTCTTGCGTAATTCGGACGCAAGTAAGCAAGATTGCCTGGCTCTCCGAAATGAAGCTTGATCGCTGTATAGCGATCCTTGTAGTCCAGCTGATCGATCCCCGCCCGTTTTACAAGCTTGCGCAGCTTTTCAGGCAGCGTAACTCCTCCCGAGGTATGAAAATCAGTGAAATAAACCTTTGCTTTTTCCATACGCGATCCTCCAACTTTTTGTCTCCCGGCAAACCGGCCTGTCCGGCGTTTTACCCCGCTCAATTGTTCAGGCAAAGCGAGAAGCTTCTGAAAACGTCAAAAGGCCATATCCCGAAAGGAAATTCTGTATCTTGTGCTTTGTCTGATGCAGATAACCATATTTTACTGCATACAGTAAAAAAACACAATGAGGAAATCTGTCGTTCCAAGCAAAGAAAAACCGGCCCTGATAAGCACCGGGCCGGTCAAACATTTTTAAATATTTACTTCCCAGGAAACAGCCAGAGCGTCCTCGCCGATATGGATGCTCAAAACAGGTCCAATTTCCCTCAGGAGAATCTGCGGAACACAAAAACGCCGCTTGAGCTCTGAAGCAAGAAGGATAGCTTCTTTTTTCTGTTCGTAGTACTGTACCACCAACCGTTCCGCATTTTGGGGAATGCGTGCTGTCAGCTGTTCCATCCTTTCCTGCCAGCCGCGAGCCAACTCGCAGCTGACAATAGCGCCTTTTTGAAGCAGCAGAATGGGACGCCGGTTCAGAATGGCATTGACAGATTGACGTACAAATCCAATTCGACGGCTTTTGCGGAGCGCCTCCATATTTTCTACGGAAAAAACAACGCCGATTCGGCCGCGGGCTTCCTCGCAGAACTGTTTGGCCGAGGCCAGATCCAAACGCCTTTTTTCCACTTCCTCGCGCAAACGGGACACCAGCAAATACAACCCACCGGCAGTCAAATGGGAATCCACAACCTCAATTCCACCGCCTGCTCTTTGGGCCGCCGTAAGTGCAGCGGAATAGGCTCCGCTGAGACGGGAAGATATTACCGTGCAGAGAACTTCCATTCCACGGCTTCTGAGACTGCGGAACAGATGATAAAACCGATCCTCCGAAGCCTGGAGGGAAATACGCTCCCTGCTTCTGCGGAGCACGCTGGAATAAGCTCCGTTTTCCCCGTCAAAGGTTTCTGTATACAGATTTCCGTCAAGCCTGTATTCGTGCGGAACAACGAACACATTCCAATTCCGGGCTTCCGTTTGAGTCAGACAGGCTGTGCTGTCTGTGACAATCGCGATCATTCCCCGAACACCCCCAGCTTACGGAACCGCTGATATCTCCTCTCGCATCTTTCCTCCGGAGTCATGGCGGAAAGCTCGCTGAACGCCATATCAATCTGAGCCTTGAGTGTTTCGCAAACCGCTTCCGGCTGTGTTTCCGGAATGACCTTTTCAATCACGCCCATTTCCAGAAGATCCTCCGCCGTCATTTTCAGGCAAGAGCAGGCTTCCTTCACCTTTGAAGCGTCCTTCCACAAAATGCTCGCGCAGCCTTCCGGGCTGATCACGGAATAAACAGAGTTTTCCAACATCCAAACCTGATCTGCCACAGCCAGCGCAAGCGCGCCCCCGCTGCCGCCTTCTCCAACAAACACAGAAACGATCGGCACCTTCAGCGTCATCATTTCCATCAGATTTTCCGCAATGGCCTGACCTTGTCCGCGTTCCTCCGCTCCCATCCCGGCAAACGCGCCGGCGGTATCCACGAAGCAGAGAACGGGGCGGCCGAATTTTTCCGCAAGCTTCATTTGACGGAGTGCCTTGCGGTACCCTTCCGGATTGGCGGAGCCAAAATTCCGATGGACCTTGTCTTTGATATCTCCACCCTTTTCATGGGCAATCACAGTGACCGGATGGCCGCATAAAAAACCAATGCCGGCCATAATAGCCGGATCGTCACTGTAACGGCGATCTCCGTGGAGTTCCACAAAATCAGTGAGAATATTTTCGATGTAAAAGCGCCCGCTGGGACGCCCGTTTTTTCTCGCAAGCTGCAGACGCTTATACGGATCCATAAGAGCATCCTCCTTTGTGCAGACGCAGGATGGTGATTAATCTGGCCTTCATTTCCGAACGGGGAACAACGCCGTCAAGAAACCCCTTTTCCATGAGGAACTCAGCGCTCTGAAAACCTTTGGGAAGCTTCTGCCGCATGGTTTGCTCTATGACACGAGGACCGGCAAATCCGACAAGAGCCCCCGGCTCAGCCAGAATAATGTCGCCCTCCATGGCAAAACTCGCTGTAACGCCGCCGGTGGTAGGATTCGTCAAAACAGTGACATAGAGAAGTCCGGCGTCGCTGTGACGTTTGACAGCACCGCTTGTTTTAGCCATCTGCATCAGGGAGAGAATCCCTTCCTGCATTCTGGCGCCTCCCGAAACGGTAAACCCGATCACAGGCAGACGCCGTTCCAATGCGCGCTCAAAAACCCGCGTAACCTTTTCCCCCACGGCGGATCCCATACTGCCCATCATGAATTGTCCCTCCATGGCAAACAGCGCGCAGTCCATCCCTCCGATTTTCCCCTGACCCGTAATGACCGCAGAGGTCTCCCGGCTTTTCAGACGGCTGCTCTTAAGCTTGACCGCATAGCCGGGAAAGGAAAGGGGATCCTTGCTGTAAATCCCGGAATCCCATTCCTGAAAGGAACCCTCGTCGCACAGTACATGCAGCCTCTTTCTGGCGGGAATCCGGATGTGATACCCGCATTTGGGACAAACGAGAAAATTCTCACTGAGCTCCGAGGAAAGCGATACCCTTCCGCATTCAGGGCATTTGTTGAAAAGGGCGTCCGGCACACTGGGAGACGCTTCATCCAGAGAAGGATTGTAGCCCTCAAGCTGATTCCTGTTTTTCTTGAAATTCATCTTGTTCAGCATGGCTTACCCTCTTTTCTCCATGAAATCAGTGGTATAGGTTCCTGCACGGAATTCCGGTGTTTCCAGAAGATCGAGATGAAGATCCGCCGTATGGTGGACCCCCTCGATTACAAGCTCACACAGGGCGGCCCGCATCTTGCGGATCGCCTCTTCCCTGGTCTGTGCGCGGACAATCAGCTTTCCAAGCAGCGAATCGTAATACGGCGGTACCAGATAATCCTGATACAGAGCCGTATCGAAACGAACCCAAGGTCCTCCCGGCGTATGAAGCAGACTGATTTTTCCGCAGCTCGGGGCAAAATGATTGGAGGGATCCTCCGCGTTAATCCGACACTCAATGGAATGACCGTCGAGGCGAATATCCTCCTGGGCAAACGGAAGCTCCAGACCAGCTGCGACGCGAATCTGCCATTTCACAAGATCGATCCCCGTCACAAGCTCCGTGACAGGATGTTCTACCTGCAAGCGTGTGTTCATTTCCATGAAATAGAAGTTTCGGTCCCGGTCTACCAAAAATTCGATGGTACCGACACTGTCATAATGAACAGCGTGCGCCACTTTTCCGGCGGCATCCATCATGTTTGCCCTCAGCTCCGGCGTCACAAACGGTGAGGGACTTTCCTCCAACAGTTTCTGGTTCTTCCTCTGGATGGAGCAGTCACGTTCGCCAAGACACACAACGTTTCCATGCTTGTCACAAAGGATCTGCATTTCAATGTGTTTGACAGGCTTCAGAAAACGCTCCATATAGCAGGCGCCGTCGCCGAAAGCACTTTGGGCCTCCGAAGAGGACGCGAGAAAAGCTGCTTCCACCTCGGAGGGTTTGGATACCAGGCGGATTCCTCGTCCTCCGCCCCCTGCTCTGGCCTTGACAAGAAGCGGAAAACCGATTTTTTCCGCCTCACGCTTTGCGGTCTCTACGTCCGGCACCAGATCACAGCCCGGCACGACAGGAACTCCGGCGTCCCGCATCGTACGTTTCGCCTGATCCTTATCGCCCAGCAGTGAAATAAGACGTGAGGAGGGTCCGATAAATGTGATGCTGCATTTTTCACACAACTCCGCAAAACGGGCGTTTTCACTCAAAAGTCCATATCCGGGATGAATCGCCTGCGCTTTCGTCTCCACTGCCGCAGACAGGATAGCCGTCATATTCAGATAACTGTCCTGTACGCGCGCCGGTCCGATGCAGATGCTTTCATCCGCCAGACTGACGTGCAGGGCGTCTCTGTCAGCCTCGCTGAAAACCGCAACCGTCGCGATCCCCATTTCCTTGCACGCACGAATGATGCGCACCGCGATCTCCCCGCGATTGGCTATCAAAATTTTTGAGAACACAGAGCGTCCCCCTTCCCTGTTTATTTTACCAGTGCAAAGCTGAGTTCTCCGCTCGCGCAGAGCTTACCGTTGACGTAAGCCGCGCATTCCGTGAAATAGAACGAACGGAGCGATCGCTTAATCGAGCAATGCATTTCAATGGTATCTCCCGGAACGACGGAGTTGCGGAACTTCACCTTATCAATTCCCGTAAAGTAGGGTGTAGTTCCCACAATTTGATCCGCGAGCAGCACACAGCAGGTCTGCCCCATCATTTCACACAGGACAACGCCGGGTACAACCGGATTCCCAGGGAAATGTCCCTGCAGGAACCATTCGTCTCCGCGAACCGTATAGCGGCCGATGGCGACATGGTCTTCGTTCACAGACGCTTCGTCCACAAGCAGCATCGGCTCCCGGTGCGGGATCAGCTTCTTGATATCTTCACGATTCATGATCTTATTTCTCCCTTATCAATACAACTTAAAAAGGCACTGGCCATATTCAACCAATTCGCCGTCATGGACGCAGACGTCTACCACCTCACCGTCCTGCGGGGCGGTATATTCATTCATCAGCTTCATGGCCTCAATGATGCAAAGCACCTGTCCCTTCTTTACCTTATCTCCGGGCTTCACATACGGCTCCGCGCCAGGCGTCGGAGAAACGTAAACGGTACCGACCATGGGACTCTTGAGTTCTGTAACATCGTTAAAATCCACCACCTGATTGTTCTCCTGGTTCTCCTGCTGGACAGGAGGTTCGGCCGGGACCGGAGCCGGAACGGCGGCGGGGACTGTAACGGCAGGCGCGGGGAATGTATCCGCAAATATCTGCTGACGCCGCAGCTTTACCTCAAGCTCGGCATCCTTGACCTCGAGGGAAGTCAGACCATTTGCCTCCATCAGTTCAGCAAGGAACTTAACGGCATTGAGTTTATATTCCGTCATTTGTTACATCTCCTCCCATTTGCGAAATACAAGGCAGGCGTTATGCCCACCAAATCCGAGAGAGGTGGAAAGGGCCGTCTTCACATCCATACGCTTCGCAGTACCGGGCGTATAATCAAGATCACAGTCCGGATCCGCTTCCTGCAAACCAATGGTAGGCGGGACAATTCCTGTTTCGAGAGCTTTCAGACAGGCGATTGCCTCCACGGCACCGGCTGCGCCGAGCATATGGCCCGTCATGCTCTTCGTACTGCTGATAGCCACCTTTTCTGCCGCTTCACCAAAAGCCTGATGGAAAGCAAGCGTTTCGCTCTTATCGTTAAGCTGTGTGCTTGTGCCGTGTGCGTTGACATAGGTGTGCTCGTCAGCCTGCATCCCCGCCTCCTCCATCGCAAGACGGATGGCACGCGTGATGCCGCCGGCCTCCGGATCAGGGGCGGTCACATGGTAGGCGTCCGAGGTGTTGCCATAGCCGCATACCTCACCGTAGATCTTTGCGCCGCGCGCGACAGCATGCTCATACTCCTCGAGAACCACGACGCCTGCGCCTTCTCCCATCACAAAGCCGTCACGGTTCTTGTCAAAGGGACGGCAGGCTGTTTTAGGATCATTGTTTGCCGTAAGCGCCATGCAGCTTGTAAAGCCTGCAAGCGTCAGATTGCACACAGCAGCCTCCGATCCGCCCGCAAGAATCGCATCCGCGTAACCGTGACGGATAGCACGGCAGGCCTCGCCGATGGCGTGACTCGAGGTGGCGCAAGCCGTCACAATCGGAAGCGTCGGCCCCTTGGCCTCGAAGCGGATAGAGACGGTTCCGGAAGCCATATTGGAAATCATCATCGGTACCATAAAGGGAGAAACACGCTTCGCTCCCTGACAGAGCTTATCGCTGCTTTCCGTCGTCGTCAGAATACCGCCAATGCCGCTGCCGATGTAGACGCCGAGGCGCTCGGGCTCCACTGTGCCGGCAAGTTTGCTGTCGTTCATCGCCTGCGTTGCTGCGGCGACAGCGTACTGCACGAAGAGGTCGTTCTTGCGCAGCTCGCTCTTCTCAAAATACTCCAGCGGGTCGAAGTTCTTGACTTCAGCCGCGACCTTTACTTTTTTATCGGAAACGTCGAAGCGGGTGATGAAATCCACGCCGCAGACTCCCTCAACGAGGGAGTTCCAATACTCCTCCAGGTGATTGCCGACAGGGGTAACGGCCCCCATACCGGTTACGACTACTCTTCTCATTTCGTCCTTCCTTTCTCGTCCCGAGTGGATATCATTACATGGCGAGGCCGCCGTCCACGCGGATCACCTCTCCGGTGATGTAGGAGGCGCCGGGGCCGGCCAGGAAAACAGCCAGATTAGCCACATCCTGCGGCAGGCCGGTGTGCTTCATCGGAATCTGAGAGGAAATCGCTTCCTTGGCTTTCTCAGGCAGCGCATCCGTCATATCCGACTGAATATAACCGGGAGCAATCGCATTGCAGGTAACACCGCGGCTGGCCAGCTCTTTGGCGGTACTCTTGGTCAGGCCGACGAGTCCTGCCTTCGCAGCGGCGTAATTCGCCTGGGCGGCGTTGCCCATCAGACCGACCACGGAACTGATATTGATAATGCGCCCGGACTTCCGGCGCATCATATGGGAATACAGGTGGCGGATCATGTGATACGCACCCTTGAGATTGGTATTGAGGACTGCGTCGAAATCCTCCTCCTTCATCCGCAGAAGAAGTCCGTCGCGCACGATGCCGGCGTTGTTGACCAAAATATCAACTTGGCCGAATTCTTCGAGAATCGCCTTCACGGTATTTTCCGTTTCCTCACAGCTTGCAACGTCGCACTGATATACGGCGACCTTTACTCCTTTTTCGGCGATCTCGGCGGCTGTCTGATCAGCAGCAGCACGGTTTCCGGCAAAAAGGACGGCGACATTTGCGCCCTCTTCCGCCATGGCCAGTGCAATGGCGCGGCCAATTCCTCTAGAGCCCCCGGTAACAAGGACTGTTTTATTTTCCAGCGACTTCATTCCTGTCCTCCTGTTTCCTGCAGCGTACGGAGTGTCTCCTCCAAAGTGGCAGCATCCTCCACACGGCATACGACAGCCTGCGGCAGAATTCTCTTCACCAAGCCGGAGAGCGTTTTACCGGGACCGACCTCAATAAAGGTATCGACGCCGTCAGCCGCCATTCTCTCAATCGTCTTTGTCCAAAGGACCGGATTCTTCATCTGCTCGGCGAGCATGGCCTCCCTCTCTTCGCTGTACGGAGCAGCGGTGCGGTTGCCATAGACCGGGATGCGAGGCATTCCGACACCTGCACGGTCAAGCTCTTTACGAAACGCCGCGGACGCCTCCTCCATAAACGGAGAATGAAATCCGCCACCGACTGCAAGCTTTTTCGCCCTGCCGCCCGCCTGTGCGGCCAGCTCACAGAAGCGATCCAGATGATCCCTGCCGCCCGCAACCACGAGCTGACCGGGGCAATTATAGTTGACAGGATAAACGTCCGGGAAATTGGCGCAAAGCTCCTCAACCGCTTTATCGGAAAGTTTAAGCACTGCGGCCATAGCGCTCGGATACTTCTCGGCGGCTTCCTGCATCAGCTCACCGCGGCGGCATACAAGCGAAAAACCTTCGTTTTCTGAGAAAGAACCGGCGAACGTCAGTGCCGCCATCTCACCGAGAGAAAAGCCTGCGGCGGCATCTGCATGGACTCCGGCTTCCTCAAGGGCATACGCAGAGGCGAGTTCGACTGTAAAAACACACGGCTGGGTGTTCTTTGTCTGCGTCAGCTCTGCAGTGTCTCCTTCAAAACATTGTTGTGACGTCTCCGGACGAATGGAATCGACCAGTTCGAACAACGCCTTCGCCTTGGGGCTGATCTCCGTCAGGGATTTTCCCATCCCGGAATACTGCGCGCCCTGTCCGGCAAACAAAAAGGCTATTTTACCCATTTTGCAGCTCCTTTCAGCAGAGGCTCCGCTCCTTCGCACAGGTCACGAATAATCTCGGCAGCAGGCTGTTCTTTCGAAACAAGACCAGCGATCTGACCGGCCAGGAAACATCCCTCTGCCTCGTTGCCGTCAACAGCAGCCTTGCGCAGCGCGCCGACGCCCATCGCCTCAAGTGCTTCCGCAGTAACATTCACATCAAACTCTGCCTTTTGATAATCGCGGCTGAAGCGCGTCTTCAGGCTGCGGACAGGATGACCGAGCCGTCTGCCGGTTGCAATGGTATCGATGTCCTTCGCCTTGAGAATTTTATCCTTGTAATTCTGGTGTACATTGCATTCGGAAGCCACCAGGAAACGAGTACCCACCTGTACACCGCATGCACCGAGCATGAAAGCAGCCGCAACGCCGCGGCCGTCTGCGATGCCGCCGGCGGCTATCACAGGGATTTTCACCGCGCTGCACACCTGCGGGACAAGCGTCATAGTAGTCAGCTCACCAATATGGCCGCCGCTCTCCGTGCCCTCTGCCACAACGGCCGACGCACCGGCGCGCTCCATCATGCGGGCAAGGCCTACGCTCGCGACAACCGGAATCACATGGATACCGGCCTCCTTCCAGGACGCCATGTACTTGCCGGGATTTCCCGCGCCGGTTGTAACAACCTTCACGCCTTCCTCTACAACCACCTTCGCCACCTCGTCGGCAAAGGGGCTCATCAGCATGATGTTCACACCGAAAGGTTTATCCGTCAGTTCCTTTGCGCGGCGGATTTGACCTCTGAGCCAATCGGCGTTTGCGTTCATCGCAGAGATGATACCGAGTCCGCCTCCGTTGCTGACAGCCGCCGCGAGGTCCGCGTCGGCAATCCAGGCCATACCGCCCTGGAAAACAGGATACTCAATTCCGAGCAGTTCGCAGATAGGAGATTGCAGCATGTTACTCCGCCTCCGCTTCTTCAATAATTTTCAAAAGATCGCCGACCGTTTTGAGCTCCTGGTCCTCTCCGATGGTCACACCGAATTCATCCTCACAGGCCATGATCAGATCCACCACATCGAGAGAGTCAAAGTTAAGCTCCTCGAAAGAAGTATCTTCCGTCAGAGTACCGGGCTCGAGGTCATCTTTATACTCGGCAAAAATTTTCTCAAGTTTTTCAAGATTTGTCATAACAGGGTATCTCCTTTTCACATAAATTTCTGTTTTCTATTGGTGTAAATACGCTCTGTCAGATCGTCCAGTCGATTGCCGCGGTTCCGGTCGTCAGTCCGGCGCCGAAAGCACACATCACCAGATGCTGACCTTTTTTCAGTTTGCCGGCACGGTTCCATTCGTCAAGCAGAAGCGGGATACTTACCGCTGAAGTGTTGCCATACTTCTGGATGTTGACGGGGAATTTCTCACGCGGAAGCCCAAGCTTCTTGCGGGCGGTCTCGATAATCCGCATATTGGCCTGATGCAGAAAATAGTAATCTGTTTCCTCTGTGGAGACTCCGGTCTCCTGTGCCGCCTTTTCGATACCGCTTGAAATCGCACCAACCGCAAAAGTATAAACTTCACGGCTCTTCATAAGAAGGCCGGGCTTCCTTGTATCGGGTTCCGTGTACGGACAGCTGCCGGATGAAAGCGGAGCGGCCAGACAAAGATTCCCGTGTGCCGTTACTTCGAGAAAATGAAGCGCGTCTCCTTCACCGAGCACAACCGCGGCAGCAGCATCACCGAAAAGTACGCAGGTGCTGCGATCCGTCCAGTCAAGGATACGGCTCAGACGCTCCGCGGCGAGCACAAGAACATAACGGGCCTTTTTCCTCGCGAAAATACCCTCGGCGACGTCCAAACCGTACAGGAATCCACTGCACGCACCGTTGACGTCAACCGCAGGACAGGAGGCTCCGAGTTCCATCTGAACCACACAGGCAAGGCTCGGCGTCATATAATCACCGGCAAGCGTCGGACAAATGATGTAATCCAGCTCAGAGGCAATAATTCCACTATTATCCAACGCGTTTTTTGCGGCAGCCACCGCAATCTCCGTCACAGTTTCCGTTGTGAGGATGCGGCGCTCCTTAATTCCGGTGCGTGTCGTAATCCATTCGTCGCTGGTATCCACCAGTTGGGAGAGATCATCATTGGTCTTCCTGCAGGCAGGCAGAGCGCTGCCTGTTCCTAAGATTTGAAAGCTCATGTTTCCTCCTCATTCCTGTGTATTTTTTGCTCAAAGAAGAGATTCAGCTTCTGCATTCCTTTCAGCATGGCCGCCTGTTCCTCATCGGTCAGACCGCGGGTGATGGCGCGAACCATGCTGAGATGAAAGTACCGGTGCGCGGTATTGGCTTTGTGTCCGATCTTCGTCAGCGTAACGTGAACGACACGGCCGTCCACCTGGCTCCTGGTTTTTTCTACATAACCCTTTTTAACCAGTTTATTGATGGCTGCCGTAACAGAAGGAAGACTAATCCCCAATTTCTCGGAAATCTCGCTGATGGTCAGACCATTCTCCCCTTCTGCGGTATCGCCAACGGCTTCCAGAAGATGAATTTCGCTGATAGACAGATTCATTTGCTTCGAGGTGCAGACCATTTGCTCCTCCATCTCTCCAATGGAACGATAGGTCTGTACCAGAAGATCGTTCAGTTCCTTCTCAAAAAGGCTCATCCGCGATCTTTCCTTTCCGGAAATAAAATAATTAGTTTGACTAACAAACTAGATTATAGCTCTGCCGCCTCCGCTTGTCAAGAAGGAAACCAACGGGGCAAATGACAATTCAGAATTTCATAACGGACAATTCCTTTACTTTTCTGACAAAAGTTTATATAATGAGGGACAAAGAGCGGTTCTGCCGCCAATATGATGGAAAAAGAGGCGTATACGGTCATGTCAAAAGTATTTGCACACCGCGGTTTTTCCGGCCAGTATCCGGAAAACACTTTGTTGGCATTCCGCAAAGCAATTGAAGCAGGATGCGACGGCATCGAGCTTGACGTTCATCTTTCAAAAGACGGTATTCCTGTTGTCATACACGATGAGCGTATCGACAGAACAACCGATGGTACCGGCGAAATACGAAACTATACTGCGGAAGAATTGCGCCGTTTTGATGCAGGTGCTATTATGCCTGGCCGGTTTGCTTTTGAACCTATTCCCACATTGGAAGAATACTTCACGCTTGTAAAGGACTCTTCCATCGTCACCAATATTGAATTGAAAAATGGTGTGTTCCGTTATGAAGGCATGGAAGAGAAAGTCATTCAGATGATCCACAATTATCACCTTGAGGATCGGATCATCTTCTCCTCCTTCAATCATGAATCCATCGCACTGTGCCGTCAGCTCATTCCGGAAATTCGCTGCGGCTTCCTTTATGATTGCTGGCTGCTTCATTCCGGAACATACGCCAAAACCAATGGCGTCCAATACCTCCACCCTTCGTTCTACTCTTTAAACGATCAGGTAATCGAAGAAGTTCATCGGGAAGGAATTGGTCTGAATGTCTGGACTGTCAACAACGAGTCTGTAATGCGGTACCTCGCACAGAAACAAGTCCATGGACTTATCACCAACTATCCCGATCTCTGCCGCCGGATTGTTGATTCTCTTGCGTAATCGCCCTTTTTATCACTAAAAACAGACGAGCGCCTTTCCCTGTTATGGAGAAGGCGCTCGTCTGTTTTTCTGTTCCCGAAAGTTTTGTGACAAGAATAAGCTGCGAATCCACTACAAATACAGGCGCAGGACTCTGACACGTGAATCCTGACTCCCACACGTGCGCGCAGACGTGGGAAAATAGCGGCAAGAGGATTTTTAAACCGCCAGGGGATCCGGACTGCACAAGGCTGCGCAATGCGCGCAAGCACCGGTTCAAGTAACGCCAAATCTGTCTCCGCCGGTTCGTTCAGATACGTATGACCAGTAGGTACGTAAGCCCCCGCAATCACGCGGCTGCCTGTCAGCCTGGCTGCCTCATGCAGGGCGTTTCCGCAGGATTTGCGTCCGTATACGGCAATCAAAACCATATTTTCGGCAGCAATCAACGGCAAACATCTTTTGACGGGGAGCGGAACGCTTTGACAGTAAACAGGAAAAACGACCACGGCCGTTTGGCAGTCGGGTGGCTCCGTCTTTCTCTGGATAGGAAGTTCCTCCAATCCGCAGGAAAGCTTCTGTGCAAGAGCACGCGCTAACCCCAGCGTACGTCCCGTTGCGGAAAAGCAATAAACCTTTGTCATGCTTTTTCCTCCAGCATTTTCTGAATCAAACGATATTCGCAAACCGGCTCGTCCCTAAAGCCGAGCGCACTGCGTATCTCTTGCAGCGCCTCTTCTCTTGACACACTCGTTTTTCGACTGGCCAACGCCATTTCCAACGCACTGAAAGGAATCACCCGGCTCTCACAGGCGCGGAAGCGTTGAAATTGGGAATGCTCCTTACAGCGCTCAATGGAACAACTCGTATGTAAGCCCTGCATTTCATTTTCCGGAGGAATCCACCCGCATTTCTCCTCGATCAAGCTTCGAACATTCTTCCAACTGTACACGCCTCCGCAAGCAGCATCCAGATCCAAATGGACAAATGCGGGAATCCACCCTGTACGGGAAGAAAAACGGATGGCACGTTTAAGAGGCGGTAAAAGTTCCGGAAGACTGTGCAGAGCCTTCGTGACATTGGTCAGAAGCTCATTCGGGAAAAAACGTTCTTTTAACGGATAGCCGCCGTAAGCCAACTGCTTCATGGTCATCAACGTTTGAAGCTGTCCCTTTTTGAGAGGAGGCCGAAGCGTCAGTACACGCCCAATGGAAAACAAAACGCTGCATAGCTTGTGCAGATGAACAGAGTAGGCTGCCGCAGGTGCCATGTGATTATAATACAGTCCCAACATCTGCACCGGCTCATTGCCGACGAGAAAATACGGTATACGGTTAGCCACCATTTCCGGATAAAATAAAACATAGGCCAGCGAGGGACAGGCGCAGGTATTTCCATTGAGGGAATAAAGTGTACGATACACTCGGGAAAGGGATTGACGGTTTACAGTTCTGCTGAGAAACTCTACACGATGAAACCTTTCCTTCGCATTCTCAATGCTTCGCTTTGCATTTTCTGACATCCAGGGGATTTCCCATGTCATAGCCAGGATTCGCAGCCCCATGGTTTCAGACAGATAATACAGAAGAAAGGTGGAGTCCTTCCCTCCTGTATAAAAAAGTGCAGCGTCAAAACGGGAATGTTTCGAGCGAGGAATATCTGTTACAAGCGGAACAAGGCTTTTCAGATTTTTCGTCTGCTCTGCTGTCTGACAAAGAGGACATATCCCCTCCTCATTAAATTCCAAACCAGGAATCATATAATCATTCGCACAGCAGCATTTACAGAAAGTTGCCTCATCAAGTGAGTTTGGGATTCTTTTCCGATGTTCCTGAGATACAACTTGCTTCCCGATCAACGGACGAAGGATCCGAAGCTGATCCTCAGTTAATGGACCCGGCAGACCGGTTAAGATCCTTGCCTGCTTTTCGGTCAAACGGATTACGTTATCAAAAAGATGTTCTTTATTGCGCAGACCATAATAGACCAGGCATTTTCCTTCAAGCCTCCAAGGCCCTGCAAACAATAAATCATAGGTTCCTCCCCCACCGTCCGCGTTTTCCTTTCTGCTCCCCGTTCGCTTTTATTTGACCTCTCTGTATCAGCCCTTCCCCACGCTTCCATTGGCTCATGACTGTTCCGCGGACCTCACATCTGAAAAACTGATACACGACAGAAAACACTTTTCTGCGCTCATCATAACATAAGCAAGTTCCCTGGTCAAACCCAAAACAAGTTAATTGCTTTACGAAACAACAGCAAAGAAAAACATAACAATTATATAAAAGAATTGTTTTGTATAATTATTTGATTCACAAGCCATTAAGAGCATTTGTTTTTCTTCTCCCTTTTCTATTTCTCAACATGGCTATCATTTGCACAAGGAAAAATCCAGAACAATCATGGCATCCGAACTTAGTCTGATGAACCGCAAGCCAAGAAGCAGACGCCGCTCCTCTCTGCGTGCGCAGTAAAACAAAAAAGGCTGAGCTCAGGATGCAAATTGCATCCTGTCTCAACCTCATGGTGTGAGCGGCAATACCGAACATTTTGAAAAACCAAGTAACAGCAAGGAGTTGCAGGCATCTGAACAGAAATTCATCTTGTATGCTTCTACTGTTTTAGGGCGATTGTAGTTGTTGTAAATTGCTATTAGTTCCATTCGTGACTGAGAATTCGCATCATAATAAAATCGCTGTACTCATTGTTATAATAATACGCCTCTTCCAAAATATCTTCTTGCTTGAATCCAATTCTTTTGTAGAATTTCAAAGCATCTGTATTTAATCCGACTACTCCAATTGAAACACGATGCATTTCATATTCTTTAAAAGCCATGTCGAGCATGATACGAATTGCTTCTGTCCCATATCCCTTATGCTGCATCTTTGGATCGGGAATGATAATCGAAAGATCGGTTTGGTGCCATGCAGGAAACATACGGAGTAAGCCAGTTTCACCTATAATATTGCCATCCAAATCTGTAATAGTGAACCAGATCGAGTCTTTCGATTTGTGATTAAGGTTAATAGAAGTTTTTATTTCGTCTTCATTGGTAGATTTCTCAAAGCCGCATTGAAACATGACTTGCGGTTGATTAAACCAATAGGCATAAAATGGTGCATCTTCTTCTCTTTGCTCCCGTAAAATAATCCTTTTCCCCTTTATCTCTTTGTTCATATACTTTCACCATCTTCTCTTTTGGTACACAAAGTCTTATGATTTTTCTGTTGATTTAAAAATTATAGCACAGAATCCTGCGAAAAGAAAACGATCTACTCATGATTTCCTTTTATTTATAATCTCTGTCAATTAGAGACCACACGGCGGCTTTTAGTTGACAAAAAAACCGTTGATTTCTTATGAAATCAACGGTCATTTGGTGCGAGGGGGGGGACTTGAACCCCCATGAAGTTGCCTTC
>ERZ779885.2660-NODE-2660-length-16064-cov-3.291024_pt1 | contig 16064 bp, 9 predicted proteins | sample MGYA00511554_ERZ779885 | MGnify/ENA primary metagenome ERZ779885 (study PRJEB29588, sample SAMEA2160998) | human gut metagenome | biome: human gut; feature: human-associated habitat; material: faeces | place: Denmark | collected 2008/2010 ... | reverse complement strand
AATAAGAAATTTATAAAGAGAGCTTTCATTGATGAAGAAAGAGAAAAAATTAATATAACAGAGATAGTAAATCAAGATAATCCAGTTTATGGAACAGAAGGCGGAAATAATACTTTTGATAAAATATTTTTATTGTCTTTATCGGAAGTAAGTGAACAACAGGATGGTGAAAAATATGGATTTCTGGATGACGAGATAAGGGCATGTGGAAAGAGTGATTTTTCTAAAACAGGAAGTTGGTGGTGGCTCCGTTCGCCGGGCAGTTATAGTCTTGATGCGGCCGAAGTGAACGATGATGGCTGGGTCGGTAGGAATGGTAGTCGTGTCGACAGTAGTTATGGCGGTGTGCGCCCCGCTCTGCATCTGAATCTTTCCTCCTCCAATCTCTTCTCCTACGCAGGAACCGTTTCTTCAGATGGAACCGAAAACGAAGTCCCTTACAACACTAAAACCAGACTTATCCAAAAATAAAGAAGGCAACAGCCAAAATATAAATTTTTATCACATAACAACAAACAACCCAAGCAAGAAAGGAGAAACCCATGAAAAAAAGAAAGCGACTCATCGCAACCCTAACCCTGTTAATCGCCGCAATATGCTTTATGAACTCCGCCAATCTTCCAGCCGGAACCGTGCAGGCGGCATCCACATCTTCCATGAAGAAAGCCTATAAAAAGTACCTTACCAAAAGCGTAAGCGGGAAAAAGTATTACAAAGTAGTAAATATCGGTGATCGAAATAAGCCGGTTTTATTGATCGGAACTTATAAAGGTTTCGGAAAAGGCACTTACACAGGCTGTAATGTTTACTATTATAAGAGGGGAAAAGTAAGAAAAGTAGGCAGCCTGAGCGATGGAAGAGACATTGCGCTCTACACAAAGAAAGGCCAGAATTATATCAACAGTGGTCTTTCCGATGAAGCACTTTATTTATGTGTGAAAGATGGAAAGTCCTATTTATGTGCATATTACAACAGCCACAATTGGAAAATCGACCCGGATGATAAATACGAAAAATGCGTCATTAAAAAAGGTGGAAAAGTCATTAAAAATTATGGCTATATGGATGCCAAACAGTATAACACAGCAAAAAACAGCTATCGATATAGAAGTACAGTAAAGTTTGTGAAAAATACCAGTGCAAACAGAAGAAAGATATAAGTTTTAAAAACAAAGCATATATTTTTTCATCGAACTGCGTTAATCTTGCAAACATGTTCTAAAACAGGATTCAGTAAGAAAAGTAAAAGAATACCGGGCTTATTATATGGGCAGCAAATGTTATAGATATATCGGCCCAGACAAAAAGTACATACTTATGGCTCTGGCAAAAAACAAAATCGTATGCCGAAAATGGCAAAGCAATTATATTTTAAGGGAACATATAATTTGCATTTTGTTTATTAAAAAATGATATAGCAAGCGAATAGATACGCCCTGCATTAGTGGTCTTTTCTAATGCAGGGCGTGATTAATAGCAGTATTTTCTGGATGGTGTTATTATTTATACAATGTTGGTAATAAAAAAATTTTTAATTCATTTTACTGGAAATACATTTAAATATAGAATAAAATTATAGTTACATAACATTTTTTTGGAGGAGAAAGGCATGGAAGAGAACTTACACTGCCTGCGAAAGGGAACCAGACTCATAGGTCGATATACGATTGAGAGAGTATTAGGTCAGGGTGGATTTGGAATCACTTATCTTGGCATAGACGAACTGCATGAGAAAAAAGTCGCCATCAAGGAATTTTTTCCACAGGGAATTGTAACGAGAAATATCGAGTATGAAGATGCTGTAACAGTAACTTTTGTCGGGGAAAAAGATAATTATAATAAAGGAAAAGAAAAATTCTTAAAAGAGGCCCGAATCATGGCGAGGTTCAGTAAGGATGAGGGAATTGTCAAAGCACAGGATTTTTTTGAGATAAATAATACCGCTTACATTGTTATGGAATATCTGGAAGGTATTACTTTAAAGCAGTATTTAAGGGAAAATGAAAGAATAGAACCGGAAGAATTATTGGAATTGTTTGTACCATTGATTGAATCCCTTGATGAAATACATAGCCAGGGATTAATTCATCGGGATATCAGTCCGGATAATATCATGGTACTTCTTGGCGGGAAAATAAAGTTAATGGATTTTGGGGCAGCCAGAGATTACACAGACTTTGGAGAAAAAAGTCTTTCCCTTATTTTAAAACCGGGATATGCGCCGCCGGAACAATATCAGACACATGGAGTACAAGGACCGTGGACAGATATTTATGCCCTTTGTGCCACTATGTATAAATGTCTTACAGGAGAAAATCCGCCTGATGCGATAGAGCGAGTTATGGATGATAATTTAAAAGAAATATCCGAATTTGGTATCCCTGTTTCAAAACAGATGGAGGAAACGATAATAAAGGGAATGAGTATTTCTGCCAGAAACAGGTATCAGAATATAGAAGAATTTTGTGAAGATTTGTATGCGTTGTCTGAAGAAACACTTACACTTGAAGAGGAAGAAAGTAAAGTCGAGGAAACTTTGATAGAAGAAGATATGAAAACTTTTTCTCAAGAAGCAGAGGAAGAGAAAAAATATGTACTTCATAATCCGAAAATAGAAAATGATCCATTTGTGAAATCAGGGAAAAAGGTAATCTGGGATTGTCTGTGGTTTGGAAAATATCCACAAAAGCAAATTACACAGGAAGACGGGGCGATTTACTCTGTTTTAAAAAATGAAATAAATTGGGATTTAAATAATGATGTTATAATAAATGGCAGTAAATATCATAAAACAGAAAATAATTATTTTAAGTATGAACCAATTAAATGGCGCGTACTACATTATGAGAATAGCGAAGCTTTTTTACTGGCAGATGCTATTTTAGATAGCCAGCCATATCATAGCGAGAATGAAGAAATCGATTGGGAGAAAAGTTCAATAAGGGCATGGCTAAATAATGAATTTATAAATAAAGCTTTTTCTAATGAGGAAAATAAAGCAATCAATACAGTAGAACTAATCAATAAAGATAATTCTAAATATGGAACTCAAGGAGGAAAAAATACTTCTGATAAACTGTTTTTATTGTCATTATCAGAAGTAGATGAGACAGAAGAAAGCAAAGAATATGGATTCTGGGATAAGAAAACAAGAAAATGTAAAAATGATAACTTTTCTGAAGAGACATATTTTTGGTGGCTTCGTTCCCCGGGCAATAGCAGTCATGATGCAGCAGGAGTATATTATTATGGATGGGTCTTTGGATATGGTTATGATGTTCAAGAACCTGCTGGTGGCATTCGTCCGGCCTTGTACCTGAATCTTTCATCATCTGATTTTTTCTCCTACGCCGGAACTATATCCTCAGAAGGAACCGAGGATGCAGTTCCTTATAATACGAAAACCAAACTTGTTCAAAACTAGAGTGTGTTTGAAAAAGGCAATTGACAAAAAAATTTTATAAAATGATATAGTATAATCCAATTGAGAACAATCAGTAATCTATTTTGACTATCATTTGTTTATAGGTGAAGTACTCGGTAATTCAATTGTCGAGTGTTTCACAGGATAAACAAAGAAAGATAGCAATGAAAGGAGAGAAACTTATGGCAGTAATTGGCGCGATTCTTGGAGATATAGCAGGTTCACAATTTGAGTTCAACAGACCAGAGAATCTGGATTACAAACATTACAAGTTATTTACAAACAGATGTTCTCATACCGATGACACGATAATGACTCTGGCGGTGAAAAAAGCAATTTTAGAAAATGCAGATTTTACAAAAACAATGCGTGAAATCGGACAACCTTATCCTTACTCAGGATATGGTGGAAGATTTTATGAGTGGATGTACGGCGAAAATCCGAAGCCATATAATAGCTTTGGAAATGGTTCGGCAATGCGTGTTTCTTTTATTGGAGAACATTTTGATGCATTAGAAGACGTAATATCTATGGCAGAAAAATCTGCGGAAGTGACACATAATCATCCAGAAGGAATCAAAGGTGCCGTAGTAACGGCTGTCTGTATCTGGATGGCCCGCCACGGAAAAACAAAAGAAGATATTTTCCAGTATGTATTAGAACAATATCCAGCAGAAAAATATGAATACAGCATTGCTGTCCCTCTTGATGAATTGGAGAAAATATATCAGTGGAACGAGACTTGTATGGGAAGTGTACCGGCAGCAATGCGCTGCTTTTACGAAAGCGACTCCTACGAGAGCTTCCTCCGCAATGTATTCCGCTTAAAATGCGATAGCGACACCCTCGCAGCAATCGGCGGAGCCGTAGCAGAAGAATACTATGGGTGGACTGAATTCTATAATGAAGATGAACTGCTCAAAAAATATCTTGATGCAAATTTATACAACTTAGTAAAACTTTGATTTGCCACAGGCAAGGGAGACGCCACCAGAAAGAGAAATAACCTATATTTGTGACTTTCGTCGCTGCAGGCTGAATGTTCGCTTACACGCTCGCATCCAGCCTTTGCTCCCAGGCCACAGATAGGATGCTATTGGGGTTCTCGGTTTCTGTCTTTGGCAGGATTGAAAGGGATTTTTCTATGGTGTTGCAGTTATGAAAAATTTTTCGGGTGCGTTATCTATGGATAGATTGAATGGAAGCTTTCTATGGGATTGCGTTGGTTGAATTATTCAACAATTTTCATACAGATTGAGACTTCACTTCAAATCAATCAAAAGATATGTGAGTTTTCCCTTTATAAGTATATGTGCCTGATTTGTGGAGCCAAAGACAGAAAATAAAGCCAAATTTATTTTCTTTGCCTTTGATATAGGATTTTCGTAAAATAAAATGTGTGGGGGAAAATTCAGGTGTGAGTTTATTCAAAGACTGAATGAAAAAAGAACCTTTCGATACTATAATTTTTGACTTTTGCGCTATGGAATTTTGACTGTAAGTCCTGCGAGCTCGTTTTCGAGCAGGACTTGTTTTATCAGGCAAAATGGAATGTTTAGCGCAATTGAAAAAATTATAGTATCGAAAGGTTCTTTTTTGCAGTACACTTTGCAATTGATATAACACCTGAATTTTCTCTATTTACAGGAAGAAAATCAGCATATCAATCAAAAATACTGGTATCAGGCAGCTTAGTGACCAGAGCATATATCCAAAGAAAGATGGCATTTTAATACCGTTCTCCTCTGCGATGGAGCGTACCATAAAGTTCGGAGCGTTACCGATATAGGTATTAGCGCCCATGAATACGGCACCGCAGGAAATCGCCATCAGAATTGTCTGTGGTATAAAGCTGGTCAGTGTCTGTATACCGGAGCTAAATCCTAAGGAGGCTGCGGTTGTGAAGAATACCAGGTAAGTCGGTGTGTTATCAAGGAAGCTTGATAATGCTCCAGTTATCCAGAAGAACTGCCAGGGTTCAGTCAGTCCAAGACTGGAACCCCGGGCTTTTAAAATAAGGAGTGCCGGAATCATCGTAATAAAGATACCGATGAAAAGAATGGCAACTTCCTGAATCGCATCCCAGGTAAAATGGTTGCTGCTGCGAACTTCCTTTTTGGTTGTCTTAAAGGAAAGATAAGCAGAAGCAAGAATCATCGCAATTTCGATAATGGAAGCATAGGATAAAGTTACACCCATTATAGTAAGTCCTTCGCTGAAAACAGGGAAGGTTGTTGGAAGTACTCCGCTTAAAATAACACCTGCAACGATGATAAGAAGAAAGAGAATGTTGTGTGCTCCGTCTAAATGAAGCTTTACTCTGTTTTTTTCTGTTTTCATTTCCGGGCGGAAACCGGCAGCAATGTCTTTTTTATATGCCCTTGTATCAATAAGGAAGAACAAGGTCAGTAAAATAATGACATTAATAATCATTACAGGGAGAAGATGGAGACTCCAGAAAAAGTCAACACCGTTCATAAATCCCATCAAAAGTGGCGGGTCACCTACAGGGGTAAGACAGCCACCAATATTTGAAATGAGGAAAATGAAAAATACCATAATCTGTACTTTACGCTGACGCCATTTATTTGCTCGGATAATTGGACGAATCATCAGCATACTTGCTCCGGTTGTACCAATCCAGCTTGAAAGTAACGTTCCGATAAGGAGAAGTACAACATTAACCTTTGGATTGCCGGCCAAATCGCCCTGAAGACTGATATTACCTGCAACACAGAAAAGACCAAATAAAAGGACAATAAAAGTGAGATAATCGCCCAGTGTAACCTCTATCAGATGTTCTAAAGCGACATGCCCTCCAAAAGCGATGGCAAAAGGAATGAGGAACAGCAAAGACCAGAAGGCAACGACCCAGGGCTTATGTTTTTCCCACCATTCTTCCTTTATCAAAGGGAAAATCGCAATACTTAAAAGCATACCAGCAAAAGGAATACAGCTCCATATAGGAAGGGTGTTTCCGAGTGCAGTATCGGAAAGACCACTTTCAGCAGCAAATACATGCAGAGGACTAAACAGCAAAAAAGCCGACAGTCCGATTAATAGTTTTTTCATTTGTTAAACCTCCCGTATGTTGGTTTTGTATTTTTTTATTATAGGCGAAAGTCAGAAGGCAGAATTCACCAACGTAATAAAATAACTAAACTCATACTAAGACGAAGGCATTTCCTTGTCAAAGGACAAAGATAGTGATTTGTCTAAAATGGCGGAAAAAATTATAAAAAAACCAAGAATTTTATGTAAAATAAATTAAGAAAAAGCTTTTCTATCTGTTTAAAAATAATACGATGTTTGCTATAATATGTCATATCATGGAAAAGGGAAGGACATGGACGTGAAAGAAGAAATTAGTACAATAAAACAGATAAATAGTGAAGCTACGCCGATAGTAAGTCTTTCCGTTACGAATCTGGATATCGAGGTGGAGGAAGGGAAAGTTTATAAGGACTCTTTTTTCATCGAGAGTGAGAATAAAGTTCCGATAGAAGGATATGTCTGTACAACCAGCGATAAGGTGGAGACAGAGGCTGAACGGTTAGAGGGAACCCGGCAGGAGATTCCTTTTTATTTTAAAGGGAAACTGGCTACCGCGGGGAATACTTTTGAGGGAGATATTGTCTTAATAACGAACGGCGGAGAGTATAATATTCCGTACTGTGTTAAGGTAATTCATAAGTTTGTGGAAAGTTCGGGTGGACGTATCTCTACAATGGAAGAGTTTGTACAGATTTATGAGAATAATAGAAAGGAAGCAGTAGATATATTTTTCCTGCCGAATTTTGAAGAAGTGTTTCTTCAGGGAAAGCCAGAACAAAAGGAGCTGTATCACAGCCTGATGAAGAGTCGTTCTAAAAGCCTTATTCTGGAAGAATTTCTGACCGCTGCCGGTTATAAGAATACTTCATTTCTTGATGTATCACAGGATAAGCTGGTTTTAGAAGAAGAGGATAGCAGCGCACAGCTTGAATTACTTCTTACACAGCCAGGATATGTTGAGGGAAGTATCTACAGTGAAAAGGGTCAGATTCAGATTTCAAGGGAACGTTTTTCCAGTGATGATTTTACAGATGGGAAGCTGCTTTTTAATGTTGAGAAGAAGCAGAACCTTTTAAATGGCAGTGATATCATTCATATTGATACCGTTCGTCAGGATATTGAGATTTCTGTAGAATGGTGGGCGAAGCAGACAGCTTTGACTAAGGAAAAGGAGAAGAAGTTATACCTTAAGAAAAAGAGAGCACAGTTAATGCATAACTATCTGTATTTCCGAACAGGAAGTATCGCATTTGAAGATTTTGCAGAAGATTCCGGGCATGTATTAGAAGAATTGTCACGATATACAGAGGATAATGAGTGGAAGCTTTACCGAATGCATTTCTTCTTAATGGAAGAGCGAAAAGAAGAGGGAAAGGAACTGTTAGAACTCTTAGAAAAGGTTTCTCAAAGAGACGAATTTACGCCATTAGAAGCGAATTACTTTTTATATTTAAAGGCAATGTATTACAGAACACCGGAGGCAATCAGCAAAGCAGTATCTACGATAAGGGAGTTTTATGAGTTGTCAGAATATAAGGCAGAAGCTTTGTGGATGCTTATTTATCTTGATAGAGAGTATGTGTATAACAAGCGTCTCCAATATGATACGATCCGTCAGTTGTTTGAAGAGGGGAATAACAGCAGTCTTTTATATTTTGAAGCCTGTGATATTTTGAATGAGAACCCGAATTATATGGAAGAACTCGGGAAGTTTGAGATAAGTATTTTCCGCTGGGGTGTGCGGTATGGATATATTTCCTTATCATTATCCTACCAGTTTGCGCGTCTTGCCTTAAAGGCCAAATACTACAATAAGTCTATTTATTATATTGCGGAGAAACTGTATGGAGTAGAGCCGGATGAGCAGTTTTTACAGGTGATTTGTTCTCTTCTTATTAAGGGGAATCGTACAGGTAAGGAATATCATGAATATTTCAGACTTGCGGTAGAGGCCAATTTAAAGATTATTGGTTTGAATGAATTCTTTATCCGCAGTATGGATTTTGAGACGTATGATCTTATTCCACAGAGAGTTTTGATCTATTTTACATACAGCAACAGTTTAGATTATTTAGAGAAGGCATATTTATATAGCAACGTGCTTCGCAATAAAGAAAAGTATGAGGAAGTATATGGAGCTTACTATTCTAAGATGCTCCCGTTTATAGAAGAACAGCTTTTAAAAGGAAGAATTAATGAACACCTGGCTTACTTATATACCTGTTTCCAAAAGGAAGTACTGGAGAAACCAGATAACTGGAAAGCTGTCTGTGATATTTTATTCTACCATAAATTAATCTGCACGAATCCACATATTATTGGGGTGTATGTTTCCTGTCCAGAGCTTGGAACGGAGAAGTATTATCCACTTTCCGGCGGAACGGGCGGGGTAGAGATTTACAACGACAGGGCAGTACTTTATTTTGTAGATAATAATGAGCAGCGTTATGTGAAGGATATTAACTATCAGTTAAGGGAGTTTTTATCTCCACAGCAGTTTGAGGAAGAGTGGATACGCAGGAATTTATCCAATAGAAAGATTCTTCTTATGGAATCTGGCAAAATGGAAGAGAATATAAAAGAGCAGACTCTTCCAGTATTGCAGAGAATTGTATTTAATGATGATTTTACACGGTGGATGCAGGTGGAAGCCGTAGAAAAGATGCTTGTCTATTATGAGAATCATCAGGATAAGCGGAATCTGGCAAGATGGCTTGGCAAGATTGACTATTCGAATATTTCTACAGAATTCAGAAAGACATTGATGGATTACTATATGGAAGTAGGAATGATGGAAGATGCTTTCTTTGGAATCGAGCTTTATGGATGCGATATTATGGGTGCGGCAAAGATTTTGCGTCTGGCATCATTTGGAGCACAGTGCTATCAGGGAAAAGATGATGAAGCAACCCTTTCTTTGGCTTATGCGGCATTTATCCGTAAAAAATGCAATAAAGATACGCTTACCTATCTGATGAAGCATTTTAAGGGAGAGACAGCAGCTTTGTTGGAAATCTGGGAAAGAAGCAAGCGATTTGGTCTTGAAACAGCAGCCTTTGAACGAAGAATACTTGAGCAGGTAATGTTTACTGGTAATGATACAGAGGGCGTATTTCCTGTCTTTGAATCATTTTATGCAACCGATGAGGGTGACGAACTGATTGATCGTTATCTTGAATATGCTTCCATGAAAGAACTGGAAAGTTCAATGGAACTGAATGATTTTATGCACATGGCGATTGGTCAGGAAATTGTAAATGGCAGAATGGAAAACAGACATTCAAGAATTCATTTTCTGTATTATTTTGCAGGAAGAGAAGACTGGTATGATACGATAAAAGATACGGCAGTTTATATTATTAATGGATTTTTGCAGGAAGAATTTTATCTGCCAGTTTATCAGGCATATAGTCAGTGGATTACGTTCCCGATTCATTATCAGGAGATGACATTCCTTACTTATCATGGAAGAGCGGGAAGTAATGTGATACTCCGCTACCAGATTGATGGAGAAGAATATTCTCTCAGAGAATTACATTTAGAAGAAGTACTTCCGGGAATGTATGTGTGTCACATGAACTTCTTCCAGAAAGATCATGTAAAATACCGTCTTGAATCGGATGGAAGTCCGGTAGATGAGGGGGCTGGTTTAGAGTTTGAAACTTTTGAATATGGAGACGGAGAAGAGAGTCGTTTCTTCACATTGAATCATTTAGATTCTGAGGAGTCTTCTTTGCCGGAGGTAAAGGATTGTCTTTTAAAAACTTTTTTTGCAGACCAGTATATGAAGCTTCTGTAAATAGAAAGATAAGTTAAAAAAGCAGAATGAGAGGTTTACAATGGAAGAACTGGAAACAAAAAAATATGCCGGAATAGACTTAGGCCGTACTTCTGTACAGTTTAGCATATACCGTGAGGGACAGGAGGAGATGACAGAAGAAAGTTTCCTCCTGTCTGAAGAAGAACAAAAAGAATATATAGAGTCTGGGATGCGGCAGGTTGAAAGATATATGGAGACAGGAGGGCTTCGGTGGCCTGATTTTCAGGCGGTTCATTTTTCGATGGAGGATGCATCGGAGGAGAATCGGAGTAAGCTCAAATCGGCAGTAAGTGAGGAGCTTCGGAAGCTGCATGGGGTGAAGGTTATCACGCATTTCAGAGCCTTTGCAGAATATGTATTTCATCAGGAAAGAATCATGTGGGACCGAAATACGCTTTTGTTAGATTATCATGATAATAAGCTTAGTTATGTTTTGATTGACCAGATCAGACGCTCAAAGCAGAAGGCATACCGGGCATTGCAGCAAAGAATTGATTTAAATGAGTACCGCGTAGCAGAAGGAACACCGGAGCAGGATCAGAACTTTGGCCAGATGATGAAGCGGTTCCTTGTAAAGAATCCGGCGAATATCATTTTCCTTACAGGAAGTGGATTTGAGGGAAACTGGATGAAAAAGACACTTACCTATCTGTGTGCAGGAAGAAGAGTATTTTTAGGGCAGAATCTTTATGCCAATGGAGCATGTCTTTTGGGAATTCATTCGATTGAACTGATGGATGAGGGAATGATTCTTATGGATGGGACTGATATGGTTTACCATACTGTCGGTGTCGTTACAACAGAAGCAGGTAAGCCACAGTATGTTCCGATTACTTCAATTGGAAGAGAATGGTATAATACACATGGAAGTGTGGATATTATTCTTGATAAAAGTCAGAGAGTGGATTTCTTTTACCATAATACGAAAGAGAATGAAATTGAGGGAGCCGCCTGTGATATCAAAGGACTTCCGAAACGACCGCCAAAGACAACAAGAATCCGTATTGAAGTCAGCTTTACTTCGCAGACAGAGGGAGTGATTCTTCTCAAAGATATGGGATTTGGGGAGATGTTCCCGGCGACAGGAAAGATTATCGTCTTTCCGTTTACATTGATTTCGTGATCTGGAGTGACTTTTTGACACGCTCCAGAGAATTTTCGTAAAAAGAAAGAGGTAGAGAAGATGAGAGAATCACTAATCTGTATTGGAAAGATTGGAGAAAAAGGATATTATTTTGAGGATACAGGAATACAGATTTTCTCCTATGAAGAACTTTGCTATTATATGAGTCAGCATATGATCTGCTATATTCATACACTTCCAGGAGAAGATTTGCTGGCCTATATACGGGATGAACTTGATTTAGATAAGCTGTCGAAACAGTTATCTAAGCTGCTTGATCCGGAAAAAGATCAGATGAAGTATTTTGCGGCATTGTTCCGCGAAGGTCATTATTTTAATGAGGACGAAATCAGGGATATTCTTGATGAATACAGAGGATTGATGAATGCCCCTGTCTATTTACAAAAAAAGTGGATGGGAGATTTGCTTACGAGTTCAGGACGGGCTTCAAGGGCGATACGGTATTATCAGGAAGCATTAGGGCAAAAAGAGATAAAGGAAGAAGAAGTCGGACGGCTCTATCATAATATGGGAGTGGCAGAGGCAAAGCTGTTTCGGTTTGAGAATGCCAAGATTAATTTTATAAAGGCATATCAGTATACGGGAGAAGAAAGTTCCTTATTTTATTATTATTGCATCATGGCACTGGCTGATGGAATTGAGGCAGCCGGAGAAGAATTAAAGACCTTTGAAGACTCTGATTTTCTGCTGGATGCTTTTGAAGAACAGTTCGCTGCTTTTGAAGAAGATTTTGCTTACAGTGCAATGGCTGAAAAATATAGAAAAATAGTATTTTTAGATGAAAATGGAAAGCCGGAAGAGGCTCTGGCGAAAAAACAGAGACTGGTAAGTGCCTTAAAGAAAGATTTTCGAAAAGAAATTGACATTTAGGGCAAAATATTAGTGACAAATTCGCAAATAAGTTATACTATGATAGTCAGAGCTTTTTTTGCTCTGGTGTATTGTTTTTGCAGAATAAGTTAAAACAGTAAAAATATCATGTGCTTTTTGTAGTGCATGATTTACAGGATAAAAACCAGGAGGAATGAAACATGGCAACAGAGATGAATAAGACCTACAATCCTTCCGAGATTGAGGACAGACTTTATAAAAAATGGCTGGATAAGAAGTATTTCCACGCTGAAGTAGACCGCAGTAAGAAACCTTTTACTATCGTGATGCCACCGCCAAATATCACAGGACAGCTTCACATGGGACATGCGTTAGATAACACATTACAGGATATTCTTATCCGTTTTAAGAGAATGCAGGGTTACAATGCGTTATGGCAGCCAGGAACAGACCACGCCAGCATTGCAACAGAGGTAAAGGTTACTAATAAGTTAAGAGAAGAAGGTATTGATAAAGAAGAACTTGGACGTGAGGGATTCTTAAAGCGTACATGGGAGTGGAGAGAAGAGTACGGCGGACGTATTGTCAGCCAGTTAAAGAAACTAGGTTCTTCCGCTGACTGGGACAGAGAACGTTTTACAATGGATGAAGGATGTTCTAAGGCAGTACAGGAAGTATTTATCCGTCTTTACGAAAAAGGGTACATTTACCAGGGGTCCCGTATTATCAACTGGTGTCCAGTGTGCCAGACATCTATTTCTGATGCAGAGGTAGAATATGAGGATCAGGCAGGACATTTCTGGCACATCAACTATCCGATCGTTGGAACAGATAAGTGCATCGAAATCGCTACAACCCGTCCTGAGACCATGCTTGGAGATACAGCAATCGCTGTACATCCAGATGACGAGAGATATAAAGATTTAGTTGGAAAGATGGTTCTTCTTCCAATCGTAAATAAAGAGATTCCAATTGTTGCAGATTCTTATGTAGATAAAGAATTTGGAACTGGTGCCGTAAAGATCACACCAGCTCATGACCCTAACGACTTTGAAGTTGGAAAGCGTCATAACTTAGAAGAAATCAACATTTTAAATGATGATGGAACAATCAATGAGAACGGTGGCAAGTTCGAGGGAATGGACCGTTACGAGGCAAGAAAGGCTATCGTAAAAGAGTTAGAAGAAGGCGGTTACCTTGTACGTATCGAGAACCATGAGCATAACGTAGGAACGCATGACCGCTGTCACACTACGGTAGAGCCAATGGTTAAAAAACAGTGGTTCGTAAAGATGAATGAGATGGCAAAACCAGCGATCGAGGCAGTAAAGAACGGTGACCTCCGTTTCGTACCAGGTCATTTTGACCGTACTTACCTTCACTGGTTAGAGAACATCCGTGACTGGTGTATTTCCAGACAGTTATGGTGGGGACACAGAATTCCAGCATATTACTGTGATGAATGTGGAGAAGTTGTCGTAGCAAGAGAAACACCGGAAGTATGTCCTAAGTGTGGATGCAAGCATTTCACACAGGATGAAGATACATTGGATACATGGTTCAGTTCTGCATTGTGGCCTTTCTCAACACTCGGATGGCCAGAGAAGACAAAAGAATTAGATTATTTCTATCCTACAAATACACTGGTAACAGGATATGATATCATCTTCTTCTGGGTAGTCAGAATGGTATTCTCAGGATACGAACAGACAGGAAAGAGTCCATTTGACACAGTACTGATCCATGGATTAGTTCGTGATGAACAGGGACGTAAGATGAGTAAATCCCTTGGAAATGGTATCAATCCATTGGATGTCATTGCACAGTATGGTGCAGATGCCTTAAGATTTACACTGATCACAGGAAATGCCCCTGGAAATGATATGCGTTACACAGAAAAACGTGTCATTGCAAGCCGTAACTTTGCAAACAAGATCTGGAATGCATCTCGTTTCATTATGATGAACTTAGAGCAGGCTGATTTCTCCGATGTTACATTAGAAGATCTTACAAGTGCAGACAAATGGATCTTATCTAAGTTAAATACACTTGCCAAAGATGTTACAGACAACATGGAGAAATACGAACTTGGTATCGCAGTTCAGAAACTAAACGACTTCTTATGGGAAGAATTCTGTGACTGGTATATTGAGATGGTAAAACCTCGTCTGTACAATGATGAAGACCAGACAAAGGCAGCAGCACTTTGGACATTAAATACAGTTTTAACAGAAGCATTAAAACTGTTACATCCATATATGCCATTTATCACAGAAGAGATTTATTGTAATTTAACAGATGAAGAATCTATTATGTTAGCAAAATGGCCAGAGTTCAAAGAAGAATGGAACTTCAAGGCTGATGAGAAGGCTGTAGAGACGATCAAAGAAGCAGTCAGAGGAATCCGTAATGTTCGTGCAGAGATGAACGTATCACCAAAGAAGAAAGCACAGGTTTACGTGGTATCTGAAGATGCGGAGATCAGAGATATTTTTGAACAAGGAAAAGTTTTCTTTGCTACACTTGGATATGCAAGTGAAGTTATCATTCAGGACAACAAAGACGGAATCGGAGACGATGCAGTATCAAGTGTGATCGCAGGAGCTGTGATCTACATGCCATTTGCAGAATTAGTTGACATTGCAAAAGAGAAAGAACGTCTTGCAAAAGAAGAAAAACGTTTAAATGGCGAGATCAAACGTTGCGAAGGAATGCTTGGAAATGAAAGATTCGTAAGCAAAGCGCCTGAAGCGAAAGTTCAGGAAGAAAAAGACAAACTTGCCAAATATCAGCAGATGTTAGAACAGGTCAAAGAACAGATCGCAAGAATTTCATAAAGATCAGAAGTGGATGATAAAACGAGGTTTTGAAAAATGGAATTTACATTAGATTTACACACACATACAGTAGCCAGTGGACATGCGTATTCAACAGTACAGGAGATGGCAAAAGCAGCGGCAGATAAAGGATTGAAACTTCTAGGCATCACAGAACATGCACAAGGAATTCCTGGAACATGCGATGAGATTTATTTCCATAATATGCGTATTATTCCAAGAAAGATGTATGGGATCGATCTGATGTTTGGCTCTGAGATCAACATTATCGATCATGATGGAACTTTAAGTATGGAAGAGAAAATTATTGAGAAGACATTGGATATCCGGATTGCGGGAATCCATCTTCCATGTTATGAAGTTGGAACCGTCACGCAAAATACGAATGCCTATGTAAAAGCGATTGAGAATCCAATGATCGATATTATCAGTCATCCAGATGACAGCAGAATACCGATTGATTATGAAACGATCGTAGATGCGGCAAAAGAAAATCATACACTGCTAGAGATAAATAACAGTTCCTTGGATTCTTTGTCATCAAGAGTTGGAGCATGGCAGAATCTGCAGATCATGCTTCAGATGTGTGAAGAGAAGAAAGTGCCGGTAGTCGCAGGGACAGATGCACATTTTTCAAGCGCAGTTGGTGTGTTTGATCATGTGGAAGTCTTATTAGAAGAGATGAATTTCCCAGAAGAACTGGTAGTGAATCGTTCTGTAGATGTGTTAAAACAAGAAATTTTACAACATCGTGAAATCCGAAAGATCGGAAGAGATTAAAAATAGAAACATCCATCGAGAATTAAAGTTCAGATGGATGTTTTTTTACTTTATTTTTCGGATAAAATGTAATAAATAATGTCAGCACAATAATTGGTAACATCAGTTTTTGCAGATAAGAAGCTATCTCCTGGAGTAAATTTTGAATAACAATTGTTTTTATCGGCACGAATG
>ERZ779885.2655-NODE-2655-length-16085-cov-5.616407_pt1 | contig 16085 bp, 11 predicted proteins | sample MGYA00511554_ERZ779885 | MGnify/ENA primary metagenome ERZ779885 (study PRJEB29588, sample SAMEA2160998) | human gut metagenome | biome: human gut; feature: human-associated habitat; material: faeces | place: Denmark | collected 2008/2010 ... | reverse complement strand
CACCGTAACAATCAACGAAATTGCCAGCGCCATCACAATGATGGCCTGCATTCCGGCGCCGACCCAGACGATAAAAACCGGTCCCAACGCAATTTTAGGCAGAGCGTTGAGTACAACCAAAAACGGTTCACAAATGCGAGAAAGCGTTTTCGACCACCACAACAGCACCGCCAGACCAACTCCTAGCACCGTGCCCAGCAAAAATCCTATCAGCGTTTCCATACAGGTAACGCCCAGATGGGTCAAAAGCCCGTTTTCGCCTAAATTGAGCAATGTTTTTACCATGCGGGATGGTTGGCTCATAATAAAGCTGTCAATCACCCCGATATTGGCCAAAATTTCCCACATCGCCAGCAGAATGATGACAACTGAAATCTGTATTGTCCGAATCATATATTTTTTCCGCTTCTGCTTATGCAGATAAGCGGCCCGCTCCTTTGAAATTGGCAACACAGCCGTTTGATTATACATGGACATCAAGCTCTTTCCATATCGTATTAAAGTATTCCTGAAACTGGTGCTGTTCGCGGCGCTGCAAAGGCGTCAACTCCGGATCAGCAAAACGGATCTCCATGATCCGGGAAATATGTGCCGGTCTCTTTGACAGTACGATAATCCGGTCCGACATGCTGATGCTTTCCGAAATATCATGGGTCACCATCAGGGTTGTTTTTTGTTCCAACTTCAAAATACGCCGTACATCATCAGTTACAGCCAATCGGGTCTGGTAATCCAGTGCGGAAAACGCTTCATCCAGAAGAAAGATATCCGGTTTTACTGCCAATGTTCGGATTAAGGCGGCCCGCTGCCGCATGCCGCCGGAAAGCTGGAAGGGATACTGCTTCGCGACGCGCTCCGGGTTGGGGATCTTGACGTCGGCCAGCAGACTCGCAACCTTCGCGCGGGCCTCTTTCTTGCTGAGCTTCTGGTGAATCTGCAGCACCTCGCCGATCTGACGCTCCACGGTGAAAACCGGGTTGAGGGAGGTCATCGGCTCCTGGAAAATGACGGAGATCTCATTGCCGCGGATGTGGTACATGTCCTTATCCGTGGCTTTGAGGATATCGCGTCCGTTAAAGGTGATTTCGCCGCTCTCGATGTAGCCATTGCCGTCGAGGAGCTTAATGATGCTCATGGCGGAAACGCTCTTGCCGGAGCCGGACTCGCCGACGATGCCGAGGGTCTTGCCCTCGTCGAGACTGTAGGTCACGTCGTTGACGGCCTTGACGATGCCCTTCTTCGTGGTAAAGTAGGTGTGCAGGTTTTTGACTTCAAGCAAACTCATCGCGCGGCTCACCTCTCTTTCGACTTCGGATCGATGGCGTCACGCAGGCCGTCGCCGATGCAGTTGATGCTGATGGTGCACAGGCCAAGAACGACGGACGGGAAGACCCAGCGCCACCAGTAATTTTCGATGACTGTTCCGTTCTGCGCGCCGTTGAGCATATTGCCCCAGGTCGCGTTCGGCTCGGACACGCCGAAGCCGATGAACGAGAGCGAGGACTCGGTGAGCATACACGTCGCGAAATCAAGCGTCGCGTTGACGATGATGACGGTAATAATATTCGGCACAATATGGCGGAAAATGATGCCGAACTCCTTCACGCCAAGCGCCTTCGCCGCCGTAACAAACTCCTGCTCGCGCTCGGCGAGGACGCTGCCTCGCACCAGACGGGCAATGCCCGGCCACGAGAGCACGCCGAGTATCACCATGATGAGAATGATGCGCTGCGTCTCGCCGATACTGTTGCCGAGAATCGACGAAAGAATGATACAGAACGGCAGAAACGGAACGGACGAGACGATCTCCGTGAGGCGCATCAGGAGATTATCCACCTTGCCGCCCTTGTAGCCGGAAATACCGCCGACCAGAATACCGATGATCGTGGAGATGATAACGGAGATCGCACCGACAGTCATCGTCATGCGGCCGCCGACAAGGAGACGGCGGAAAACGTCGCGGCCGAGGTTGTCAGTGCCCATCAGGTAGCCGTCGAGACCCCAGGAGGTGACCCTGCCGTCCTCCGTGATGGCGTAGGACGCATAGTAGCCGGCATCGACCTGCTTGGCGGCGCTGCTCAGCGCGGGCGCGGAGGCCTGACCGTGGGTATTGTCGCCCCAGCTGACAACGGAGCCGTCGTCAAGGATCACAGAGAAATGATAACGCCCGGCAGAAACGGAAACGACGCGCCCCTGGATCTCCTCCGGGACATTCAGCGTACCGTTGACGTTATTGCCCCAAACATGGACGCGGCCGTCGGATGTGACGGCGGCGGCGCTCTCGTCGGTGAGATCAAAGTCGACGACACTGCCCTGGATGTCTTCGGGTATTTTCGTGTAGGCTGAGCTTGTGTTCGCGGAGAGGGGGACAATCTCGCCGTCCTTCGTCAGGACCATGACGATGTTGGTACTCTGGGCAAATTTCTCAATGTTGCCCTGCACCCCTTCGGGATAGGAGATGTTGAGCAGATACTGGCTGCCCCAGTTGTACATTTTTCCTTCCTCGGTCAGGGCGAGAGAAATCTGGTAGCCCGCCTCGAGCTGCTTGATGTGCGCGCCGCCCGTCTCGAGCTCCATCGGCACCTGGGAAAGGCCCATGCGGTCGTTGCCCCAGGTGAAAACCTGGCCGTTCTCGTTCGCCGCCACCACATGGTCGAGGCCGGCGGATACCATCACCAGCTTGCCGGTCTCCTCCATGGAGGGAATCTTCTTGAGCTTGTCATTGGGGAAGGTGCCCCACTCGTACACATTTCCATCTGTATCCAGGCCGACGGAAAAAGTGCTGCCGACGGAAACGTCCTGCGCCTTTCCCTGCATGGCGGAGGGCACCTTGATCATGCCGAAACCGGGCGCCACGTTCGCCTGCGTCACATCCTGATAGTACAGATCAATCGGATAGAAGAACGGCAGGACGATGCAGCACAGAAAGATAATGAGGAAGCAGAACACGCCGGCCATGGCGACTTTGTCATGCAGAAAGGTACCGAGAGCCATGCGCATGGGGCTCTGAAGGATTTCTTCCTCCTCCTGCGGCATTCCGCCGACCATCATGCGCTGGGCGGCTTTGCCCATCGTGGAGCGCCGGGGCGCTCTCTTTTTCTTTTCAGCCATGCGTTTCCCCCCTTAGTTCTCAAGCCGCACGCGCGGATCGACAATGGTGTAGGCGATATCCATCAGCACATTCCCGGCAAGCGAGAGCAGCACATAGAACATCTGCATCGTAAGCACGATGGAGAAGTCGCGGTTCATCAGGCCGTCGATCAGCATTTTACCGAGGCCGTTCCACAAAAAGACAGATTCAATGACGACGGAGCCGCCGAACAGGCCGATGATCCACCATGTTGTGATGGTCACAATCGGGATGAGCGCGTTGCGGAACGCATGGATATAAATGACCGTTTTTTCACGCAGGCCCTTGGCGCGCGCCGTCTTGATATAATCCATACGGAGCGCGTCAATCATCGAAGCGCGCACATAGCGCGTGATGCCGCCGATTCCGGAAACAGACATGACAAGCACGGGCAGCGCCATATGCCATGCAACGTCAAGGGCCGCCGCTATTCCCGTTGCTTCTGAACCCGGAGAACGAATGCCGCTGATCGGAAAGATCGGGATCTTCACCGCAAAGGCGAAAATCGCAAGCAGGGCAATGATGAAGCTCGGAATGCTGTAGCCAATGATCGTGACGACCTGAACCGTTTTGTCAAAGAACCCGTTTTTGCGCACAGCGGTGGCAATGCCGAGAAAAATCGACACGAGAAACACCACAACCATGGTGAACACATTCAGCAGGATGGTATTGAGCATCGGCGTACCGATGACGTCGATAACCTGGCGCTGGTACTGCGTGGAGTAACCGAAGTTGCCTGTCAGCATATTCGAAATCCACGCGAAATACTGCACCGGCAGCGGCTGGTTGACGCCAAGACGCTCCGCCGTACGGTCATACAGCTCCTGATACGCGTCCGGGCGCATACTCGTTTTGAGGCTTCCGAGCATGGACTCCACCGGGTCTCCCGGCATGGACTTGTAGATGAAAAACATCAGGATGGAGATAATAAAGAATACAAAGACAATGTAGATCAACCGTTTGAGCAGGTACCTTCCTTTTCCCATTCACCTTTCCCCCCGTTTAGAATGTGTGGGCGCGTTTGAAAAAACGGCGGAATCCGGGTCTCACACCGAATTCCGCCGACAGAAAAACCCTTAATTAGCCGATCGAAGCGTCAAGGATTGCTCTGGACCACGGCCAGATTGCATCGGACGCCTCCCAATTCTTCAGCTTGGGAGCATAGAAATCGAAATACTCATCGGAATAGAGCGGGATGTCAGGCATCTTCTCATTCCAGACCTTGATATAGTTTCTCCAGGCGTCAAGCCAGGCGTCGCGATCCTCATAGGGAATCGTCTTCAATGCGCCGGCCGCGGCGTCAAGCTCGTCGTCAGCAATCCAGTTGCTGTTGTAACCGGGCTGCATCCATGCCGGATCCTTGGAATAGTAATACCACGGAGAGTTCTGCAGCGGGATGCCCGTCGCAAGGTTGTACATATTGTAAGTCGTGCCGGTGTGCGCGATGCCGGCAGACAGCGTGCTGAAATCCATGGTGGTCGGGTTCAGCTGCATACCGGCCGCCTCCATGTTTTCAGGCAGCATGGTCGCCAGCAGCGCGGAAACCGGGTTGCCCTCGGAGTTGGCCCACTCGATGACAAGAGGCTTAAGCTCGCCGTCAACCTCCTTGTAGCGGACGCCCTCACCGGAGTAAGGCTGGCCGTCCTCGCCGAGGATCCAGCCGTCGGCCTCGAGCAGCTCAATGGCCTTGTCCACGTTCATTTCATAAGCGTTCAGGTTCTCGGCAATCCAGTCGATGGACTCCTGATACTCCCACTGCGCAAGGCCGTACGCGCTCTGCGCGATAGAGCCGTAGCCGCCCGTGTACTGGCGGACAAACTCATTGCGGTCGAGGCAGTAAGCAATCGCCTGGCGGACATTCTCGGAATCCGTCGGGAACTTGCTGCAGTCGAACTGCACCTTGCCGTAACCGTTTCTGTAATAGCTGATATACTCAATCAGACCTTCATCGGCCAGATCCAGACCGGCCTCGATGTTCTCGGCGCCGCCCGTCTGGGAGAGCAGGTCAACGTTACCGGCCTTGAGCTCGTTCATCATCGTGTCGTTGGAAACCAGCTTCACGACAACCGTCTCAATGGAGGGCTTCACGCCGCGATAGTCGCCGGCATAGTTCGGGTTGATCTTGAACACGGCCTCCTGGGCGGAAACATCGAAGGAAGACAAAGTGTACGGGCCGCAGACGACGGACGGATTGGCGCGGTAGCCGGTCTCAGCGTCGTTGACGGTCTTCTCCAGCAGCTCGGAGGTGAAGTCACCGGTGATGGTGGCGCCCTCGGGCGCGTCAGCAACGTCGGCGTCAGGGGCAATCACATGCATCGGGCGCGGCCACAGGGAAGCGTACGCGACGTCATAGTGATACGGCAGCTCCTCCGCCTTGACGGTGACGGAATACGTCATGTCGTCCACGAGATGCACGCCGGCAAAGTTCTTCGTGGAGCCGGAGTAGAACTCATCATAGCCGACGAGAGAATAACCGGCCTGGCTCGGATAAGCAAGCTCCGCCATCTCCGGGCTGCTCTCGAGCAGAACGGCGAAAACATAATCCTTCGCCGTGATCGGCGTGCCGTCGCTCCACACGAGACCGTCGTTGATGGTGACGGTATAGGTCTTCGTGCCGTCGTCGTTCTCCACCTCGCTGTGATCCTTCACGACGGTGGGATCGTAGACGAACTCGCCCTCCTTGGTGGAGACAACGGTCGTGTAACCGTGGAGCAGATCGTACATATTGTAGTTCGTGGCATCGGCGCAGAAGTTCCCGTCATAGAACTCTGCCTTCATCTGCGTGATAGTGCCGATGACAAGTTTGTTCTCCAAGGGTTCTTCCGACGTCCCGGAGCTCGCCTCGGAACTCTCGCCGTTGTTCGTCACCGGCTCCTGCTCGCCGCAGGCGGCCGCAGAGAACGCCATGACGCCCGCGAGAAGCAGGGCAAGCAGTTTTCTGAGCTTCATAAAAAACTTCCTTTCTTTTCTGTCCGGCAATATGTTTATTTTTTCGGGCGGAGCAGAGCCGCGAAAACCGCGCCGAACCCTCCGTTCGTACCGAAAACCGGACGCATTTCATCTCTGCCGTGCCTGCCATTCAGGCTGATTAAACCCTTTGGAAAGCGAAGCAGGACGAAATAACTCTCTTATTTTAGCAAAGAAGAGTCAGAAAATCAATATATCCGATAAAAAACCTGAAAGAAACCTGAAAAAACGCCGAATATTCGGAGAACAAACGGCAGAAAGCCTGAAAAGCAGGAGACCACGCCTGGACTATTTTTAGATTCTGCGATTTCGCGCAATTATTCCGCGGTAAGTTCTTCCATCTCGCCGATCAGCTGATCAAACAGCTTAAGCGCGTCGGAGACGGGAGCGGGGCTCGCGATGTCGACGCCCGCCCCGCGCAGCAGCGCGACCGGATCGGCCGAGCAGCCGCCGGACAGGAAGCGGATATAGTCGTCGACGGCAGGCTTGCCCTCGCGCAGGATGCGCTGCGAGAGCGCAATGGCGCAGGAGAAGCCGGTCGCGTACTGGTACACGTAGAAGTTGTAGTAGAAGTGCGGGATGCGCGCCCACTCGAGAGCAATCTCCGGATCGGGCTCAATGTCCTCGCCGTAGTACTGGCGGTTGAGCTCGCCGTACTTTGCGCACAGCGACTCGGCGGTAAGGGCCTCGCCCTTTCTCACCTGCTCGCTGCACCACAGCTCGAACTCCGCGAACATCGTCTGACGGTAGAGCGTCGTGCGGAACTGCTCGAGGAAATGATTGATGAGGTACGCGCGGCGGCGCGGCTCCTTCGTCTGCCCGAGGAGATACTGCATGAGCAAAGCCTCGTTGCAGGTGGAAGCGACCTCCGCGACGAAAATCACGTAATTCGCGTACGTGACGGTCTGCGTGTGGTTCGAGAGGTAGGAGTGCAGGGCATGGCCCATCTCGTGCACAAGCGTGAACACGTCGTCAAGCGTGTCGGTGTAGTTGAGCAGGACGAAGGGATGCACGCCGAACACACCCGCGGAATATGCTCCCGAGCGCTTGCCCTGGTTCTCGTAGACGTCGATCCAGCGGTTCGAGAAACCCTCCTCCAGAATCTTGAGGTAATCCTCGCCCATCGGCGCGAGAGCCTTGCGCGCAAGCTCCTTGCCCTCCTCAAACGTCACCTTCATGTCCTCGTCGGCGACGATCGGGGTGTAGAGATCGTAATAGTGAAGCTTGTCGACGCCGAGCAGGCGCTTGCGCAGGCGCACATAGCGGTGCATGGCGGGGAAATTGTCGTGAACGGCCTTGATGAGGTTGTGGTAAATCTCAACCGGCGCCTCGGTGTCGGCGAGAGCCGCATGCAGCGCGGAGGGATAGCGGCGCGCGTTCGCAAAGAACTGCAGCTGCTTCATCTGCGAGCTGAGGACCGCCGCGGAGGTGTTGCGGAACTGGCCGTAAACGCCGTAAACGGAGCGGAAGGCCGACTCGCGCAGAGTGCGGTCAGGCGACATCATCAGCGAGATGAACGTACCGTGCGTAACCGGGTGGGAATTCCCCTCGCTGTCCACAGCGTCCGGATAGGTCATATCCGCGTCGTTGAGCATGGAGAAGATCTCGTCCGGAGCCTGGCCGAGCTGGCTCGCGGCGGCGAGCAGCGCCTCGCACTCGCCCGAAAGCGTATGCTCCTTCTTGCGGCGCACGCGCGTCAGGGCCAGGCGGTAGTGCTCAAGCCCTTCCTCCTCGCGGTAGAAGGACTCGTACGTTTCCTCGTCGACGGCCAGCAGCTCCGGGGTGAAGAACGCGGTGGCCTTGCTGAGATCGACCAGGAAATTCTGCGCCTGAGCGCTCATCTCCTGGTAAACGGGGTTGCGCGTGTCCTCGTCCGTGCGGCGGAACGCATAGGAAATCAGTTTGTCCCCGGCGCGGTCGACGTCGTCGACAAGGCGCATGTAGGACAACAGGGTGGCCGCGCTCTCGCACAGGCGGCCCTGGTAGGAAGCAAGCTGCTCCGCGAGGCCGCGCATCCGGGCGAGCTCCGCTCTCCAGGCGTCGTCGCTCTCGAACATGTCGGTGACGGCCCACGTAAAGCGCGGATCCGCCTCACTGCGGGTAGGAATAGTGTGCTGCATCTGACAAGACTCCTTTTCTCTGTTCTGAAATTGCCCCGGCCGCCAAAGGGAACACCCCCGGGCCGCCGGAGAAAAGGGGCGCGCGGCAAAATCCGCGCGTCTCCTGAAAATCACATCAAACAAAACGCCCTTTCGGAAGAGCGTGCGCGGCCGTCCCGCGCGGAGAGCGCTTCACGCTCCCTCTCCGCGGATCTTCAGCGCCCGCAGCTCCTCCTTCTGTTCGGGAGAAATCCGCCGGCTCTCAATCGCCTTCTGAATCGCCTTGTTGTGCGTCCACAGCGCAAGACGCCGTTCCGTGAAATAGGGAAGAATCTCCTCATAGCGTTTCGCAAGAGCGGTCGCAAAATACCAGGCAACCATCATGTTGACATAATACTCCTCACTGCGCACCTGCGCGGCCCATTCGGCGTATTCCGGACGGAACGCCTCGTCGAGGTAAAGGCTCATCAGCATACCGAGAGCAAACCGGATTGTGTACGTTTTCCCGCTTTGCAGCCATGTGTGCAGCTGAGCGGGAAGCGGCTCCGGATGCCGGGCGAACGCGCGCGGATGGAGAATATCGCAGGCGGCCCAGTTGTCGAGATACGGCAGGAACTCCCCAAGCGCGGCAATCGTCTGCTCATAGCCGCGCATGGAAGCAATCAAAAGGCCGTGCAGGCAGTTTTCCTCGTAATATTTGTGGGGCAGCTCGCGCATGAATCTCGCCGCCTCGTCCGTTCCGGAGAGCTCGCGCGCATAGGAGCGCAGAAGCGGAACGCGGACGCCAATCACCGTCGCGGGGTCAATCGTGGGAATCAGCTTCGACTGAAAAGCGGCGTATTCCTCATCGCGCATGGAAAACAGGCGGGCGCGGATCGCCTCGGCGGCCCGGTTCAGCATGGGAACTCCTCCTTTCAAAAAGGAAAATCAACCGAAAAGACGGCAGACCCGGCAGGTCCCGCCTTCCGGCAAACGGTACGTCTCCTATTATACACGCTTCCTCCAAAAAAACCACCCCCTTTTCCGGCAAAGCGCAAAAACCGGCCCTTCCTGCCCCCGCGCGGGAGAGGAAGGGCCGGTTTTCAGGACGGAACGCCTCAATAAGCGTGTCCCTTCGGCTCGGGACCGAGCGGAGCCCTGCCGGGATTGGGCAGGGAAAACCCGTTCGCCTTGTATGCCTCATAATCAAAGTTTTCCAGCTCGTCATATCCGAGCTTGTGATACTCATAAAAGCCTTCCCAATCCTCGTACCCATCCCCGAGCTTGTGCTCGAGGAACGCGTCGGCCATCGCCATGCCGGTGCGCGGCGCGACATAGAAGCCGCCCATGGCCATCACGTTGCAGTTGTTCGCCGTCACACAGCGCAGGGCGGCGGGGACGCTCTCCACGACGGCGGAATGGACGTGCGGACATTTGCTCGCCGCAATATGAATGCCCATTCCCGTGCCGCAGAACAGCAGGGCGCGCTCAAACTCGCCTTCCGCAATCATCGCTCCCGCCCGCAGGCCGATGCGGTGATACATTTCCGGTTCTCCCGTATCCTCCTTCTTCGCGCCGACGTCGGTGACCGTCCAGCCGCGCTCGCGCAGGTGCTGCACGACCGCATCCTTGAGCTCAAGGCCCGCGAAATCCGCGGCGACGAGGATCTGCTTGTCCTGAATGGTTTTCAATCTTCTCTTCTCCCTTCGCTTTTTTCATTTTCGTTTTTCTTCCAGGGGGCGCTCCATTGATGGAAGCCCGCGCCTGCCCGCACCGTCTCCCCCCAGGGAAGCCGGACGTCCGCCGACGCGCCGTGCGGCACGTGCAGACTGGCGCGGATTTCATCGTACTGCCTGACCCACCGGGCAGACACCTGACCGTACGGCGTCTCCACCGAGGCGGAGGCCGACAGCAGCTTTTCGGGCAGATACGGCTCGAACGAAAAGCGCCGCCAGCCCGCGTCCGTCGGGGCAAGCCCCGCGAGGAAAGCGTAATACCAATACCGTACCGCGCCGTACATCGGATGGTTGTGCGAATTCATCTCCGGGGATTTTTTCAGCTCAAAGCGCTCCCAGACCGTCGTTGCCTCATTCTGCAGCATATATCCGATCGAGGGGTACTCCTCCCGCACCGCGAGCGTCCAGGCGTCCTCGAGATAACCGAACCGCGACAGGGAATCCATCAGATACCGCGTGCAGAGGTTGCCCGTGGTAAAGCGGAACTCCCGGTCCAGCAGATCGCGGTGCAGCAGAGCGGCCGCCCGCGCGCGATCCCCGTCCGGCAGAATGCCGAGCCACAGCGCGAACGCCTGGCATCCCTGCGAGCCCGTGCCGACGCGGCCCGTTTTCCCGTCCCACCATTCCCGCAGAAACGCCCCGCGGATTCTTTCCGCGCGCTCCGCATGGCGGACGGCGTCCTCCCGCTTTCCGAGAAGCCCGGCCATTTTCGCGAGGAGGCGGGAATTGTAGTAAAAATAGCCGGTGGAGAGGAGAGCGGCCGGCGTGACGGCCGAGGACGCGTCCTCCTCCCCCCTGCAGGCGTAAACGGGAGCCGCCCAGTCGCCGTAATACCCATAGCGGACAATCCCGTTTTCGCTGCGGCCCGCAAGATACTCGTTCCATGCGCAGAAGCCGGGATATCCCTCGCGCAGGATCTCCTCGTTTCCCGTGTGCAGCCACGACTGCCAGCCCGCAATCAGGTAGGAGGAGCAGACCGGGTCGGCAGGACGCGCGCCGAAACCGAACGGCGCGGTACAGGTAATCCGGCCCTCTCTGTCCTGCACGTCCATGCAGTCGCGCACTACCTTCGGGAACAGCCGCCCGACGTCGAAATCGTACGGCACGGCCTCAAAGCGCACGGTCGCGTCGTTCATCCAGCCCATGCGCTCATCGCGCTGGGGACAGTCCGTCAGCACGCTCTGGATGTTGTCGCGCTCCGTGAGGATGCACGCCTGATACACGGCGTTGACCAGCGAGCTGCCGCAGGTAAACGTGCTGCCGAGCGCGGCGTCCGTATACAGGCGCACCGCCTGGACGTCGTCCCGGCTCAGAACGCCGGGCCAGCCTGTAATTTCGGCGTAGCGAAATCCGTGATACGTAAATTCCGGCTGCCACACGGCGAGATCCCTGCCGTCCCCGGCGGCGGTATACGTATCAGTGCTCGCCGCCCCGCGCAGCGGAGCCGTGTACAGGCGGCCCTGCCCATCGAGAAGCTCCGCATGCCGGACGGTAATCCGGCAGCCGCGCGGGAGCCTCTCCGGCAGGCGCAGGCGGCACACGCCCGCAAGGTTTTGTCCGAAATCGGCCAGCCACACGCCCGGAGCAGTCTCAAACACCGACCGCGCCGAAACGAGCTCCCTTTCCCGGACCGGCTCGAGTGTCTGCGGGCACAGCCTGGGACCGGGCGGCTGCGTCAGAGCCGCGGGAAGCGAGGGAGGCAGTCCGCAGTCCGGCCGGCTCCAGCCGGGAACACGGTTTTCCGCGCGGCAGTGTTCTCCCTGAAAAAGGCTGCTCGACGCGACGCCGTCATAAAAATACCGCCAATTTTCTCCGGTGCACAGCCACTGCACCGTGCCGTCGGCATACCGCACACGCAGCATGGCGCTCATCTGCGTGTTTCCGGTGTAGGCGGCGACGCGGTTCACTAGGCGGTAGCATTCGTTCTCCGGGTCGCGCCAGCCGGAGGCAACCCGCACGCCAATGCGGTTTTTTCCCACGCGCAGGGCCTTCTCCACGCCCGGAACAACCGTATAATAGCTCCGTGCCTCGTATTCGCTGTACGCGGGGTTGAGCGGCTCCGTAAAAACCCCGGCGCCGTTGAGATACGCCTTGTGATACCCAAGCCCGCAGACGAACAGGCAGGCGGACGCCGCCTGCTTCTCCAGGGGAAAGTCCGACGCAAAGCAAACCACCGCGTTGGGAACCGGAGACTGCTCGCACAGCCATGCCGCGTCCCACCGCTCCACCGTTCCCGGGCAAAAGCGTCTTGTCTCCGCGGCGGACTCCTCGCCGTCTTTCCCGCGCACCTGCACGGAAAGCTCGTAGATCTCCCCGGCCGTCAGCGCTTTTCCCGCATAGCGGACACTCTGCTCCCGGGTTTCTCTCCAGCCCGTATCCCAAACCGTCCCGCCCTCTCCGCGGACCACTGCCCGGCAGGCCTGCTGGCCCTCACCGGCCGCGGCAAGGACAGCCCAGGAAAACACGGGGTGAGAGCTCTCTGTAATGCATACGCCTCCCGGCTCGGTTTTCCCGTATTCCATACGAATTCCACAGACCTTCATCGCTCCTCCTCCCCATCCCGACGGAAAAGGGTCCGCGCCCGTTCAGAGCGCGGACCCTCCGGAATGCAATCGGTTAATCGCCGTTTTCAATTTCCAGCATGCCGCTGACCGTGTCATGGTAATAGTCGGCTCTCTCCTCGATGAGCTGCTCGGCGCCCATGGCGTTGATGTCTGCCATGAACTGCTCGCGCATCTGCTCAAACTCCTCGTCGGACTCCGCAAGGACAATCTTCGGCAGGTTGACGAGCACGTAATCCTGCACGGAGGCGTCGATGTCGCTGAGCTCGCCCGTGTAAGCGGGAAGAATTTTCTCGTAGCCCTCGTCCCAGGTGTGATACTTCGCCGTGTTGAAGTTCTCAATCGGGGCCTCGATGCCGTAGAAATCGCAGTACTCCTGAACCGGCTCGGTGCAGGTATACTTCTGGAAGTAGTCGGTCGTGCGGAACAGCGCGGTCGGCTGGTTGAGATCCTCGTTCATGAACGGGCCGAAGAAGCTGGAGAACAGCGGCGCCTCGATGGTGCCGTCGTTTCTGCCCTGCACATAGGAATCCAGCACCTGGGGCACGCCGTCGACGTAATCCCAGCCCTCGTCCTGCACGCCGTTGACGAAGGTATAAGCTCCCTCGTACGACCAGGCGTAATTGAAGAGCTGCATGGCGCGATCCGGATGCTCGCAGCTCGAGGTAATCGCATACTGCTTGCCGCCTGCGGTGTAAACGTAGCTGCAGGTAAAGGAGTCGTTCTCAAAGTTCTCGAAGGTCACCGGCAGGAACAGCTTGTCGGGATCGCCGAGGATATTCTCGGTCGCCAGCCAGTTGAAGGGCTCATACAGCACCTGTCCGGCGTTGATCTTCTCAACCCACTGGTCGTACTTCATGGTCGCGCACTCGGGATCGAGAATACCCATCTGATACGCCTTGTTGAAGAAGCGGAACAGTCGCCAGGTCGGGGAATCCTCATCCTCCATCGCGTTGATGTAGTTGGTCGGATCGTAGACGTTTACGCCCGCAAGACCGTACTTGTCCACCTTGCGGAAGCCGATGAACGCTTCGGCGGCGCTGAGCGAGTAGGTGTTCCAGCCCGCGTCGGCCAGGCAGCCGCTGATGGCATAGACCTTCTTGCCGTCCTCCGTCTCCGGATAAGCGTCCTGCATCTGCTTGAGCACGTCGAGCAGGGCGTCAAAGTCCTCTACCTCGGGACAGCCGATGCTTTCATAGACGTCCCAGCGGATGAAGGGGGCCAGCGTCGGGAAACCGGCGTCGTAGTCCTCACCCGCGCACATTCCCAGGAAGTAAAGCGTGCCGCTGCCGTCGCTGTTGTACTGGCGGGAATACTCCAGCATTTTCTGTCCCGCGGACTTGTTCGAGATCTCCTCGCCGTACTGTTCCACCAGATCGTCGAGCGGGATGATGGAGGAGGATTCAATCAGCAGGGAGCGCTGCTCCGGCGTAATGCCCACCACGATGTCGGGCAGATCGTCGGAAGCGATGAGCGCGTTGAGCTCCGCCGTGACGTCCATGCCGCTGGTGGAAATAATGTCCATCGTAATGCCGAGCTTCTCCTGCACCTCCTTGGTGACCGGATCGTCCTGGACGCCCGACATCTGCGAGATGCCGTCCATCATGATGGTGAGCGTCACATCCTCCTGCTGCTGTTCTTCCTGCGAGCTTTCCCCGCCGGAGGCCGCAGATTCTCCGCCGGACGTCGCGGAGGAGGCGTCGTCTCCTGAGCAGCCGGACGCCATGGTCCCGAGCAGCATTACCAATGCCAGAAGCAGCGCAGGCGTTCTTTTCTTTTTCATGTCTCACGTTCCTCTCTTTCTTCTTGTCGTCGCAACCGCGATGTATCTTATGATTTACCCCTTCACAGCCCCAAGCAAAATTCCTTTGACGAAAAATTTCTGGAAGAAGGGATAAATCAGCATGACGGGCAGCATGGTGATCACGGAAATACAGGCCTTCATGCTCAGCGAGCTGGTCTGATTGGCGCGATCCGCAGCCATATTGACGTCAGAAATCAGCGTGCTGTCGATGCTTTGCAGCTGCTCGAGCAGCAGGAGCTGCAGCGTCTTGAGATTGCGATCCTGCACGAGATAAAAGTTATCCTGCCAGCTGTTCCACTGGTTGACGGCACTGAACACCGCCACCGTGGCCAGCACCGGCGTGCAGACCGGGAAAATCACGCGCACGAAGGTGCGGAAATAGCCCGCGCCGTCTATTTTCGCGGCATCCTCAAGCTCCGGGGGAAGACCCTCGATATACGTTTTGAGAAGGATGACATAAAATGCCACGACGGCACTGGGGATAATGTAGAGCAGGTAATTGTTTTTCAGGCCGTATGCCTTCATCACAATAAAATAGGGGATGATGCCCGCGTTCAGATACATGGTGATCACCAGCATCCGATAAAAGATTTTGCGTCCAATCAATTCCTTTTTGCTGAGCAAATAAGCGAAAAGGGACGAGCAGGCAATTGAAAGGATCGTTCCGAGCACAGCGCGGGACGCGGAAACCAGCGCCGCCTGCAGGATGCTGCTGTCCTTGAACAGGACCTTGTAATTCTCGATCGTGAAGCCTGCCGGCAGCAGCCAGATGCCATGCCGCGTGGCCTCCTGCCTTTCCCGCCTGGACGCCGAGAGCGGCGGGGAGCGCTTCCGCTTCGTGGATGTGGAGCTGGATTTCGCCGTCATTCAGTTTGACAGGGATCCGGACCGTCTGCGCGAAAAGGCCGGTTCCCTGGCAGACTCGCTGTACCAGGCGCTTTTCCTTCCCCGGATCGTCGCCTGCGGGCTGCCGGTGAAGGGCTGCACAAACGTCCCCGAAAGCTTCCGGCAGGCCAAACAGCTGCTCTCCTACGGCCTGATGCTCTCCTCCTCGCGCGTCATCCGGTACGACGATCCCCGCCCCGAGCGCGAAAAGCTCAAAACCGTCCCGAACGCCGACATGGAGCTTTTCTATCAGGCGCTGATCCAGAACGACGAGCCCAGAGCGCTCTCCGTCCTGCAGAAAATTTTCGATCGCGACTACGATCCCCAGAACTACGCCGCGGACTACCTGCAATCCGCCGCCCTGCGTATCTTTTTCGTCCTGGCGGACGCACTGCATTATCTTCAGCTCGAATCCGTGGAGCTGCTTCCCTCAACGGAGCTCTTTTACAAAAAAGCAAACTCCTTCCGCCTGCGGGAATCGTTCTTCGCCTGGGTGCGGGAAACGACGCTCTCCTTCTTCCGCCTGAAACGGCGAGAGACACCGGGGAACAGCGCCGTTCTCGAGCGCATGCAGAATTACGCCAAATCCCATTACCACGAGGACGTCAGCCTGAAAACCATGTCGTATCTCCTCAACGCGAACGCCGCCTATCTGGGCCGCGTGTTCAAGGAGGGCTGCGGCCAGTCCTTTTCCAGCTATCTCAACCACGTGCGGATCGACAAGGCAAAGCTCCTGCTCAACGAGACGAACTGCAGTGTTCAGGAGATCGCCGGAAAAATCGGCTATCACAGCACCAACTATTTTGTCAACGTATTCAAGAAATTTACAGGCTATTTCCCCAGCCAGTACCGCTCCCTGCATAACGGATAATAGGAACCCACCAGCAAAGCTGGTGGTTCTTCAGATGCGGGCAAAGCCCTAAG
>ERZ779885.2651-NODE-2651-length-16090-cov-3.173745_pt1 | contig 16090 bp, 12 predicted proteins | sample MGYA00511554_ERZ779885 | MGnify/ENA primary metagenome ERZ779885 (study PRJEB29588, sample SAMEA2160998) | human gut metagenome | biome: human gut; feature: human-associated habitat; material: faeces | place: Denmark | collected 2008/2010 ... | reverse complement strand
GGATAAGGCGGCTTATCCTATCAATGCCATGGGTATCTCCAAGGCTATGATGGAGCATGTTATCTTTGCAAATGCCCGTGTGGCGGCTGAGCGTGGCGGTACGACCATCTGCTGCACTCGTTATGGTAACGTTATGTGCTCTCGCGGCAGTGTCATCCCACTGTTTATCGACCAGATCAAGGCGGGCAATCCCATCACCATCACGGATCCGAATATGACCCGTTTCCTGATGAATCTGGACGAGGCTGTAGATCTGGTCATGTTCGCCTTCCAGCACGGAAATCCCGGTGACCTGTTCATCCAAAAGTCTGATGCTTCCACTATTGGTGATCTGGCAAAGGCTGTTCAGCAGCTGTTTGGTGACACTGGCACGAACATCATTGGTACCCGTCATGGTGAGAAGCTGTTCGAGACCCTGATGACCCGCGAGGAGCGTCTGCGCAGTGAGGACATGGGGCACTACTTCCGTGTCGCCGCTGACAATCGTGACCTGAACTACGATAAGTTCGTGGTCAAGGGCGAGGTCCACACCATGGCCGATGAGTCTTACACCAGCCACAACACCACCCGGCTGGATGTGGAAGGTACCGTTAAGAAAATTATGACCACTGAGTATGTGCAGAATGCATTGAAAGAAGATAAGTAAAATTAGTCTGTAAAGAGGAACAACTGGCATGAATTTGATTTGCATTCCGTTTGCCTATGAAGAAAATATGAATTCAGGGGTCAATGTCTCTATAAAGGGAAAAGGCAAAATCGAAATATATTTAAAGAATGCTTGTGTGGCATTGATTTCGGCTAAATATTACAATCCGGATTCGGATGGTTGCGCTAGTTACAAACTTTGGCAGATGGAATATTCCTGAAGAATTTCTGTCTATTTTTGATAAATGGGAGATTAAAGTGATGGAAATCCCATTTGACCAGTTTAGATTTCAAGGTAGTTATACATGGGCGCTTGCATTTTATAAGCTTTGCGTCCTAAAAAAGCTCTCTTGTATGAAGTATGAGTCAATTTGCTACATGGACACCGATGTCTACATTCAGGGAAGTTTTGATGCTATTTGGACAGAATGCAGGCAGAATATCATGCTATATGATATCAATCATGGCCTGAACACACGGGATTATGTTCTGCTGTGTGATGAGATTGAGAGTTACTGCGGACAAAGGAAACTGATTACACATTATGGCGGAGAATTTTTTGCAGCATCTGCAGAGAATGCAAAAGCTTTTGTTGACACATGCGAGCAGGTCTATTATGAAATGCTCCAGAAAAATTTTATAACAACGAAAGGTGATGAGTTTATTTTATCTCTTGCAGCGAATGAGATGAGGGAAAGCATTAAGAATGCAGGAGCGTATATTTATCGTTTTTGGACTGGTGCAGGATTCAGGCTGATTTCAACTTGTTATGAATATAATCGAATCACAATTCTACATCTTCCGGCAGAAAAAGAACAAGGAATGCTGAAAATATATGATAAATACATAAAAATCGGAAAGATTCCAGTCGATGAAAAAGTTTGGAAAACTTTTCGACTTAATAGAATTCCATTTCTCGATAAGATAAAAAAGATGCTTAGAAACACTATTATGAAGAAATAATTTCACATGAAAAAGAAACTGTTGATCGTCGGTGCTGGTGGTTTTGGACGCATGGTGGCCGAGCAGGCAATGCTCCAGTATGACTGCGCTTTTGTGGACGATGGACAACCTGTTGGGACTGGGGTTTGTGGTACTCCTGTTGTTGGTGAGATTGCGAATTTGCCTGAGTTGCGCAAGAGTTATGGTTTGCTCGTGGTTGGCATTGGTAATAACAACTTCCGGGTGCAGGTATATGAGAAAGCTGCGGCAATGGGCTATACTTTCCCGAATATCATTGCACCCAGTGCCTACGTTAGCCCCTACGCCAAACTTGGTAATGGGTGTGTCATTTTGCAGAATGCCTGTGTTCAGAATGGTGCAGTCGTGGGCAATGGCGTGTTGCTGAATGCGGGTACAGAAATCCATTGTGATGCAATCGTGGAAGATTATGCGCTCATTTATGCAAATAGCGTCGTTCGCACTGGTGCAAAAGTTGGCAAGTATGCTCGTATCGGTAGCAATGTGACGGTTTGCAATTCTGCAGTCGTGCCAGATGGAGCAGATGTTCCGGATTGCACAGCGGTACGCCCGGAGGTGAGAAAATGAACATTCTGGTGACAGGTGCCAAGGGCATGGTGGGAACCGCCCTTGTGAACAACCTGAAAAATATCCGAGACGGAAAAAACAAGACCCGCAAAGAACTGCATATTGATGAAATCTATGAATACGACCTGAATTCGACCCCGGCAGAACTGGACGAATACTGCCAGAAGGCAGACTTTGTGTTCAATCTGGCAGGGGTGAATCGCCCGGAAAACCCGGAAGATTTCATGAAGGGCAACTTTGGCTTTGCCTTTGACCTGTTGAACTGCCTGAAAAAGCACAACAATAAGGCCACCATCATGCTGTCTTCGTCCATTCAGGCAACTTTGGCCGGACGCTTTGGCAACAGCGAGTATGGCCGCAGCAAGAAGGCGGGTGAAGAGCTGTTCTTCGATTATGCCCAAGAAACTGGTGCAAAAGTGGCGGTCTATCGTTTTCCGAATCTAATGGGACACAGCCGCCCCAAGTACAACAGTGCCGTCAGTACCTTCTGCTGGGCGGTTGCCAATGACGAACCCTTCACTGTCAACGACCGTAGCACCGAGCTGGAGCTGCTGTACATCGATGACTTGGTAGAAGGGATGTTTGACCTGCTGGAAGGCAAGGAGCAGCACTGCGAATTTGATGGTGTGGAAACGGTTCTCAAAGCGGATGGCCGTTACTGCTGCGTCCCCGTGACACATAAGGTCACACTGGGCGAAATTGTGGATCTGCTACAGGAATTCAAGGCGCAGCCAACGACTCTGATGATGCCCAAGATGCCAGATGGCTCCTTTGCCAAGAAGCTGTACTCCCTGTATCTGACCTACCTGCCGACTGACAAGTTCAAGTATGCTTTGAAGATGAACGTGGACAGCCGTGGTTCCTTCACTGAACTGGTGCATACCGCCGACTGCGGACAGGTGAGCATCAACATCAGCCGCCCGGGCATTACCAAGGGGCAGCACTGGCATAACTCCAAGTGGGAGCTATTCATTGTGGTGGCTGGGCATGGTCTGATCCAGGAACGGAACATCAATACTGGCGAAACGGTGGAGTTTGAGGTTTCTGGGGACAAGATCGAGGCTGTCCACATGATTCCCGGCTGGACGCACAATATCATTAACCTGTCTGAGACGGAAAATCTGGTCACGGTCATGACCTGTAACGAGATCTTTGACCCGAAGCACCCGGACACCTTCTTTGAGCCGGTGTGAGAGGAGAAAAATAATGGCTGACTATAGCAATGTTTCTTTTAAGAATAATGGCAAGCTGAAACTGCTCATCATTGTTGGTACCCGCCCTGAAATCATCCGCCTGGCAGCGGTCATCAACAAGACTCGGAAATACTTTGATGTAATTCTGGCCCATACTGGTCAGAACTACGACTATAACCTGAACGGCGTGTTCTTCCACGATTTACAGCTGGCAGATCCGGAAGTATATATGAATGCCGTGGGTGCAGACCTGGGTGAGACGATGGGCAATATCATCTCCGAAAGCTATAAGCTGATGGTTGCTATCCAGCCAGACGCCGTACTGGTGCTGGGCGATACCAACAGCTGCCTGTCTGTCATCGGTGCAAAGCGGCTGCATATTCCCATCTTCCACATGGAAGCCGGTAACCGTTGTAAAGATGAGTGCCTGCCTGAAGAGACCAACCGCCGCATCGTCGATATCATTTCCGACGTGAACATGGCCTATTCTGAGCATGCCCGCCGCTATCTGGCTGATACTGGTTTGCCCAAAGAGCGTACCTATGTGACGGGTTCGCCCATGGCTGAAGTGCTGCATCAGAATCTGGCCAAGATCGAGGCATCCGATATCCACGCCCGTCTGGGACTGGAAAAGGGTAAATATATTCTGCTTTCTGCCCATCGTGAGGAGAATATTGACACCGAGAAAAACTTTAATTCGCTGTTCACTGCAATCAATAAAATGGCAGAAAAGTACGATATGCGATTCTGTACTCCTGCCATCCCCGCAGCCGAAAGCGTCTGGAACAGAGTGGTTTCCAGCTGGACAAGCGTGTGATCCAGCATGAGCCTTTGGGCTTCCATGACTACAACTGCCTGCAGATGAATGCCTTCTGTGTGGTATCCGATAGTGGAACGTTGCCGGAGGAGAGTAGCTTCTTCACCAGCGTAGGGCACCCGTTCCCGGCGGTGTGTATTCGTACCAGTACTGAGCGCCCGGAAGCACTGGATAAGGGGGATTTCATCCTTGCCGGTATTGACGGTGACCATCTGCTGCAGGCTGTGGATGTGGCGGTCGAGATGAACCGGAATCGTGATTTGGGCATTCCTGTACCGGACTATGTGGATGAGAACGTGTCTGATAAAGTCGTGAAAATCATCCAGAGCTATACTGGCGTGGTCAATAAAATGGTGTGGAGAAAATATTAATAGAGGCTGATTTGATGTACGCAAGCCATGATCTAGGGTGAAGAAGTAAGAAAAGTTTTATATCAAGCAATAATCCCCACCCCTCCCCACACCTACCGCCAAACTCACTCCGGCGAAATTTTGATGTGCGCAGCACCCGGAAATAGGGTAGGGGAACCACCCGAGATTACTCTTCCTGTTGCAGAAAACCGTGCAGTTTCCATCTATCCGAAATTATGGATCCTGAACTCTCGTTTATCATGGCTAATGAAAAAAGTCCCGATTATAGTTCCGCAAAAAAGTGCGACAAAATGCGACAACTCGAAAATGCATGAGGGGCTGCTACAGGGCGGAGTAACGCAAAAAATGCCGTAAAATCGTGTGTTTCGCAACAGTTCGGAGCACAAAAGTCCATCAAAGTAAGCTTTTTAATCAGAGGGACAGGGATTCGAGTTCACTCAGACAATCAGGCCCCGGGTGGTGGCTTTGAACGACAACACGGTTTGCGGAACAAAGTGATAGACCATCTGACAGAGATTTTCAAGCATTGAAAATCATGGTGATAAAGTGGATTTTTGTTACAAATCAATAAAAACGTTGAGGAAAAAATTCTTCTGTGGTAAAATAATTAAAAAGATGCTGCGAAATTGCGGAGGGAGGATCTGTGCTGTATGCACCGGCTCCATAAACGCCTTACAGGTGCAGCCAACAGTTCCATAGAAATCATCATTGCTTGGAGTTTTGCAGATGCGTAAGAGACTGTTTGTTAGAAACTGGATCCGAAGGCTTCTAAGGTACCTTTGTATTCCGGTTGGGTTCTTCCTGGTCGTGGTTCCTCTGTATAGCCTGATGATCCGCCAGACGATCCAAGCGCAGTCCTCCAGCGCGATGGAAATGCTGGCGATCGGCACCACCCAGTTGGAGCGATGCCTGAGCAACATCCGCAGTACAACGAACAAATTGTTCAGCGAAACGGAGTATACTCTGCTTGCCAGCAGTTATGATAACAGTATTCTGGGAGATTATCAGACACTGACGAGAGCCAGCAAATCGTTACAGGATAAGACCTACGATTCCTCTGTGATCACATACAGCTATATTACATTTGAGCGGAATGGCATCATATTGGATGACCGGAGCGCGTATGAAAGCCATAGCAATTTTTACCCGGGAGCACTTGAGTATGAGGATGTGTCTCAGGAGGAATGGGATGCGCAGAATCAGATCGATGTAACGACGATAAAGCCCGCCCATGTTGTCAAACTGATGCATTCCAGCTATGGCAATTCATATACCACGGTATACCAGCCCTATGTGAACACGGCGGGCCGCCTTTGCGGCGCAATGACGGTGCTGATCAAGGAAAAAGATGTCGTTTCAATGTTCCTTTCGCAGCAGCAATGGCGCAAGGAAGGGCTTTTCTGCCTGATCTCCGATGACGGAACGATCCTGGCGGGAAATAACTATGACGGAACGACATTTTCCCTGGCGAGTGATGATACGGGTTGGGAGACCTATCAGGGAAAGCGCTATCTGATGGCAACGCGATATGTGGCATCTCTGAATGCAACGGCGGTCATTGGAATGCCGCCGTCGCTCTACGAAGCGGGTCTGTTGGCAGTACAGCGTGCAATTTGTCTGTATCTGATCGTGGGCGTTCTGGGCTGTGTATTGATCAGCGTCTGCATGACGCTGGAGGATATGAACAGCCTGCGTCCGATGCTGGATACGCTGGACGAATCGGATCTGGCATCGCGGAAAGTGCTGAATGAGATCTTTCTCCGAAATGTGAACAGTCAGCATAAACTGGCACAGGAACTGGAGCATTCACGCAGCGAGCTGGAACACGGCAAAATGGAAATTTTGCTGCGCACAGGGTCTGTGAGTCAGGAAACCCTTCAGCAGCTGACGGATGCGGTGCAGCTGAAAGCCTATAACTTCCTGCTGCTGATCCCATCTCTTCAGGAAAACGCCGAGTGCTCACTGAAAGAAGAGCTGCGTACTGTGGTGGTGTCAGAGCAGATCCGTCAAATTTACGGGCAGAGATTTTATGTACAGGCAACGGCAGATGACCTGATCCTGGTGATCCTGACGCAGGAAACGGATGACGCAGAGGAACTGCGGGAGATGTGTTTCCGCACAGAGCGGCTGTATGATGCGCTGCATTTGACGACCCCCCTGATATTGAGCGATCCTTTTGAGAAAATGGAGCAGTTGTCAGATATTTACTGGAAGGCCCGCAACGTAGCGGCCTATGCAGATCCGACACAGAAGATCTGCTATTTGGGGAACAGCAATGCGCAGCGCGGTACCACGGTCAATGCAACCAATGCAGCGCGGCTTCGGGAGTATCTGCTTTCCGGATGTACGGAAGAGGCGGTTTCACTTCTGAGTGAACTGTTCTCGGTGGATAATCTGGACCCGGAAAACTTTAAGCAGGATTTTTACACGGCAGGCGGCATTCTGCTGAACACGGCAGAAAGGGTACGCTGTCCGGATATCGCCTATCTGTGCAGTTATGACTCAAAACTGACTGCCTGCCAGATGCTGAGCCGGCTGCAGGACTGCTGTGTGGAGATCTGCAGCCATGTGCAATTCCTGAAGCATAGCCACAATGATGCGCTTCAAAAGAATATTCTGGACTGGCTGGCACAGAATTTCCAGAATCCGGAGATCAATGCGGCGATGACGGCAGAGCAGTTCAAGATCTCTAAAAAGTATCTTTCGCAATTCCTGAAGGAGCAAACCGGAAAGAGCTATACAGAGTATGTGGAAGAATTGCGTCTGGATCATGCGATGCAGCTGCTGAGAACGACAGATCTGAATATTACGGATATTGCAGAACAGTGCGGTTTCTCCACAGCGAATACATTCTATAAGGCATTCCGGCGGAAGTATCAGCTCTCGCCTTCTGCTGTTCGCAAGGGAGACAACTGATTTCAGCGCAGAAAAAACGAACGATGTCAGCCCATTCGGACAGACATCGTTCGTTTCTTTTTACAGGTGGGTTCAGGAATGGATGCTTATGGTCACGGTGCAGGGAGCATCCAATGCAAAGGTCAGCTCAAGCAGCCCATCGTGGCGTGTGGTCACGGTGCAGGGCACAGAGGCTGTAACAGCTTTGGGGCCCGGCTGCAGAACAGCCAGAACAGTGCTGCGGCCCGCTGCGGTAAAATCCAGTGTGGCATCTAAGGCGCTGTTGTCCGGTGCCCAATCCGTATGCCGGACAAAGGCATCAAAACCGGTCGTGAGGGTGCCGGGGCGGTAGTAAGCGGAAAACCACTGTACAATGGGAGAAGAAAGCCCGCTGAACTGATGCCAGCCGGCACCACGGCGGCTCTCGATCATAAAGTGTTCAAAACAACAGTAGCTTTCGGCACACTCGTTCTGCCACAGGGTAAGAGCGGTGTCGGCAATGCGGTAAGCAAAATCGGCAAGGCCCGCATCCAGTGCAGATTTGAAGAACATCCACTGATAAGGCATCCATACAGCACCGTTCCAGTAGCCGTCACGCCGATAGTACGGCGCACTCTGATCTACGGTGGAAAGGCCGCAGGCACACCACAGGTGTTCCGGGCTTTGCAGCTTCTGCCACAGAAGTTCCTTCTGCGGTTCTGTACAGACACCTGCAAACAGCGGCGAAGCGCCATCCATGCCCATATCGTAGTTCAGACCCTGCTCGGTGCGCAGAATATCTGCAGCATCACCGGAAGGATCGTGCAGGAGGTACCCGAAGTAACCGCTTTCCTCGTCCCATGCAGTCTGCAGGGAGCGCCCTAAGCGAAGCGCATCGGCATCAAATGCATCTGCATCGGCTGTCTCACCCAGCAGGCGGGCGGTGTAAGCCAGGATCTTTGCACAGCGTATCGCATGGGCAGTTGTGACCACGGGCGCGCAGCTGGCCTGCAAACGGCGGCGACGGACCTCCTGCTGTGGGGGATAATCGTCCCATCCACCAGAATTATAGAAATAATCCCAGGGACGCAGCAGGCCGCTGTGCAGGTTGGCGGTAGTGGAGCCGCCTTCCTGCCCGGTGAAGAAGCGGTAGTACAGCTTTAGGCGCGGATAGCAGTAGGCGGCAAGTTCTCTGCTGCTGGTGCGATTCAACAGCTCAGCGTACAGATAAAACTGCGTTGGCACCATGGAGCCATGGTGCAAAAAAGCAGCATCCACAGAATCCGGGGGCATCAGGTAGGTGTTCAGGCAGTCAAAGGCATTGCGCAGGCTGGTCTGAGCCAGGCCCATTCCAATGAATCCGGAATCCCATGTGTAGACACAGTCCCACCAGCGTCCGGGAGTGTAGTGGCGGATATACTGTCCCCGCGTGTACACCGGATACACAACGTTGGTGCAGAGAACAGCATTCATCAACTGTTGGCCCAAGGCAAGCGATTCGGCAGCCGGTAGAGCGGATGGTGCTGCAAGGGATGCAGAAGCCTGCTGCCATACATGCTCCCAGTCGCTGCGCTGCGTCAGCAGCTCATGGCAGCGCAGCGCGGCGGCAGATGCATCCGGCGCGGCACAGACCGCTCCATAGATCACTTTTGTCTGTCCTGCCTCCAAGGAAATCGGCCCCATAAAGAGATTGACGTAATGCCCTTTTCCGTTGCCGCGCAGCGTGGCATTTACATGGTCGTGTACGGTGTCACGCAGAAAGATATCCAGTTCGTCGTTTTCGATTGTGCGAATATGGGTGGTGATATCATCCCACAGGATCCCGTAGCACTCCTGAATGTGGGGATACTGCAGGGTCAGATAGTTCTCATCTGCGGCGGGCTCGGCCTGAGGCCGGGAGCCATCTCCGCGCAGGGTGACGGTAAAGTTACCAGCGTCCGCTTGCTCGCACAGAGCGAGACAATCCAGCTTCGCCCCTCCAACACCGGCAGCAGTCAGGGTCAGAGTGAATTTCCCGGCGGGAATGGAAGCATTCAGCGGCAGGATGGCAATAGAAGGCTTCTGACAGGGCGGCAGCCGCAGCGTGTCCTGACCGTTGACATCGTACTCGGAACTCTCATCTGCCGGATTCCAATACCGTACACAGAGACAGGGGGTATGCAGGGGCGCGGTAAGGGAAAGCGTAAAGGTAACGGTGTCCCCTTTTCCGTTGGGCACGACCTGTCCAAAAGGTCCTTTGCCTTCGGAACAGCCGAACCCCATGCCAATGCCGTATCCCTGACCAAAGCCGGGAACGGCTTCTTCGCCCCGGCGCAGACCATCCCAGGTCAGACATTCATTGGGACGATGGATGGAAAAATCCAGGGTGTCATAATCCTTTGCCCAGACAAAGGCCGCGTTTTCCGGCAGGGATACCTCACAGCCCGGCAGGGAGAAGCCGCGGTAGGAAGGAACGGGATCCCAGGCGGATGCCATATAATGAAGCACCAGATTCTGCGGAGCATCTGTATTGTTGTGGAGCTCGGCACGGATCAACCGGGCATCCTCCCCCAAGGGAGCAAAAGAGATGTCTGCATACAGCTGATCCTTCCACAGGAGCTCGTGGCGGAACATGTAGCAGCTCAGATCCGGAGCCGCAGCCCAGGGGGGAAAGCCGCTTTCAAACCGTACATTGGGCACATCGACCCGGCGGCGATACATTCCCGGAAAAACGGACAGGTCAAATCGAACACCATCGTTGGCCGCAGGAACATGGGAAATGCCGCTGTATCGTTTGGTGTAGGGGCCCCACGCAGGCAAGGAAAGGTCATGTGATTGCATGGTGTGATATCCTCCCATCAGCCCTTGACCGCGCCAATGGTAACACCGGCAACAAAGTACTTCTGCAGGAACGGATACAGGCACATGATCGGCAGGGTGGAAACCACCATGGTGGCATATTTCAGACCATCGCCGATGACCTCGACATCACCGGTGGAACCGGCCATGTTGCCGATGTCGCTCTGGATCAGGACCTCACGCAGGATCATCTGCAAAGGGTACAGAGAACGATCCCGAATGTACAGCAATGCCGGGAACCAGCTGTTCCACTGCGCAACGCCGTAGAACAGCGCCATAACGGCGAACACTGCACCGGAGAGCGGAAGAACAATGCGGAAGAAGGTCGTGATATCGTTGCAGCCGTCCAGGGCTGCGGCCTCGATCAGCTCATTCGGGATGGTGTTTTCAAAGAAGGTGCGCATGATGATCATGTTATAGGTACTGATGGCGGAAGGCAGCACCAGCGCCCAGATCTTATTCAGCATACCCAGCTTCTGAATGATCAGATAAGTGGGGATCATGCCGCCGTTGAAAAACATGGTAAAGATGAAAAGGCTGATAAAGACATTGCGCCCGAACAGATCCTTGCGGGACAGGGGGTAGGCGGCGCAGGCGGTAAGGGTCACGCTGATCAGGGTGCCCAGCACGGTATACAGGATCGTGTTCAGATAACCCGTCCAGATGCTGGCATCCTTCAGAACCTTCTCATACATGGAGGTCGTAAAGCCTTTGGGCCAGAAGGAAACATTGCCTGTCAGCAGCTGCATGGGATCACTGAACGAGCCGCTGATGATGTGCAGAAGCGGCAGAATGATGGTTGCGCTGATCAGGATCAGCAGCAGATACACAACAATGGTATAGATCCGTTCCCCGATGCTTTCCTTCACTTTCGTGGGGTGATTCATCGCATCAATATTCTTTTTCATCACCACAGGCTCACCTCACTGATCTTTTTGCTGAACTTGTTGAACAGCACGATAATGGTAAAATTGATCACAGAATTGAACAGGCCCACAGCCGCAGAGAAGCTGTAATCGCCGCTTTCAAAGGCACGGCGGTAAACGTAAGTGGAGATCACATCGGCAGTCTCATAGGTTGCAGGGTTGTACATCAGCATGATCTTTTCATAGCCGACCGAGAAAATAGAGCCCATGCGGAGGATCAGCATGATGATGATCGTGGGCAGCAGGCCGGGCAGCGTGATATGGATCAGCTTGTCCCATTTGGAAGCACCGTCAACGGTGGCGGCCTCGTAGAGAGAGGGGTCGATGCCGGTCAGTGCCGCCATGTACACAATGGAACCGTAGCCGGCGCTTTGCCAGATGTCAGAAAGAACATAGATCGTCTTGAAGTACTTGGGCTCGGCCATAAAGTGGATCGGCGTACCGCCAAAGGCGGTGATCAGCTGGTTGATCAGGCCGCTGGAAGGAGAAAGCAGGGCGCTCAGAATACTGACAACGACCACAGCGGAGATGAAGTGGGGTAGATACACCACGGTCTGTACGCTGCGTTTGAAGAATTTACTGCGGACTTCGTTGATGAGCAGAGCCAGAATGATGGGAATGGGAAAGCCCACAATAATGGAATACAGGCTGATGCCAAGTGTGTTTTTGATCAGACGGCCAAAATACTCGGATTTAAAGAACTGGATGAAATATTTGAAGCCGACCCACTTGCTGCCCGTGATGCCCAGTACGGGAGAGAAATCACGGAAGGCGATCTGCGCGCCGTACATGGGCGCGTACATGAACACGATATACCAGATCAGGGCGGGCAGCAGCATCAAAAGCAGATAGCGGCTGCGCCAGAACTTTTTGCAGGCATGATCAAGGCGGTTCGCTGTTGGCAGTGTGATCGGTTTTGCTGCGGTGGCAGTTTTCATGGTGGTATTCTCCTGTTTTCGTTCTGAAGAACCCAGGAAAAAATAGGCCGGGAACAGGGTGTTCCTGCCCCGGCCGTTATTTTACTGGATCAAAAAATAGGTGCCTGCTGAGGCATCAGCCATTCAGAGTCTTCTGGTAGATATCGATGACCTCTGCAATGCCCATGCCATTGACCTTTTCAACGTAGGTGTCCCAGTTGGACAGCGGCTCACGGCCGGAAACAAACTTGATGATCATCTCGTCAACGTAAGTATCCACGTCGGCCATCACTGCACGACGGACGGCATCATCCTCAGAGGAAAAGGAGGTGGAGCCGGGAATGACGTACTTCTTGGATTCTTCCAGGAAGGGAATGATGCAGTCCTGCTTTGCGCGGTTGACAGCATCATCATCCAGCTGCGTGACCTCATCCTGGCTCAGAATGAACGGGCCGGAGCTCTGTGCAAAGGTGAAGGTGCCGATCGCATTCTTGGGAGACAGGCCGTCAGGGTTCTTCATTACATAATCGGTGAAGATCGGCTTGCCGTTCTCCATGGTGTAGTGAGTGCCCTCAATACCCATGTTGATCAGCAGGGTGCCCTCGGCGCTGTACATGTAGTCCAGCAGAGCGACCACGCGGTCAACGTTCTTGCAGCTTGCGGTGATGGTAGCCGCTGCGACTGCACGAGGCTCCTGATCGATATAAGAATGGATCTGTGCGGTACCCTTGGGCGGCACGGTTGCTTCCACATGGAAGCCGGGGAAGGAAGCAGGCATGGTGGCGTTCTGTGCAGCCAGCATACCGCCCAGCGGGCCGTAGAAGGAAGCCACCGTGTTCTGGGCCAGCTTCGGCACGAAGGAAGCGTAGTCCATGGTGATGATCTCGGGATCAATATAGCCCTTCTCATACATGTCATGCATCCAGGTCACGGCCTTTTTATACTTGGGATCAATGGGGCCGTAGTGGACCTTGCCGCCATCGTCCGGATCGGTATAAAAATCATCCAGGCAGCCGAATGCGGTGCAGAAATTCCGCAGGCCATCCATGTTGTAGGAGCTGAAGGGGATCTCATCGTTGGTGCCGTTGCCGTTCAGGTCGGTGGTCTTGACCAGATGCCAGTAGTTCTCCCAGTCCTCCAGGGTCACGGGGCTTTCGATGCCCAGCTTTTCCAGCCAGTCGGTGCGGACGATGTAGGGCATATTGCCGGAGACTTTCTCATCCAGCATGGGCATATAATAAATATTGCCGTCGCTGTAAGTCAGTGCTTTTTCGACACCGTCCCGCTTGTCGATCTCCTTCTTCAGGTTGGGCATGTCGTTCTCGATGTAATCGTTCAGGGACAGGATCACGCCGGACTCGCCGTACTTCAGAACTTCGGTGGTGGGCATATCCATAATGATGTCCGGCAGCTGAGCATCCATCATCACAAGATTCAGGCGCTCGTTGTAATTGTCCTGCGGGGGGTTATCAAATTCAAAATCCATATTGAATTTTTCGCCCAGGACCTTCCAGACATCCATCTGCTCGGCAGCAACCTCGTTTGCGGCCTTGGATTTCAGGATGCGCACGGTGATGCGCTCGTTGGAAGCAGCTGCTCCGGAACCGGCAGCAGAAGAAGCAGTCGTAGAGGAAGAGCTGCCACAGCCCTCCAGGACACCCAATGCCAGGGAAGCGACCATAGCGCTGCATACGGCGCGTCTGCTGATTTTTCTTTCTTTCATAAAATCTTTTCCTCCTTGATTTATGGAATGGGACGGGGAAGATCCCCGTGCTTCCATAACCTCCGTTCAGCTCGTACGCTGCCGACCAGTGGTTTTTCTTTACTCAGAAGCATATCATGTTCTTTTTGGAATTGCAACATTTTTTGATACAAAACGCACAAAAGATTTTCTCATTTTTGAGCATGATTGTTGCACAATATCCACAAAGATGCGATTATTCTTCCTTTCGTCATGGTGTAGGATGAAATATCATGCTCCTTCACCTTGACGATTTCGGCACAAAAAGATATGCTGGAAACAAAATTGGAATCGGAGACCCATTCAAAAGAAAGGAAGAGAGAAACTATGAGGAAACAAATCACAGCCATCATCGTGGGCGCTGGCCATCGGGCGATCCTGTACAGCCTGTATGCGCTGGAACACCCGGACGAGCTGAAGATCGTGGGCGTAGCAGATCCGGATCCGATCCGGCGGAAAAAGGTTGCGGAGATGCATGGCTTCGGGGAGGAGATGTGCTTCAGGAGTGCTGAGGAGCTGGCAGAAAGGCCCAAGCTGGCAGACGCGGTGATCAATGGAACCATGGACCGCCAGCATGTGCCCACTGCGGTTCCGCTCCTGCGTGCAGGATATGATATGCTGCTGGAAAAGCCCTTCGCGATCAGCGAGGAGGAAGTAAACTATTTATATAAGGTTGTAAAAGAGACCGGGCGGAAGGTGATGATCTGCCACGTTCTGCGGTATGCGCCCTTCTATGTCGCAATCAAGCAGAGACTGCTGAGCGGGGAGATCGGTGACATTATCAATATTCAGGCCACGGAGCATGTCAGCTACCATCACCTGGCTGTCTCCTTTGTGCGCGGCAAATGGGGCAACGAGGAAAAATGCGGGGCTCCGATGCTGCTGGCAAAGTGCTGCCATGACATGGATCTCATCATGTGGCTGAAGAGCGGCGTTTCGCCCAAACAGATCGCAAGCTTTGGAAGTGACTTCCAGTTTGATCCTGCCAAAAAGCCCGCAGGGGCAGGCAAGCGCTGCCTGGTGGATTGTCAGTGCGAGGAGACTTGTCTGTACTCCGCCAAAAAGCATTATCTGGATCACCCGGATCGGTGGGCGTTTTATGTATGGGACTGCCTGGAGAATATTGAGAATCCGACGCTGGAGGACAAGCGTAAGTCGCTGATGACAGACAATATCCATGGACGCTGTGTGTGGGATTGTGAACATACGGTGGTGGATCATCAATCGGTGCTGATGAATTTTACGGATGGTGCAACTGCGACCCTGAACATGATCGGCGGCGCAGCGAAGCCGGAGCGCAATATCCACATCATTGGTACAAAGGGTGAGATCAAGGGTGTGTTTGACGATTCGGTTTTCACTGTGCGCACCATAGATACCGCCAGCGAGAAGGGCTGGAACGAGGAAGTGGTAGACCTGAAGATTGGTGGAGATAAGAGCGGCATGACAGGCTCTCATGGCGGCGGCGACCTGCGGCTGGTGGAGGACTTTGTTCATGTGCTTCAGGGTGAGGAGCCTTCCATCTCCTGCACAACGATCAAAGATTCGATCAATGGACATCTGGGGGTCTTCTGCGCAGAGCGTGCTCGCAAGGAGAGCGCCGTCATAACGATGCCAGACATCAGATAATGCGGTGTTGACATAGAAAACGTCCCCGTGCAGTTTTGATATCCTGCACGGGGACGTTTTGTGATCTTTTTATTTCCTCATTTCCGCATTCACCCATTCCCGCACGCGGTCAGGCCGGTTGGTGACGATGCAGTCAGGGCCAAGGGGCAGCAGGGAACGGACTGCGTCCTGGGTGTCCACGGTCCAGAACGCGGCCTGGATGCCCATGGCGTGGAGCTGGTTCACAAGCTCGGGGTTGGAATAGGCGGTGTGGTACTCGCAGCTGACGATATCCACGGGGAAATCCAGCGTTTTGATGTAGGCAGCCACATCTGCCTGCTCCTCCAGATGGCCGATGACCTGCTCCACGGTCTCGCCGGGGAAGTTGGCGCGGAGCATATCGACCTTGTCGGCCACAGTGCGGTAGATGAGATTGTTCCGCAGGTCGATGCAGTTTTCCTCGCTGAAGGGCTCGTCCATGCTGTTCACAAGGCCCAGATCCTTCCACACCACCGGCGGAGGCAGCACCATGCTGAGGAAAGCGCCGTAGGTCAGCGCACCTACCTTCAGCTCAGGCATCAGCTGCTTTGCCTGCCGCAGCTGGGAGGGGTG